>JAEEGJ010002390.1_pt1 | contig 99737 bp, 80 predicted proteins | sample 8958761 | NCBI WGS metagenome assembly JAEEGJ01 (sample SAMN16246546, study PRJNA631951) | gut metagenome | biome: gut microbiome; feature: rumen; material: RS-attached | host: Bos | place: Iran: Karaj | collected 2018-10 | reverse complement strand
TCCATAAAGCGGGTTTACCTTTGCCACAGGAACGTATCTAACGGGCGTAACGGAAATACACAGCGAAGGTTCACGGTTCGGACGGCCAAGCTATAGGCTTGCACCAAGAAGAAGGTAGTTACTCCCTCGTCAAGGCACAACAAGGAAATGTTCAGGAAATCGATGCTGTTCACAAATTCGTGAACACACTAGAAGTTTGAACAAAGAAATCAATTGAAGTTCGATTAAATTAGAAAATGAATTTTGGGAAAAATCGAACCATTTTGATGGCTGGAATGTTATTCAAATTTGAAGTTTATTTGAAGTGCGATTAAGTTCTAATTTAATCGAACATGTAATATAATCGATAAATATTCATAAAATGGAGCAATCTTCACAAATTAATTTGTACATTTGTACCCATCAAACAAATAGTAGAAGGTTATGGCTCGAATTGGTTACGCAAGAGTAAGTACGGTCGGACAGAACCTCGATATGCAGATTACTGCACTCGAGAACTCTAACTGCGACAGGATTTTCGTTGAGAAAGCTTCTGGTGTAAAGGAACGGCCAGAATTACAGGCTGCATTGAAGTATATGCGAGCTGGAGATACTTTCATCGTTTATAAGTTTGACCGAATAGGCAGGTCTTTAAAGGATTTGGTGAATATCTTTGCTGATTTGCAGAAACGTGACATCAGCCTTATATCGTTGAAGGATAATATTGATGCGAGTAGTAATACTGGTAAGTTTATGATGAACGTCTTTGCAGCCCTTGCTGAATTTGAGCGATCTATTATTATCGAAAGATGCCAGTCTGGTCGTGCAGAAGCTAAACGAAAGGGAAAGCAGTTTGGTAGGCCCAAAGGTATACCGAAAGATAAAATAGCAGCCTGCGGCTCTTTATACAAGAGTGGCCTGACAATTGCTGCCATACAACAGCAACTTAGTATTAAGTCGAAATCGACAGTCTATCGGCTTTTGCGTTTTGACGGTATTGAACCAGGCAGGAAATAGACTCTGAAGCGATTTTTCCGATGTGTAAAACGAAAAAATCACGTATTTGGGTTAAATATTAAATAAAATAGTGTTTAAAATTTGGTTTTTCGAGAACTTTTCGTTAAATTTGCGGCATAAAATGTAAGTAACAATTTAATTTCTGGATTTATGCTGTTAAGATTTGTATTTGAGAACGTTCTTTCCTTTAAGGAAGAAACAGACTTTAATCTGTTGCCAGCTAAGTCATTGAAGTCTCACAATGACCACCTTCTCACTGTGAATAATAGAATAGACGTGCTTAAAGGCGCGATTATCTATGGTGCCAATGGAGCTGGAAAATCAAATATGTTTAAGGCGGTTGACCAGTTTAAGCACTGTGTGCTGTCAGGTAAGATTCCATCGAAGCTGATGTATATTCGCAATCGTATGACGGAAGCAAGTAAACCTGTACAACAGAGTGTGGAGTTTAGTATCGGTGGCAGAGTCTATTCCTATGGCATGAGCTTTACTGAAGGTCTTTGCATAGAGGAATGGCTTTTTGACATTAGCACAGAGAAAGAAAAGAAAATCTTTGAGCGTGTCTATTCCAGTGAGAAGCATCGAGCAGAATTGAGTTTTGGAAAGGATTTTGACCAAAAGGATAAGAATCAATTACTAGTGAAGCTGCTAGAGGAGAATATCCTTAAGGACAATGAATTGCTTATAGCCCACAGGGAGATTATTAAACTGCCTGAGTTGGAAGATGTATATAATTGGTTTGATAAACATCTGGTTGTGATATTCCCAGAAATCAAGTCATCATCCATATTTGATGATATGTACTCAAATGAGCGATTCAAGACGTTTGCCGAAGATATTCTGCGTGGTCTTGATGTAGGAGTGGATGGCATAGAGTTTAAAAAGGAAACAATCAGTGAGTTCCTTACAGAGGCTCCGTTGGTAGAGGCAAGGCAGCTGGAAGAAATGAAGAAGAACATAGATGAGGATAAAGCCGGAATCCTGGACACTTCTCATTTTACTGCTTCATTGGCCAAGGAGAATGGGCAATATTACGTCAGGCGTATCATTACTAACCATGTAGCTGATGGAAAGAACTACACTTTTGAGTTGAAGGAAGAATCTGATGGTACACAAAGGCTGATGGACTTCATTCCAATGATAAAGGAACTCGATACGGCAGACTGTACTTTCTTTGTTGACGAGATAAACCGGAGCATTCATCCTAATACGATGTGGGACATGATGAGTAAGTTGATGAGTGGGAAATCAATAGGTCAACTCGTATGCTCTTCTCATGAATCAAACCTGCTCTCGTGTGATATCTTTAGAACTGATGAAATTTGGTTTGCAGAAAAGCGTCATGAAGACCAAAGTACAGTGATGTATCCTCTGAGCGATTTCAAGCCTCGTAACGATCTTGACATCCGCAAAGGATATCTGAAAGGACGATTTGGTGCGATTCCTTTCCTGTCGAAGACTGATGATTTAAAATGGGGGACTGAAGATGCCGTACAAGAGTAGAGGTATATACAAGGAAGAGGGAAAGGTTCGGGATTATAACCTTTTCGTCATAGTTGCCGAAGGTTCGAAGCGTGAGGTTGAATACCTTATGCCTTTTGATATCGTGGATAGGATTAAGGTTGTGAACATCCCTCAGACTACAGAAGAAAAGGGTTCTTCCCCTGACCATGTTCAGGCACGAATGGAGAGATATATCAATGATGAAGGCCTGTCAGAAGCGGATAATGATACCCTCTGGTGTGTAATAGATGTTGATCAGTGGCCCCAAGCAAATATCAACTCATTGGCTGATTTCTGCAAGAAACACCCATGCACTTCGTTGATTGTGAGCAATCCGTGCTTCGAGGCATGGCTGCTCTATCACAAATTGGATGACTTGTCAGGCATTGATTGCAGTAAGTCACAGAATTTGAAGAATGCTCTTGGCGCTCTGAATCCTGGAGGCTACAATTACCATGCGTACATCCCGCTGATTGAAACTGCGATAAAAAATGCAAGGACGCACGATAGTAATCCTTCGCCGATGAGTTATATGCCTGCAGTGGGTGGAACTAAGATGTATCTGCTGGCAGAATCGCTGATGAGTAACATTGGTGCTCCTCGATGGGAAAAGTTCATGAAAGAACTACCGCATATAGATGTGGTGTTTGATGAGAATGGTCTGGCAAGTATAAGAGTGAACAAATAAGTATCATGCATAGTAATAAGAATCGAAACAAAAAGTCTTCCTTCGGGTTGACTTTTTGTCGTTAGTATAAGGATTGTACTTAGATGTTTGGTGGAATAGGAATAAGATGGTATTTTTACCACAATAAAGATAATTAGTATGTTGAAACTTGTAAAAGCATTGGATTTGCAGCATTGGGCTGATACGAAAGAGAGCGAGGCTTTGATGCCAGAGTTGATGAGACGATTGGTTCATTCTTCATTGAAGGAAATTACTTATGTTTCTTTCCCGAATGAAGATAATGTATATTGTACAGGAATCAGTAAAAGCATGATTTATCGCATGTGATGAAACAGGAACCCGTCCCGGTGGTTCCCAAGGAGGGTAAGTGCGGGTGGTTCTTAGTATATAAATGCGGGGTGCGACATTGTGGTGTTAATGGTTAAAAAAGAAAAATAATTGTGGAATAATGCGATGGGAATGGGAATAAATCGCTATCTTTGCAGTTGCGAAACGGCCATTTCAGAAATGACGATTTCGGATATTAATGCAACGTAATATGAGATTCTACGATAGAGAACAAGAAATAGCCTTCCTGCGGAAGGAAAGGGTAGCTGCAGAGACGGTGGCCCGCTTTACGGTGGTCACAGGGCGCAGGCGCATCGGTAAGACCACTCTGATTACGACGGCATACGAGGACAGCCCTTTCGTATATTTCTTCGTGGCAAGAAAGGCAGAGGCAGACCTCTGCGAGGTTTACCTTGAGGAAATCAGCGAGAAGCTGGGTATCCCCACTCTGGGCAGCAGCCGTCATTTCAGTGACATCTTCCGCTACCTAATGCAGCTTTCGCAGACGCGGAGCTTTACGCTTGTGATAGACGAGTTCCAGGATTTCTATCGGGTGAACAAGGCCGTATTCAGCGAAATGCAGAATATCTGGGATGCCTACGAGAAGACTTCGCACATCAATCTCATCGTATGCGGAAGCATCTATTCAATGATGCAGAAGATTTTCAAGGACAAGAGGGAGCCGCTGTACGGACGAAATACGGGCGAGCTGCGGGTGAAGCCTTTCAGACCTTCGGTGCTTAAGCAGATAATGGTAGATGCAAAGCCTGGCTACAGTCATGAGGATCTGCTGGCGCTCTACACCTTCACGGGAGGTATAGCTAAGTACGTGAATCAGTTGGTGGACGCTGGTGCGCTGGACAGGGATGCCATGATCAAGCACATCGTGAATGCGAATTCGACCTTCTTAACCGAAGGGAAGAACAACCTGATAGAGGAGTTTGGCAAGGATTATGGCGTGTATTTCTCCATCCTGTCGTGTATTGCCCGTGGCAAGAACACTCGCAATGAGATAGAAAATGTGATAGGGAAGGAGGTGAGTGGCTATATGACTAATCTGGAAAAGGACTACGAGCTTATAGCCAAACGGCAACCTCTGTTTGAGAAGAGTGCTACCAAAAATGTGCGCTATGAAATGGGCGATGTGTTCTATTCGTTCTGGTTTAGGTTTATCTTCAAGTATGGCTATATTCTCGAAATAGAGAATTATGCGAAGTTGCAGGAGATTATTGGCCGTGACTACAATACATTCAGCGGTCTGATGCTGGAACGTTATTTCCACAGTGTGGCCATAGAGAGTGGGAAGTTTACCCGTATAGGCCGCTGGTGGGACCGAAAGGGCGAGAATGAGATTGACATGATTGCCGAGGACGAGCTGGCTGACAGCGTAACGTTCTATGAGATAAAACGGCAGAAAGACGAGATAAGTCTGGGTGTTCTGAGACAGAAGGCTGAAGTATTCCTGCAGGCGACTCACGAATTCAGAGAGTACGACATCTCGTACAAGGGGTTGTCGATGGAGGATATGTGAAACGTTATTATATGTAAGTATGAAATATTTATTATCTTTTTTGTTGCTATGGTCTTGTTGGAACAGCAGCTTTGCTGAGCCTGCCGACTCGACGATGTCTACTAAACCCCGCAAACACCCATGGCTGGCGGCAGGAGAGATTGTAGTGTTTAATGGAGGGCTTGTTGTCTATAACGCCATTCGTAACAGCGCGGAAGATTTCAGCCATATCACGATGAAAGATATCAGGCGCAATGTGACGCATGGCTACTGGTGGTGGGATTGCGATGGCTTTCGGGTGAATACCATTGAGCATCCTATTCATGGTGTCATCTATTATAATATCGCACGCCTCAATGGTATGTCTGTTGTAGAGTCGAGTCTCTATACGCTGGGCGGCAGCTGGATGTGGGAGATATTCTGCGAGTCGGAGCAGCCGTCCATCAACGATATGGTGTATACGACGTTTGGTGGTATTACCCTTGGTGAACCCATCTACCGAACGGGACGGCGCGTGTTTAACGACCTGTTCCGGCGTGGCAAGGTGCCTCGTGACACGACACCCTTTACGCTGTCACTATCTGCCGGCTACCGTGCTTTCTGGCCGAATCATCATCCTACAGTACGGACAGGGTACCTGACGCTGGAATCGTCATACGGTGATATGATGGATGATGAAAGTGGGCTTTTCGACTATTTCCAGATACGAGGCACGGCGGTGTTCGGTAGCAACCAGTTTATAGTGGGTGCTGCCAAGGTCACAGCACAGCTGTATAGCCAGCAGCTCGTAGATGAACCGCAGCGGAAAGTGGTATGGGGCATCTATAACCACTTTGACTATGATGCGGTTGCGCCTTATTATGATTTGCCAAAGAGTGAACGTGAGAAACATTACTATGGCTTTTCTGAGGTGGGCGTCTTTGGTCCTGGCATCGCCTATCGCTTGGGAGACAAGAACCGTGTTGAGCAGCAGCTGCATGTCACGGGTATTGCGATGGGTACGACGCCTACGACGACGCAGCATAAGAAGGATGGCCAGCGTGGCTACTCTTTCGGCAGCGGCTATGGTGCGAAGCTCATCACCAAGGCGAAGCTGGGGGATGTCCTCAGTGCCTCGGTGGATGCGGAGTTCTCGCAGCTCTTTACGTGGGATGGCTTCTACGATGATGATCCATCGCGCTATCGTCCCTCTATTCCTTCAATACAGGGTGAGGCGGGGAATGCGGTGACGCTCATTGTGACACCGTCAGTGACGGTCACACCGATACCTGCTCTGAGCCATCTGTCGTTGGAGGGGCGTGGAAGGTTCTTCCATTCGCACTTTAATTATAAGTATCATCCGCATAGCTCCACGCATGCGTGGGAGGTCATGGCGGGAGTGAAATATACTTTTTAGTCTCGCAGATTTAGAGGCCCCCGCCAAACGGGGGACGGCTATAATGCAGGGGGCTATTTAATGTCTCGCAGAAAGCGCAGAAAACGCAGAAAGAGACCTAAAGGTCTGAGCTAAAGGGCTCGGGAGAACACGGATGGAACGGATAGAACGGATGTTTAAAAATCCATAGATGTTACAGCCTCAAATTATCAAAAATGCACGATTTCACCGATATTTTTTTTATTTCTGTGATATCTGTGTGTCCTTTTAAAATTTTTGCGTCATCTGCGATATCTGCGAGACTTTAAAAAAAGATCCGTGAGATCTGTGTGACAATTCAAAAAAAAGCGAGACGAGAGTTGACCTCGTCTCGCTTTTCGTACCCAGACCCGGGCTCGAACCGGGATGGGTTGCCCCACTGGTGTTTGAGACCAGCGCGTCTACCGATTCCGCCATCTGGGCTTTTGCGGGTGCAAAATTACAAATAAAAATTAAGAAAGAAGAAAAAAGCATGAAGAATTTTTAAAAATATATCTTTTTTTTGCAAATCTGCAATTCTTTTCGTAACTTAGCACACCGTTTAAGCTTATCTACATACTTATGGAAGTCAACAACCAGAATTTTTGTATTATACTTGCTGGCGGAAAGGGACGCCGCCTATGGCCTTGCAGCCGCGAAAACCGTCCCAAGCAGTTCGTGGATTTCTTTGGTGTCGGACGTACGCAGCTTCAGCAGACGTTCGACCGTTTTGCAAAAATACTGCCCCAGGAGAATATCATGATATGCACCAATCGCGAATATGCCCCCATTGTGCGCGAACAGCTTCCTGACCTGCATGAGGAGAATCTGCTGGTGGAACCGGTCAATCGTGGTACGGCACCCAGCGTGGCCTGGGCCAATATGCGCGTCTGCCGTCGTAACCTGAAGGCCAATGTGGTCATCACGCCTTCCGACCAGTTTGTGCTTAACGAGGATGCCTTCTATGCGAATGTGGAGGAGGCTTTCCTTTTCGTGGCTAACAACAACAACCTGCTGACGATGGGTGTGGTGCCGACGCGTGCTGAGCCAGGCTATGGCTATATCCAGAAGGGTGAGCTCATCATACCCCGATGGTCTCCCGAACCGAAGATATACCATGTGCAGTCGTTTGCTGAGAAACCTGAGCGTAACTTTGCCCAGATGTTCATGGACTCTGGCGAGTTCCTGTGGAATACGGGTATCATCCTGTCGAGTGCCCAATTCCTTGATATCTGCTTCCGACGGCTGTTCCCGGATGTGCTCAACCGTTTCGACAGTCGTATGACGAAGTATACCATCGAACAGGAGATGCATTTTGTCAATGAATACTATCCGTCGTATCCCAATCTGAGTATCGACCAGGGTGTGCTGGAGCGCTGTGAGAACGTGTGTGTCATGCGCTGTGACTTCGGATGGGCCGATCTGGGTACGTGGCATGCCATCTATGAGTGTATGAGCAGGGCTGAGGGTGACAATGTCGTCGTGGACTCCACGGTGATGATGGAGGACTCGCACAACAATGTCATCAAGTTGCCTAAGGGACGCCTGGGTGTCATCAACGGCCTGGACGGCTATATCGTGGCCGAGGAGGATAATGTGCTGCTGATTTGTAAGAAGGGAGACTCGTCGGCACTGGTTCGCAAATATGTCAATGAGGTGCAGATGAAATATGGTGACGATTTCGTGTAACCGTCCTTATAAATATAATAAGGTACGCGCGTGGAGAATTGAGAATTGAGAATTGACAATTGAGAATTGAGAATTGAAGGATGATTGTTGGACTGGATGCAAAACGTATTGTACGTAATGGTACTGGACTGGGCAGCTATGGCCGTACGCTGGTCAATGACCTGATACGTCGGGGTGACAGCAGTCTGCAGTTGCGTCTCTATGCTCCTGACGAAGGACGCTCCACCCTGAGGTCACAAATCATTGAGGGAGCGACGTTCTGTTATCCGTCTGGCCGGCCTTCTAACCTGCGCAAGATGTGGTGGCGTTCTCATGGTGTGATCAGCGACCTGCAGCACGATGGGGTCGAGGTCTATCATGGCCTGTCGGGGGAGTTGCCCATCGGTCTGCGTAAGACTGGCATTCGCGGCATCGTCACCATTCATGACCTGATCTTCCTACGACATCCAGAATACTACCACTGGCTCGACACCAAGTTGTATGCATGGAAATTCCGTCAGACGCTCCACGAGGCTGACCATATCATAGCCATCAGTGAGCGTACCCGTCAGGATATCCTGGAATTGGGTGGTGAACAGTATGACGATCGTATCAGTGTTATCTACCAGAGCTTTTCACCCCGTTTCTCTGCCGATGTCAAGTCAGAGCGACGCCAGGAGGTGCGCCAGCGCTATCAGCTGCCCCAACGCTATATCCTCAGTGTGGGAACCATCGAGCAGCGTAAGAACCTGCTGCTGGCCTGTGAGGCTGTCGACCTCTTACCCCAGGAGGTTCATCTTGTCGCTGTTGGCCGTCAGACAGACTATGTCCGTCAGCTGCCACAGTCAGAACGTATCCATCTGCTCAGCGGCGTACCCGATGCCGACCTGGCTGCCCTCTATGCGATGGCCGAGGCTTTTGTCTATCCTTCCCGCTATGAAGGTTTCGGCATACCCATCATCGAAGCCATTGCCGCCGGACTGCCTGTCGTCGCCTGTACGGGGTCGTGTCTTGAGGAAGCGGGAGGTCCTGCCACCCTCTATGTCGCTCCGGACAATGTCATTGATATGGCCGAGGCCCTGAAGATGTCGCTTCGTGGTGCCAGGGGTAGGGAAGACCGCATCTGTCGAAGTCAGGAATACATCCGCCGTTTTCAGGGTACTGATGTCGCAGGTCAGGTGGCCGCCCTATATATATAATAAGGTATAGTGAAAAAATCGTAATTTAGATGCAAGTGGCAACATTACTATTAAAAAAAACAAAAAAAGTCCCTAAAATTATGTCCGAAACGGTTCAAAAACGGAAAAAAGTGACTTTTTTCGGCACTTTTTTAAAAAAATGTGCAAAAATCCTTGCAAGTTATGGAATTAATGCCTATATTTGCACCCAAAAACGTGACTCATTGTGTGAGATGCGTCTAAAAAGTGTGAGAGAATAGAGAACAAATAACTTCTTTTTTATTAATTAATTTAATTTAAATCGTATGAACAAAAAGATTTTGAGTGCATTGCTCATGGGTGCTTTCTTCTTAGCTTCCACGAGTATGTTTGTGTCTTGTAAGGACTACGATGACGACATCAAGGACTTACAGGCTCAGATCGACAAGAACACATCTGCGATTAACACCATTCAGAATTTGATTCAGAATGGTTCTATTCTGCAGAGTGTTGATCCGATTGCTGGCGGTATCAGAGTTACCATCGATGGCAAGACTTACGACATTGTCAATGGTAAGGATGGCTCTGACGGCACTGACGGTAAAAACGGTACTGTTTGGACTATCGGTGACGACGGTTACTGGTACAAGGACGGCGTAAAGACCGATTACCCCGCTCAGGGTCCCAAGGGTGACAAGGGCGACAAGGGTGACAAGGGTGACAAGGGTGACAAGGGCGATACCGGTTCTACCGGCCCTGGTGGTGATCCCGGCCCATCTGCTGGTTCTGGCATCTACTACGTGCCCAACTCAACTACTGGTTGCTTCGACAAGTATCTGGATGGTGTATTCGTAGAGCACACCAGCATCAGCTTCCTGTCTGATCCTACTCAGACTCCCAGCGGTGTTATCACTGCCGTTAAGGAGAACGACTACCTGACTCTGTACGGTGTTCAGGGTGGCGCTGGCGAGCTCGGCGTTGTGTCTATCTCTCTGACCGGTACTCTGAAGAGCCTCGTATTCATTCCTCACTTCTATCTGGATGGTATCGAGACGATCGAGTATCCTTGGTTCGGTGACTCTACTCTGGTGAAGAGCAATCCTATTGCTGCTTACAATCAGGATGGTAACAACCGTTCTGGCATGATTCACCATGGCAAGCACATCCTGAGTGCTGGTTACAACTACCTGCCGGATAACCTGCAGCACAAGCCCCAGGGCCCGATTCCTACTCGTAAGGCTATCATCTACGGTCCTGTGATTGGTGTTGACTATGAGATCAATCCCTCTAACGCTAAGCTGGCTTGGGACGACAACGCTCCCAGCTACAAGGTGCTGACTCCTGAGGTTGTTTACACTAACTACACTCGCGCTGCTGCTAGCAAGCTGCAGGTTTCTTCTCCGAAGACCTACGGCCGCTTCACTAAGGACGCTGAGGTGTTTGCTATCAAGCAGGCTAATCAGACTAACGACAACTCTGCAGTTAACTTCCTGCAGGCTGGTATGCAGATTAAGAATCCTCAGTATCTGGAGCCCTATCCCACAGCTGACCTGATCAACGGTGGTTATCTGCCCGCTACTTTGGATGCTAGCTACAATCTGCCTTGGGGTACTTGGTACGGCTGGTATGCTGAAGATGGTACTCCTTACACTGACAAGGACAACACTGTTGCCCTGCAGCTGCACAACATCGACGATGCCGACGTTACTTCTGACTACGCTCTGCTGATCCCCTCTCGCCTGCGTCTTGAGGGTCTGATCTGGAGCACCAAGCCCATGTATGTTGAGCCTGGCTTCGGTCCCGCTGCTGGTGGTGTAACCGGTGATGAGAATGGCTGGTACAGCAGAAACTCTAAGATCTTCGTTTGGGACTCTCCCGAGGAGGCTCTCGACAACGATATGGGTGCTGCTCTCGAGCTCGCTGTTGACGATGACTTCATCGACCTGAAGAAGTATCTGGGTATCCAGATCCTGAAGGAGAATGTTATCACCCGTAAGGTTGGTGCTGTTAAGTGGCCTGCTAGCCAGTACACTTCTGACGCTAAGGATCCCGAGGGCGTTGCTAAGTACTATGGTGAGGAAGAGAACTACGACATGCACTATGAGTTCCAGCTGGTTGACTACGAGGTAGCTGACAACGTAACTCGTGACTCTCGTTATGCTACATTCACCGACACTGGTGACCTGAAGGACGCTGAGAATCAGACTACCAGCTACACTGGTCGCGTTCGTGCCCTGAGTGTTAACGAGATTAAGGAGACTATCGCACAGGGTAGCACTACTGCTGTAGACCGTGAGCCTCTGGTTCGCGTACTTGTTAAGACTAAGGCTGGTGATGTTATGCTCGATGGTTACATCCTGATCCACATCACTAACACCAAGGCTAACCTGGCTGTTGCTACATATCCTGAATTCGACCTGAAGTTCGACTTCTGCAACGGTGTTGTTGGTAAGACTGACTGGGCTCAGTTCTCTAAGCTGATCCTGCAGGATGCTATGAACAACTACGAGAAGCAGACCTTCGACTTCTTCTACTGGGCTGACTGTTACACCAAGGCTGGTTCTACAGACTATCTGCAGGATCTGGGCTTCGTGAACACTGAGGCTGAGAAGATTGCTTCGATTACCAATGCTCCTTACGATGGACACATCAACACTTACTCAATGAAGATCTTCAACTTCGGTAAGGATATCTATGGTACGCTCGATGCTACCCACAAGGATCCCACAGATCCCTCTATGGCAAAGGGTAACCACAATGGTAAGCTGGAGACCAGCAATGCCTTCGAGAACAAGGCTCTGGGTGTTGTTGAGTACTATCCTAACACCGATGGTCAGACCAACCACACTTGGAGATGGTATCTGACAGCTGATGAGGTTGAGTACCTGACTCACGATAAGGCTAACAATGATCCTGTATATGTTACACGTTGGATCCGCTTCCAGGCTAAGACCTTCCAGGAGGCTAATGCAGCTATGCCTGGTGGCGTAACTCAGTACACTCAGGACAACTACAATGCTCCTTATCCATTCATTTGGGTGAAGATGACCATGAAGCTCACTCGTGACGCTAAGACTGGTAAGTATGCAACTAAGATTCCTGAGTACTGGTACCACTACAACACTGGTGCTGACGAGGGTTGGTCTGGTATCCTCTTCGATATCGAGGCTCCTCGTGGCGGTACTGTCATGGGTTGCACTAACACTCAAGCTTCTATCAAGGACAAGAACTGGGATGGTACTCCTGCTTACAAGCTGGATGATAACGTAGTGAACGCTGCTAAGCTGGCTGCTCCTGCTGCAGGCTTCGGCACTGCTAAGAAGGGTCTGTACTACTTCGCTCCGAAGACGTACACCATCACTACTCAGAAGGGTAACACCTACACCATCACTCCGAAGCGTAAGTCTACTGATACTGATTGGGATCGCCTGTACTGCAAGTACGTGGTTAAGAACCAGCTGTTCACTAAGACTCCGACCGCTAACCAGGCTAAGGTTCTCGCTAACACCGACTACCACACTTGGAATGAGGCTCAGCTGAAGGATATCATGGCTAAGTGCGCTATCGACTACAACCGTGGTGCTCTGACCAACGATACTCTGTACGCAGTAAGCACAAGCGGTGTTTACACCCCGATTGCTTACATCATCCGTCAGGAGTTCGATTCTAGCAAGCCGCTTGCTCAGAATGTTGAGGCTGGCCGCATCCGCTTGGGTCACTGGCTGAATGGCAATAAGATCTCTGACACACCTGCTACTGAGAACGAGGTTTGCTACGAGGTTCTGAATGCTATCGGCTTCGCTGAGAACAATGCTAACATCGAGAAGCAGCTCCGCTCATGGCTCGGCTTCGTTGGTAACTATGGTTGCGACGTAGCTTACTATGTTGAGCAGGAACAGTATGATGGCAACAACGTTGCTACCTTCATGACCTCTTGGGAGCGTCCTATCAACTTGAACAACATCACTCCGGACGATGCTATCGATGCTAAGACTTTGGAGAACACGATCTACCTGATCGACTACATCAAGCTCTTCGACTGGCGTGGTGACAAGACTGGCTTCAGCAAGGTTTATGATGGTTACATGTACGACGATCACTTCTGGTTCTGGGGTAACTACAACATCAAGGCTATCACGGTTGACCTGCGCACTAGCGTTGTTGAGACCAGCCTCGGTGCTAACGTTAACTGGGTGAAGCTGAACACCGTTACTAACTACCTGCGTCTGTGGCCGTTGAATGCTTCAACAAGTGGTGTTGCAACTTACAACCTGCCTGACCTGACTGTTTACAACGATCCTTCACAGGAGGCCGCTCTCGAGCAGCTGATGGGTATCAATCCTGTTAACAATGCTAAGAAGGCTGTATTCGGTGGATTCTACTATGAGAACATCACCGGTAACGTAACAGAGTTCTGGCTGCGCTTCCCGATCACCATCCGCTATGAGTGGGGTGAGCTGACCGACTGGGTTGTATGGCACGTTGACAGAACTGGTGGTCACTAATTCGAAACTCAAGATTTTTGAATTACATATCAAGATTCTAAAGCTCTGACAGGAGAGTGCGTCTCGCAGAGAGCGGACGCACTCTCTTTTTCTCTTTAAATTTAGGAAAGACATATAATAATGAAGAAGTTACACTATATTTTGATAGCAGTTGCCGTTGTTTGTCTTGGCACTGCCTGTTCAAACAAGAATAAGACCCGCGAAGAGAAGGTCGAGGAGTTCCGTAGCATGTTGACAGCTTCGGATACCACACAGATGCTCCAGATTTGCGATAACGCCATGGAGCTGTTGAAAGGCAAGAAGATTGATCAGGTTTTATCATCACTCTACGAGTATAACGACAGTACAGAGGAGTTGACTCCGCTCTCTGATGACTTGAAGCAGCGCCTTCAGCGTCAGTTTAAGATGTTCCCTGTGCTTGATTATGAGCGGAAGTATTATTCGTTCATGCTGGAAGGCTGTAACGACGTGAAGTATCAGATTACGTTTGCTACGGCTGAACAGGTTGGTTCGGATAAGCCTGCTACTACCATGTTTATGTTCAATCCTGTCAAGGTCGACGGTGAGTGGAAGCTCTGCGTAAAGACCGCTGACAAGGAGATAGACGAAGGTAAGCAGTTGGAAGAGCATATAGACGTCAATAACTAAATATTTTCCGATATGAAGAAGATTTTACTGTTCCTTTTGTCATTTGTCTCTGTTTTGGCTTCAGCCCAGACACCACAAACGGCAACTTTCGACTTTTCTAATCCGCCATCGCTGAATCCGCCGATAGAAGCCGGAACTGAAAAGGGAGATTGGTGTAATGTTAGGGGTTACACTTTTACGAGTGGTGATGTGAGCATCTACTGTGGATCTAATACACAATTGGGTCTCATTGACATTTATACATCGCAGAATCCCGCAACACAAGAGCTTAATTACCATCTTGAATTGTGCCGTAACACCTATATTACGGTGTCTGTGCCCAGTGGTTCCTATATCACTGGCATTACCTTTACAGGTGCTGTTGCAGCGATACAGGCTGATACTGGTTCGTTAACTTCACAGGGAATATGGACCCCAGGTTCAACTAATCCCTCACAGGTTACGTTTACCAATTTGAATAACGACCCGACAGCCATTGAGACTATTACGGTGAATTATACGGCTCCATCAGCTATCCTGTATCCGTATTCAGTGAACATTATCGATAAGGACGGTAAGTCTTCTGCTTTTGAGAGTGGCATGGAGGTTGAATCCTTCAAGTCGTTGGCTCTTGATTTCGGCGGCTCTATGAGCGTGCTGAATGCATCAGGTGTTACGATGGTTCAGACCGACAATAATAATACCCCTGTCTCCGTGACAGTGACTACTCCTGCCGGCAAACCGACCATCTCTGTGGCTACGCCAATCACAACTGACGGTGCTTATGCTATTTCTGTAGCAGAACGTTCCTTCAGTAATGGTACCTATCAGAATGCCGCTCTGCCTGCCTATACCTTCATGGTCAGACAGAATCGCAAGACCCTGACCAAGGAGTCGGCTACCATCGACCCTGCCGAGGGTGAGGTCGAGTCATTGCCTAATCCTGTGAAGCTGACATTTGCTCAGCCGATTATGCTGAATACGGAAATCCCGACTGTCGATGTCCTGAAGGATGGTGAATTCTATATGACGGCCAATCTGGCGGTAACTGGAGATGATCAATCAACTCTGGAAATCTCCTATACTGGTACTATCTCTGCAATGGGTACGTATGTGTATCAGATTCCTGAAGGAGCGATTCATAATACGGCTTACGGAACACCCTCTGCTGCTGCTAACGACCGTTGGAATCCAGCTTTTGTACTGACCTATTCGGTTGTGACTCCTCCCGATCCCTTGGCAGAACTGAAGGCAGAAGCTGCTCAGCTGGCACAGAACATTGGCAAGGTAGGTTATCCTGATGCCGCAAGTGCCGGAGCCACTCAGATTGCTGCTGTGAACGCCAATCCTGATGCTACTCAGGAAGAGCTGGAGAATGCCATCAAGGCTTTCCTCGAAGAGACGGATGTTGTACTGCCTGCCAAGGATGGGTGGTATTTCATTGCTGGTGTGAACGATGCCAATCCTCAAGAGAAACTCTATCTGAAGTTCCTGGAAGAGGGAACAAAGGTGACTTTGACATCTTCTCAGCAGGAGGCTGCTGCCTTCCAGGTCTTTGAAGTCAATGCTGCTGCCAAGACCCTTGTCTTCAAGTCCAAGGACGGAAAGTACCTGCATGTGCCGCACACCCTACCCAACTATGAGGTTGATGGTGTGACGCTGACTGACGAACAGAGTGACATCAACACGCTGACCCTGAATAAGTTCCTGCTGGAAGGAAAAGCCAAGGAATTGCAGGGAACGTTTACCATCTATGGTGGTTTAGGCAAGAAGGGTAGTACCGATAAGTTCGCTTATCTGCTCTACCAGTATGATGGTTGGGAGATTTTGACAGACCCAGATCTGACAGAAGCTGACCTTATATTCACTGCTGTCAAGTCGAATGCCTATATCTTTGAAGAGACAACTGAACCCAGCAGTGAGGTTAATGTCGTGACACCAGAAGTGATGTTGAACCCGATAGTCTTGGCTAATGCCGGTGACTTGATGAGGTTATCTGTGTTGAATGTTAAGTCTGCCGTTGTCAAGGATGCTACCAAGCCATACTTTGTCAAGGATGGCGTGAAAGTCAACTTTAGCGGTACTATCCTGACACCTATTGAGAACAGTGAAACAGACTTCTATGTGAATACCAATGGCTTGGCTTCTGGTATTTATGGCCTGATGATGCCAGAGGGCACTTTCACCTTTGAGGCTATCGAGGAAGGCAAGACCGTTAAGGATATGGAGATGAAAGCTGACTTTACCATCACACATGGTGCTGAAGGTCAGGTGACTCCTCAGGCCGTCCTGTCACCACGCACTCTGAAGGCTGGCGAGGCTTTGACGCTGACCATCCTGAATGTGAAGTCTGCTACTATTAAGGATGCCAGCAAGCCCCGTTTCATCCAGAACGGTCAGCAGGTTGCTTTCTCTGGTACCATTCTTACCAAGACCGGTGACTGCACTTTCAGCGTGAATACTGCAGGTCTGGCTGCCGGCAGCTATGGTCTGTTATTGCCCTCAGGAACCTTTACGTTTGTTGCTGAGACTACAGGTCAGGTCGTATCTGACATTGCTATGACTACCGACTTCACCATTACCGACGAAGGTGGTGGCGGCGGTGGCGGCGGTGGTGGCGGCGACACCCATGATTTCAAAAAGGATTATGTGTTCTATCAGTATCCGGATTATCCCGCCGATCGTGCTATTCCTGCCGTAGACTTGAATTATTTTGGTATCTTTGTCTACTTAGGTGTCAATCATGCAGACCTGTGCGTTGACTCCAGCAAGAAGGTTAAGTTGGGTAAGTGGTATGATGCCAGTCAAACCATCCGTGAAGGTCATCTGGCGCTTGATACAGAGTATGGAAAGGGTAACCCCGCTATCAAGGCCTACAAGATTGTCTGGGAGCCTGCTGTGAAGCCTGAAGATGTTCCTTTTGAGACAGAGTGCAGCATCATCATTCCTGAAGCAACGTTTGGTGACGAGAAGTTTGGCCAGTGGCTGAACAATCATAGCAGTGTGGCAGAATCTGAATGTCACGTGAATGGTTATTATGCCCGTTTTGTCATTGTCGACAATAACGCTACCGGCATCACGAACATCAACCTTGACACCAAGTCTGCTGTCATCTTCGACCTCCAAGGTCGTCGTGTTCAGAACATGGACCAGAAGGGTGTGTATATCGTGAATGGCTGTAAGGTCGTAAAGAAATGATACGAATTCATCGAATAATAGAAAGTGGCGGGCTCCAATTGAGGGCCCGCCACTTTTCTTTGAGCCTTTATAAAGGCCTTTTAGGGGTGTTAAAGCGCTTTTTTAGGGTCTTTTTGGGGACTTTCATACACTTTTTAGTTAAAAATTTTGTTTTTTTAAAATTCTTTTCGTACTTTTGCACCCAAATAGCGTTAATAAACTTAATAGAAAGTAAGTATGAAAATGAAAATTGTTTTAGTAGCTGCAATGGCCTTGGTAGGTCTTACCGCTACGGCACAGCGCCAGGAAAAGGTCGTTGACCGTGTTGACCAGCGCACTGTACAAGAGTTCGATCATCAGGATGTGACGAAGAAGTTCAAGAGTCACATGTTCATTGACATCCAGGGTGGTGCTCAGTACACACTTGGTGAGGCAAAGTTCGGTGACCTGATTTCTCCCAACGTCCAGCTGGGTCTGGGTTATCAGTTCACTCCTTGGTTCGCAGCCCGTCTGCAGGCTAATGGCTGGCAGTCAAAGGGTGGTTGGAATACCATGCAGGTTACTAACTATTCTGCTGGTCAGCGTCTGGAGCTGAACTCAACCAAGTACAAGTGGAACTATGTTGCTCCCGGTATCGACTTTATTTTTAGTCTGACCGACCTGTTTGGTGGCTGGAATCCCGACCGTTTCTTCTCTGCTGCCATCTTCGTTGGTGGTGGTGTGAACATCGCTTGGAAGAATGACGATGCCATCAACATCGACCGTGTCGTGAAGAACAACGAGAATCTCTACAAGCTGGAGTATCTGTGGGATGGCACCAAGGTGAATCCTTTCGGACGTGGTGGTCTGCAGCTCGGTTTCCGTCTGAGCCCCGCTGTCAAGCTGCTGGTTGAGGGTAATGCCAACATCCTGACCGACAAGTACAACAGCAAGAAGGCTGGCAATGCCGACTGGTACTTCAATGCACTGGCTGGTCTGCGCATCAACCTGGGTAAGGCTGTTGAGACCGAGACCAAGGATGTCTATCGTGACGTTGTCGTTTACGACACCATCTACAAGTACGTGACTATTCCTGAGCCCGTCCAGAAGATTGAGCAGGTTCGTCGTGACGTATTCTTCGAGATCAACAAGTATGAGATTCTGGCTTCTGAGGCTGGCAAGATCAAGGAGATTGCTGAGTTCCTGAAGGAGAACCCCAATGCAAAGGTTCAGGTCACTGGTTATGCTGACGTTCAGACTGGTAACCCCCAGATCAACGACCGTCTGTCTCGCCAGCGTGCTGACGTTGTCGTGAAGGCTCTCATCGAGCAGTACGAGATTGCTGCTGACCGCATCAGCTATGATGCTAAGGGTGACCGCGTACAGCCGTTTGCTGAGAACGACAAGAACCGTGTGACTATCATGATTGCTGAGTAATCGCAAAGATAAGTTTTGAATTAGCAAAGGGCTGCCATGTGAGTGGCGGCCCTTGTTAGTTAAGGAAAGTAAGAAGGTAAGAAAGTTATGGAGTTAGGGGAGTTAAGGAAGATAAAGACCATCGTGTTGGCTGTGGTGTTAGGTATGACCGTTGTGATGCTGACTGGATGTCGCGACAAGGGGCGTTTGGTGAAGCCGAAAGACGGGCCTGCACATGTCCTCATGGAGCTGAGGGAGTTTCATTTCGGTACTGTGTATCAAAGCCAGAACACGGTGTCGCATGACTTTTTGCTCATCAACGATGGCAGTGAACTGCTTGTCATCAATAGTGTGGAGAATCTCTGTCATTGTACTCAGGTAGACTATTCCAAGGAACCCATCCGTCCGGGGCATGGCCGGAAACTGAAGGTTATTCTGAACCTGAACGAGCTGACGCCAGGCTTTTTCAGCCGTACCGTCGTGGTGCATACAAATGCCGGTGATGTGAGTATAGATGTCAAAGGAGAGCTCAAGTAGAGCTCTCCTTTGTATTTTTATAGTGACTATAGGTTATAGGGCATTGCTGATCTGGATGGCATAGCTGTCCATGGGGTCTATCTCCATGATTTTATCAATGTAGATGAGACAGCTGTCCTTGTCGTGCTTGCGGTAATAGTAGTAAGCCATGTATTTATAGCTTTCCATCAGCTGTGCCGACGTCTCACCCTTTGAGGTGATGATGTCGATGACCTTCATGTAATGAGGCTTGGCCAATCCCTTTTCCGTCTCCGGGTCGAGTGCCACATTGGTACGAGCACGCCAATACGGACCTAAATAGCTGTCAGGACGCATCTGCTCTACTTTCTCAAACTGTGCGTCAGCCTGACGGAGGGCCTCGATCTTCTCAGGCGTCAGGTCCTTGGTGTTTTTCTCGTTTGTACCCATGGCATAGTACATGCTGCCGATGTGATATTCCTCGAAGGGCGTCTTCTCCTCTTCGTCCAGCTTGTCGACATACTGGCGATAATAGGTGATGGCATGTTCGTAGTCACCGATTTTCTCGTAAGCCTCTGAGATGGCTCTGATGACGTCCTTACGGTCTTTGTTCAGTTCCAACACCTTGTTGAACTGTTCGATGGCCTGGTCAAAATGGCCTCGTCCATTCAGCGCATAGCCATAGTAGATGTAGTCCAGATATTGGTATTCAGCGTTGTCGCTGTGGTAGAACAGCTTGCTGGCTGCTGCCAGGGCATCGTCGTAACGCTTCAATTCCGTATTGTTGTAAAGCAGCATGCGGTTGAAGGCCGGATGGCGTGGAAAACGCTCAATGGCCTTACGGGTCACCACCAGGGCGCTGTCGAACTTCTGCTGGAAATAGTATGACAGGGCATAGCTGGTCAGCGCCTCTTTGCCCAGGCTGTCAACAGGCAGCGAGGCATAGGTGCGGGCAGCATCGTCGAAGCGGTTGCAGTCATAATAGACCTCGGCCATTTTCAGGTCGATGGCCGGTTCGCGGCGATAGAGGTGTAGCACCTTCAGTTTGTTGATGGCCTTCTCGGGGTCGTTTTTCGTATAGAGCTTCGCATATTTGAAGTACCCTGCAGGGTCGCGTTTGTCAAAGTATATGGCCCGCTCGTAGTAGTATTCTGCCTGTTGTCGGTCGTTTTTGGCCAAGGCAATGTCTCCGGCCAGATTGATAATCGTCGTCGAGATACGGTACATGTGGTAACCCTTGTCGTAGAAGTATTCCGCATCCTCCAAGCGATTGGCATGCAGGAATGCCGTACCGATGGCCGCTGCCAGGTCAGGATTCTTCTTGTCCTTCTTCAACAGTGCTTCTGCAAATTGCCTGGCATGAACGGAATCCTTGCTGATGGTTTGTTTCAGCAGGGTGATCTCCCTGTCGAAGTTATCTGCATGCAGTGTGCAGCAGATTCCCAGGATGGCTATGGTGATGATTATGATTCGTTTCATGACTTGCTATATGGTGTTCCTATTGGGTTCAGAAATGATACGATACGCCGAGATTGAATGTGTTCAGTGTCGCAATGCCCGATGCTACCAGTTGTTGGTTGTTATACACCTTGTGGTTGTCGAACAGCGAGAACAGGTAGGCGTTGTGGTTGTAGAACAGGCCCCAATGGCTGTCCAGCTTATATTCTGCCGTCACACCGAGATTCAGTCCGAGGCTCCAGCTCTTATCCATTGACGGACCGCCGAACACACCCACATTCCAGCGGCGTTGGTTGTCGTAGCCGTTGAACAGTGTGGTCAGGTCTAACTGGTAGTCCAGCGAGGTGAAGTGCAGTCCAATGTTATGGCTCTCTTCACCCACTACGTCATCGCCTAAAGAGGCGTATTCAAATTGGGCGCGTACCAGGTGATGCTCATTCAGCCTGTAGCCGGCAACAGCCAGTGCATTCAGGTTCATGCCACTATCAGTGTAGCGCCACTTGTTCAGGTTGAAGTTCCAGCCGCCACCACCGGCCACGAAGAATCGCGGCTCGTTGAAGATGCTGTTCTCGCTGCTCTTGCGCTTCTTGGGATTCTGTAGCAGCGTGGTCAGTCCGAAGCGGATGCTCATGGCTGTCTTGGCATCCAGCTTGTGGAAGCCAGGCTGTTCAACGGTCGTCACAAGACTGTTGGTGTCATCATCTACGAAGACGTTGTTTAAGAACAGATGCGTGTACATCGGTTCAATCTGGAAGCGCAGGTTGTCCTGAAGCTTGACCCATAGTTGCAAACCGGCACGCAGGCCATTGGTATTGTTACGGACCTGGCTCTTATTGCCCGCCAAGACAAGGACTCCTCTCTGGAAACCGGCCATCAGGTTGACGCCAAACTGCTGGTTCCAGTTGTAGTGGCTGCGGAATCCCAATGGATTGATCAGCAGGTCGGCAAACAGAGAGCCATTAACCACTGATGTGATGACGTCCGACACATTGCCATATTCGCTGGCTTTGACATTGACGGCACCACCTTTGGAGGCGTTGATGCCGAAGCGTGCTCCGATGCTGGGCAGCATCCACCATCCCATCGACATCTGCAGGGAATGTCCGAAAGTATCTCCTGTGTCGGCCGGCATTCCCGGGAACCATGCCAGTCCATAGCCGTAGTCCATGAAGAACGGGCTACGTTCTTGTATGAAGAGGTTGCTGATACCCTTTCCTGTAGCATGTGCAGCAGAGGCAATACTCTTTCCAGTGAAACGTGCAGCAGAGGCAACACCATTGGCAGCTCCTTTGGCAATACGCGTCGTGGGACCTACCAAGTCGTCGAAGACATACATCAGTCCGAAGTTCATGCTGCTGATGACCGTACCCAACTGGTTATAGAACTGGTCAGTGGTATAGAGACTATTGTCCATCCAGTAGATGCGATGCTGGTAGAATAGTGCCAGATGTCGCAAGAAGCGATATTCCAGTTGCAGTCCGAGGTTGACGCCGAAGTGTGTCTTGTCGCTGTTGAACGCCACAGTGGGTCCCAGCATGGTGCTGACCGTCCATCGTCTGTTGGGCTGGTAGCCCGTCAGGAAGTTTGAGAGGTTCAGCTGGTAGTCCACCGAGGTCATCCAGTTCTTCCATTTCTGCTCGTCGCCGTTCTCCAGTCTGATGCTCTCTGTCTGGTATTCCTCGTTCAACATTACGCCGCTATATTCGTTGAAGTGGTAGCCAGCCATCAGCATGGCATTCTTGAACATGCCGGCAGAATGGTCTGTATAGCGCCATTTCCTGACGGAATTGTTCCAGCCTCCACCAATGCCGATGTAGTAGCCGCTGGGCAGTACGCCCACAGCACTCTCCGGTCGGATGTCCTGTCGGTTGCCCATCAGCAGTTCCACACCCAGCTGGAAGGTCAGCTGGTCGTCACGTTTACGGTTGTCGTCACCCTGACGATGGATGAGGAAGGTATACATGGGTTCGAAGAACAGACGCGTGTCGTGACTGAGACGTACCCATGGCTGCATGGCCAAATGGTAGCCCATCACGATGCTGGTGCTGCGATAGTGTTGTGTGCTGATCATCTTCATCAGTCCTGTCTCATAGCCGGCAAGCAATGTCAGTCCGGCCTTCGACTCCCAGTCGTAATAGCGGGTAAAGCCAAAGGGATTCAACAGTGCATCGATGGCCACGCCGGCATAACCCATCATGTTGGTCTTGTCGCCTGTTTCCGACCATGCACCATTGGCCATGTTGAGTGTCGCACGCAGTCCAATGGCAGACGACAGCCAGCCACCGAAGCCAAAGCTGTGACTCGGACCGATGGTTTTGCCATAGCGCAGGTCTTCGAAGGTGTTGTAGGCGGCAACGCCTGTGGCGTAGTGGAAGAAGAACGGGCGGCGCTGTGCCTTGTCCTCGTCACTACCCTGTAGCCATCGCTGTCCCTCGCCAAAGTGGCGTTTGAAGTCGCCAGTCATCGACGGCGGTGTCAGCTGATTATTGAAATAGTAGATGTACGACAGGTTCAGACCGTACGACACGTTGTACTTATGCCAGTTCTTGCTTTGGTTGGCCAGGTCAATGTCGGCACTGTTTAGCTGAACGAACGGCTCTGCTGTCAGAGATGCGTGGGGACCGGCAAAAAACTTGAACTGTACGCCGGCATGCGCATTCATTGACGAGGCCTTCTCTTTCAGGTAGTAGGCCGTCTTCCTGTTGTTGCCTGCCCCGAGGAAGGCGTAGTTATAGCCAATGCCGATAAATGGCGATACGTCGAGTGCCCGTTCCGGTCTGTAGCCCAGCAGATAGGATGACATGCTGAACAGATAGTCTGCTTCGACACCAAAGGCACCATTCAGGGTCTGTGCTCCTTCACCTTCGAGGCCTGCGCGCATATAGCCGACACCCCCCGACAGTCCTATGCGGGCTGTATGTAGTGGACTGAATTGTCTGCCGAAGCGCAGATGTAGTGTCGTCAGTGGTTCGGTGGCATTCTGGTTGGCATGATACAGGGCCATATAGCCAGCACCGAAGTCAATGAAATTGTTGCCCTTGGACATGGCGTCACCCCTGTAGCGATGGAGCCTGTCCATCGAGAAGCGGATGGCGTTAAAGTCCCTGGGCTTCGGCATTTCGTATGATACCGAGTCTTCCTCCATCCTCTCAGGAATGGAGTCAGCCCGTGTACCTACGGCCAGCGTCAGCAGCAGTACCAGCAGACAATATCTTATCGCGTCAGTTCTCTTCATGTTCGTTCTTCCCGTCTTCCTCTTCCGTATCTTTCTTCTGGCCCTCCAGCATCAGGTCTTCGAACTTCTGACGATACTCCTGCGCCTTCTTCTTGTCGTAGGGGAACTTCTTCTTGATCTCATCGCTGATATTGGCATCAGAATTATAGTATTTGTTGTAATAAGTAGGATCCAAGTCAAAGCAGTGCTGCATGTAGGCAATGAACGACGGCGTCTGGTTCTCCTTCATCAGCAGGGCTTTCTCGGCACCATACTTAGCTGCGAGTTCCATGAAGTCGTCATCGGACGTCTCAGAACTGTTGGCAGCAATGACGCCCTTCATATACCACTTCTTGGGATTATCGTCAGGAAGGGCATCAATCAGGGGCTTCACGTCATCGTAGGTCTTGCCCAACTCTGGCGCTAACTCGAAGTTCAGTACGGCATTGTTGACGTCACCGGTCTGCATGGCATAGCGCAGGGCTTCCATGGCTCGGCGTTCCTCGTCAGGGGTCTTGTTCTGCTTGAAGAACAGTGTCTCCAGGTCAGTGAACATCTTGATGTCACGGAACTCGTCGGTATTCGGCAGCTTGTCCGCCAAGTGCGAGGCAGCTCCCAGCTTCATGGTCTTGAAGTACATCACGGCCTGATTGGCCACCAGCTCACGGCGGTTGATGGTGTATTTGTATTCGTTGTCGAATGAGATCTGGCGCTGAGCCTCTAAGGCCGACTTCATGTCGATATACGGAGCCAGGATGGCCGTGTTGACTTCATCACGCTCGATGGCATAACACGCCATGCGATTGGCGATATAGGCTGCAAAGGGACTGTATTTCGATGTTGAGCGGTCCTTCATCTCATTATAGGCACGAATGGTCAGCTTATGCAGTTCTGTGCTATCCTTGATCTGGCGGAACAGGTGGTAGTAGTCACCATTCGAGAAACGGTTGTCGCCACCTTCGGCATACGACTTGTCATTATAATAGGCCCACAGTGCCTCTTCGGGGTCCATCACCTTGTTCTGGCGGATGGTGTATGAGCACTTCATCAGGCGCAGGTTCTGCAGGATCTGGGTCACAGCAGGTATTTCAGTCGTCATACGACGGATGCCCTGCAGGGCATTGCGGCTGATAAGCTCACGCATCTCCGTGGCTTCCATCTTCAGTCCGCGCTGGTCCAGAGAGTCGGCCACATCTTCCCAGGTATACACCTTCGGCGGTGCTATCTGCATGCCGGCAGTACCCACATACGGACTGATCATGCTCAGGGCATGCTGGGCACGCTTGTTGGCCAGTTCGGCATTGCGCTCGGCATTACCGTCAGGCGATGCTGTACCCTGAATCTTCACGTTCATCAACTGTCTGCCATAGCTGCGCAACTCCCGAATCAGGTGATTAATGGTCTGGGTATTGATGGAGTCGTCGGTGAGCTTGGCAGTACCAATCTCAAAGGTCAGCTGCAAATCACGCGCTGTCTCACGCAATTGGGCCTTGGCTTGTTCGTAGTAACGTTCATCGAGTTCGATGTCCTTGCGTGCAAAGCCTATATCAAGCATCTTCCACGGCTTGCGGCTGTTACAGGTACCCTCCTTGCTGTTGTCATCGTAATAGATGTGGGTGTAGTCTTCCAGCAGCAGGTCTGACACCCATTTGTAGCTCTTCTCAGGGTCAGGTTTGGGGAAGGTAGCCTCCCAAATGAACGAGAAAGGCTTTTCAGTCAGTAGCTGTGGCTGGTTATAGAGGGCCAGCGAGTCATTACGCTGGTAGTCGAAACTCTTGCGGCGAATCTGTGCCAAGTGGTACTTCTTGCCTTCGAAGACCAGTGGCTCCAGGTATTGCACAGTGTCTTCCGTCTGACAGTCGATGACGGCAGGCTGGAAAATCAGGCGTCCATGTTTGCTGCCATAATCGGCAGGAATGCCTACGGTGACGTTCCAGTGCAGGTTCGGACCATCGTCGACAGGCGGCAACTCACGCATCTGCATGCCACGGCGCTCACCGAAGACATCGGTATTCTTCAGCAGGATACCGTCAGCCGACTCACTCTTCAGCACGATATCGTATTTCAGTTGCTGCGTAATCTTGATGACTCGTGGACTACCCTCGTCGATGACCAGCAAGGCACCACCCATAGACACGTCAGCCTCGAAATGACCTTCGTAGTCAGGTGTCACCATATCATTGCTCTTGATGGTGGCATAGCCGCCCTGACGCATGGTCTGAGCACGGTATTCCTTGGCCTGGCGCTGGGCTTCGTTGATATTGTCGAAGACATAGACCGGTGTGCTGACGGGGGCATTCTGGTAACCGCCGTCCATGGTTTTCATGGCACGCTTGACACTACCCGTCACATGGACGACCTGAGCCAGGGCGTCAGAAGTAGAGAGAAGGAGAAACAGGCATACAAAGGACAACAGCTTTGCCATGAAACCGTGGCAAACGAGGTGTTGTCCTCTGTCTTCGCCGCTGAAAAGCGGCATATCTTCCTTTATCTTCCTATATTTTCTTAACACGCGAAGCTTGAATTATCTTAAAATATACGATAGTGAAATGCCCAGTTTGGTGGGGAGAATCATACTGCCTGTACCCTTCTCGTTCTCATGGTAGAACATCAGGCCGACGCCGGCGTGGAAATCGATGTTCAAGCGTTCAGACAGGGGCAGCACATAACCGAACGACATGCCAGCTCCAATGGCATCGCCATGGTGATTTTCGTCCTTCCACTCGAAATCGTAGTTGACAAACAACAGGTTGACGCCAAAGAAGTGGTACATCATGGGACGGCCGCTGATATAGTAACGCCATTCTGGCTGTGTTCCCACTAAGCGCATGTCCTTATGAACCCAAGGATGATAATTGCCCAACACACTCAGTCCCACCGTGCTGCGTTGACTGACCGTCAGTTCAACGGCAGCATTGTAGGTCTGCGTAGCCAGCAAGGCAGCATTCGTGCTGACTGCCATCAGCTGCGCACGGCCTTTGATGGGCATCAGCACCAGGAGTGCCACTATCATCATCTGTTGCCACTTATTCATCTTTGTTTTTTTGTTTCAGTGTATCTGCCAGGGCTGCCTGTCGTTTCACCTGCATCAGGGAGTCGCTGATATATTTCTTCTCCAGTTCCAGACGCTGTTTCTCGAAACGCTTCTCATAGTCGGCCTTATCCAAGGAGTCACGGCGGATGGCTTTCTGCTCGGCATGGGCCTGACGTGTGGAGTCACGTCGGATCTCCATCTCGTTCAGATGCAGACGGTAGCGTTCGTCAATGGCGATGCGACGCTTGTAACGATTGGCCACCGAAGGGCCGAAATGGTACACCAGACTGACGCGCAGCACATCGTTGGCAGCGATGTAGGGCAGCATGTCGAACGACAGTTTGAACTTCTCACCCTGTGTCACTGTGACATAGCTGTCATCCTCGCGACGGTACTCATCGTGTTTGGCAAACATCACACCGCCACTCAGCGCCACCTCCAGGTCCAGACTGGCACCGTTGCGATAGCTGTAAAGCGGTGCAATGGTACCTACCGAGAGACCAGCTGCCAGATGGGTACCTTTGAAACCTGTAGGGCTCAACTTGACGTTATGGCTGCCGTAAGTACCGTAAATACCCAGGAAAAACGAACGTCGTGAACCACGTCCATGCTGATAGCGACGCAAGTCAAGACGGACATCCGTCAGGTCGTAGACATTGTATGAGGTGCCTAAGGTCTTGGTTGATGGGTTCCACCTTCCGCCGATTCCCAGTGTCCACCGGTTCCAGTTCATGTTCCCCAGTGTCAGCTCCAGTCCGATGTTGGGTGTGAGCGCTATCCAGTCTATCATGTTGGTACGTAGGCTGATACGTTCGCTGAACGACAGCGTGTCCAGTTTGTTGTCATAGAGATGCCGATTTGGCACAGGTCGTCTGGATGTGTGTCCGCCGGCTGCTATACTGAACAAAAATAGCCCTAATGTTCCAATAATAATATGTCGTCTGTAATCCTTCAAAACAATAATTTGACTGCAAAGGTACAACATATTTTTGAACGGGCAAAACATTTATATGTTTTTTTTCGATTGTTATACCTCTGGAAATGGCAATTCGAAGTGCATTTCTTGATGAGTGACAGGATGCAGGAAGCTGATCTCGGCGGCATGAAGCATCAGGCGGGTGGCTGTAGCGTGTTGAGTTGAGGAAACAGTAGTACCCCCGAAACCGTAAAGCTCATCGCCTTGGATGGGGCGTCCCAAACCGTCGGGATGGGCACAGTGGATGCGCAGCTGGTGGGTACGGCCTGTATGTGGGTAGAGAGCTACGAGATTGTTGGTAATAAATTCGTAATCTGTGACAGCCCGTTTTCCGTGTTCTAAGTCTACCACTTGGCGAGGACGATTCATGGGGTCAGGTCTCATTGGCAGTGAAATCGTTCCCTTCTTTCCTATGGACGACAGTGGATTGTTATGGATAGTCCGTGTTAGTCCGCGTAAGTCCGCTGCTTCTAACAAAGCAAGGTATTTTTTCTTTACTTCGTGGCGAACGAATTGCTGCTGCAGGGTTTTGAAGATTTCTACGTTCTTGGCCACGATGAGCAGGCCACTGGTTCCCATGTCAAGTCGGTGGGCGACAAGACAATCGGGGTAACGCTGTTGCATGACGGTTTGTACCGAATAAGTCTCTATACGGCCTGGTATGGAAAGCAGTCCGCTGGGTTTGTTGACTACCAGCAAGTAGTCATCCTCGTAGACGATGGGGATATCCTTATGGTCGAATCCCAGTGTCTCAGGGTCTGGGTCGACGTCCAGTCCTTGGAGCATCCATGTCAGGATGGGCTTGCATTTGCCTCGGCAGGCTGGGTAGTAGTTTAAATGCTGCCGTAGCTCCGTCTTGGTGGTGGCTCCCCACCAGAATTCAGCCATACAGACAGGATGTAACCCCTGCTGGTAGGCATGTTGCAGTAGTTTCGGGGCACAGCAGTCACCTGTGCCGCCAGGGGGTAGGGGGTATTTGCGCTGCAGTTTGGGCTTGTTATAGTATTCCTGCCAGATGTCTACCAGGTCTTTCACTTCACCGCGAGCATTCAGCAACTGGTACTGGTGGAAGAGCCATAGTTGCAGGTCTTGGGACATTTGCTTGGGGCTTGTGGCGGTGGTGGTTTTTATAGTGGCTATAGTGCCTATAGTTTCTATAGTGGCTATAGTTTGGGAGATTTCGCGCTCCTTCGTCTTGAAGTAGCCGTCGGGCTGTTGGGCATCGTAGACGGGTGGCACAAAGTAGTCCCAGTCGTTGCGGCCTGCTAATAGACCGCTGTAGGCAGCCAGAAAACCGTAGCGCCCCAGCGTGTCCGACGGTTTTCCTGTTGGAAAGCCATCACGCCCCAGTGTGTCCGACGGTTTTGCCGTCGGATTCTCCACCACCAGTACGCCGAACATCTTGCCTCGGTCGGCATCTTCGCGGATGTCGGCGTGGGTGGCGATATACTGCTGTACCTCGTGGGCAGCCAGCTGACAGAGCGGGTGTGGCTCGTAGGCAAAGGGGTAGGTGAAGCGCTGTGGCTTCTCAATATCTGTATGTAATAGATGCAGATGCGTCATAATGAGTGCAAAATTACACAAAAAACGTCTATTCTAAAACTCTATTGATGAAAATAATGCTAAACATGACAAAAAAACTCTTTTTCTTGGCCGTGACCTTGGGGTGCTTTCAGATGCTATCCGCTCAGCGCATAGACTTCAGCTTCAGCAATGCACAGGAAGCCCAGACCCACGAGCCGGACTACATTGAATGGAAAATTCCCCACAGTGCCTCTTCTGTGCTTGTGCTTGACAACGGCATGGAGTTTACCGTGGCTGCGGCAGGTAATGCCGACATCCTGCGAGACCAGTGGAACAAGAATACCTGTAATGCAGGTCGTGACGGCCAGACCGGACTGCGCCTGTTGGGAGACGGTGTGGTGGCCTTCATTGCCGATGGCAACGAAACCCCTGTACTCCATGATACGCCGACGTCTATCGAGATCAGCATCAAGGGACTGACTGCCGGTAGCCACACTGTAATGGCCTATCATGTCTGGAAGGATGCCAAGAATGGTGAGATGCCTAAGATTCAGGTGGAGGTGAAGGTCAACGACGGTACCTATGCAGTCAAACAGACCGGTGTGGAATATGTCAATGTCAAGAATCCTGCCACCGACCTCAAGATGGCTGACGCAACCTTCAGTTATGTTGACTTCGACATTGCCGAGGGTGACGTGGTATATCTGAAATACAGTACCATCGTAGAGTCTGGCAAGACCTATCAGACCACCAACATCATGCTGAATGGTCTGCTGCTCGATACCTCTCCCTTTGTGGCTCAGGATCCCATACCTAATAGCCGCGACTATCATGTCGATGCTGACAACGGCTCCTGTACGCTGCAGTGGGCGGCAGGACCTACTGCCACGAAACACAGACTGTTCTTTGGCAGCGATGAGGCCGAGGTGGCCGATGCCACGTCATATCAGTACGAGGGTACTGCCACAGAGTATACTGTCAGCAGTCTGAACTCGTGGACACGTTACTACTGGCGTGTTGACGAGGTCGATGGCGACGGTACTGTCCACAAGGGTAACGTGTGGTCGTTCCAACCCCGTCAGCTGGCATTCCCGGAGGCTGAGGGCTATGGCCGTTATGCCCGTGGTGGTCGTGGTGGCATCGTCTATCATGTCACGACGCTCAGCGGTGGCATGGAGGAAGGTTCGCTGCTCTATGGTCTGGTACAACTCAACGAACCCCGCTATATTGTGTTCGATGTCAGCGGCATCATCGAGCTTGACTTCAGTTCCTATTTCACCAAGCCCTACGCCACCATTGCCGGACAGACTGCTCCTGGTAAGGGCATCTGTATCAAGGCATCGAACATCAACATTGGCTCTGACGTCATCTGCCGCCACATGCGCTTCAAGCGTGGACTGGGCGTCTATGGCGAGAATACCGGTAACGCCATGGGTATGAGCGGTGCTGACCATGCCATTGTCGACCATTGTACGGCAGCATGGGGTACTGACGAAACTGTCAGTGGACGTGGTGCGCTGAATGTGTCATTCCAATACAGTGGTATCTTTGAGGCCCTCGGTATTACCGGGCATAAGAATTACAGCGACGGTACTAATCACGGTTATGCCGCTACCATTGACGGACGTATCGGTTCATGGCACCATAACCTGCTGTTGAACTGCGAGGGCCGTAACTGGTCGATGGGTGGTGGCATGGATGCCAACAACATCCCTATTGGTGGCCTCGACTTATTTAATAATGTGTGCTACAACTGGCACAAGCGTACCACCGACGGCAACTGCCACATGGTGAACTTTGTGGGCAACTACTATAAGATGGGGGCCGACACGAGCAAGAAAGTTCTCTTTACTCAGGACTTTGAAAGTGCCATCAATCCCTTGGGTACCGACCAAGCCTATGTCTCTGGAAATATCCGTGAGAATAAGGATCACTCGAAGGCTACGTCGGGTCTGAATAATGCCACTGGCAATATTCCCACAACCTACGACTATCTGGTTAGCAGTCCGCTCTTTGAAAGCTATGCTACCATTCACGGTGCTGAAGATGCTATGAAGATTGTCACCAGCTATGCCGGTGCCACCATGCCCCAACGTGACGAACAGCATCTGCGTGTGGTCAAGGAGACACTGGACGGTACGTGGACGTACAAAGGCTCGAAGTCGAATATTAAAGGCGAGATAGACAACGAGGCCGATATCACTGGTGCCGCCAATGGTGGTTGGGAAGAATGGCCCGAGGAACACCGTGCTGCCGACTATGATACCGATCAGGACGGCATGCCCGACTGGTGGGAGCAGGTTACGGGCAGCAATCCTGCTGTGGCTAACCAGAACGACGACCCTGATGGTGATGGCTGGACACTGCTTGAAGACTATCTGGAATTCATGGCCCATCCGTATCTCATTCTGGCTCCTGGCGAAACAAAGACACTCGACTTAAAGCCCCATTTCATCGGCTTTTATGGACAAAACAAGAATGCTGTTACGCCCAGCTATACGGTCGATGGTTCTGGTGTAGCCCAGGTGTCTGTCAATGGCGACGTGTTTACGGCAAAGGCTGGCAATACGGCTGGTCTGCAGGATGTCAGCGTCACCGTCAACGACGGTTCGACCACGTTCACCCAACGTATTGGTGTGGCAGTGACAGGTCAGGCTACAGCCATCCGGCCTGCCATCAGCGATGACATGACTGAGGTGGTGAGCCGCGAGTTCCTGACCACTGACGGCCGCCATGTGACACAGATGCAGCTGGGTGGTGTCTACCTGATGCGTGAGACCGATGCCAATGGTCATGTCCGAATAGTGAAAATCATTCATAACGACAAATAAAGATAGTTTATGCGACGACTTCTCTCCCTGTTTCTCATCCTTTCGACAGCCCTTTCTGTAGTGGCTGTCGAAAACCGTCAGTATGCTGCCCGTCAGCGGGCCATGCAAGTATTAGGTGTTCCCGTAGAACTGGTGGCACAGGGGGCAGGTAGTCAGCCCACCTATTTTGTCTATAATACCCAACAGGCTCAGGCCGGCTTTGTCGTAGTGGCCGACGATGGCAATGAAACCCGTGTGATAGGCCACAGTACGACAGGCAGTTACGACGTTGACGACGTACCGCCGGCTCTGCGTCTGTGGCTGGCCCGTATGGATGAAGAGCTCACCATGCTGCGTGAAGGCCGTGCAGAACCTTTCCGTGCTACGGAGGTACATGAGGCCGTTGACCCTCTGATGACTACCAAATGGAACCAGCAGGCACCGTATAACCTTGATACTCCTGAATATGAGAGTGGCCAGCATTCGGCTACAGGCTGTCTGGCTACTGCGATGGCGCAAATCATGAAATACTATGCCCATGATGCCGGTTCTACAGCTATTCCCAGCTATACTTCGGCAGATCTGGACCTCCTGATGCCTGAACTGCCAGCCACCACTTTCGACTATGCCCTGATGCATGACAGCTACAGCAGTGGCAACCAGAGTGCGTCGGCCAGGGAAGTCGCGCGACTCATGAAATACTGTGGGCAGGCAGTTGAGACGAACTACGGCCCATCGTCGGGTGCTGAGCCTATGGTGAGTGCCTTTGCCAACTATTTCGACTATAACCCCTTTGCCTACTTTGCCGAGCGCTATCAGTATCCGGCATGGGCGTGGGACAGATTGATTTACAACCAACTGAGTGATGGCCATCCTGTGCTGATGACGGGCTATACCTTCTCCGAAGTGGGCTATGAGGGTCATGCCTTCATCTGTCATGGTTACGATGGCAACGGTCTCTACTATTTCAACTGGGGCTGGGGAGGCCGTTATGACGGCTGGTATGCCTTGTCGCTCTGCAATCCCTTGGGACAAGGTACGGGTGGCAGTCATGGTCTGGACGGCTTTAACATCTATCAGGGTGCCATGATCAATGTGTTCCCAGGCGTCATGCCGAATACTAACGTCCGTATGACAGCCAGTGCGCTGACTGTCGACGAGCATGTTGTCACACGAAGCAGTGTGTCGGAGGGATTTATCTTCATGACTTCGGTATTGATTTATAATATGACGGCAGCCGCCCACTCTTTTGACCTGGGACTGGGACTGTATGACACCAATGACCAACTACTCGGCACATGGACTCATGCGCGAGAAATGCTTTGCATGCCTTATACTGGGCTGAACCTCCACAAGTTGCTGAACTTCGCCGAGGACATGAGCAGTGGCACCTATATCATGCGCTGTATCTGTCGCGACAGCAATACCAGTCAGTGGCTGTGGGACTACAATGGTGACGTCTATCTGATACTTAACGTTGATGGTAATACGCTGACTATCAGTGAGCCAGAACCAGACTTGGTGGTGAACAGCGTCAGTTTTGAGGGCAGTCTGCAACCACGCAGCAAGGCGGTGATGCATGTCAGTCTGAGCAATGTCGGACCGACGCTTTACAACAATCTCTACCTCTTTGTCAACGACCAGCAGGCCTCGGGTGTCGGATTGTTTGTCGACCAAGGTGAGACCGATGACGTCGTGCTCCATTTCGTTGTGCCAGACGGTGACGTACAGCTGAAACTCTATACCGATGCCGTACTTGTCGACAGGGATACGCACACCTACCAGCCTGGTGGTAAGCTGATATGGTCGGGCGGACTGGAAGGCTTCACTGGTATTGCAGCCCCCATGGTTACGCCTGCTAAGGGTGGTGTAGTGGGTAGCGATGGCATCGCTACATACGGAACGGCGCCACTCTTCGACCTGCAGGGTCGCCGTGTGCAGCAGCCAATCCAGAAAGGCGTCTACATACAGCAAGGACGCAAATATGTGGTAAAATAAATGTCATATCTTTTGGAAGTTTCAAAATAAATGCTTATCTTTGCAGTCCATATAAAAAACAAACAACAAAACAATATTAACAAATCAATTTATTTACTAACCCTTTAAAAACAAACGCTTATGAATGAAGAAAGGATGCCTCGTTGGAAAGAGCGGCTGGATACATTCAGTGCAGCATTAGCCAGATTAGCCGATGTTGTGGCACTTCAATATGAGCGTAAGTTGAACGAATACGAATGTGATAGCTTGATAAAGCGCTTTGAATTCTCCTATGAGATGGCTTGGAAATTGATGATGAGTTTTGAGAAGGAGAACGGAATTGAAGGCATTTTGGGTTCAAAAGATGTGGTAAGACATGCTCAGGCTATGCAGTTGATAGATAATGGTGAAGCTTGGATGGATATGATTGATGCCCGTAACAAGACGTCACATGTTTATGATGAGCAGATGGCAAACGATGTTGCTGACGATATAATTAAGACCTACTATCCTCTTTTACAAGAGTTACAGGACAAAATGACAAGTGTATGTACGGATTAAGTGAACGTTCTTATAAAGAACTGATACAGATTCTGGACTCAGTGCCAGAGGTAGAGGAGGCTTTGATTTACGGCTCCCGTGCCAGAGGCGACTTTGATCATGCCTCTGACATAGACCTCTCGCTCAGTGGCAGGAACCTGACCAAACGCTCACTTCGTGTGTTAAACGACAAACTGTATGATTCGCACATTCCGTTTTTTTTCGACACCCATATCTTTGAAAATATTCGGAATCCCAAATTCAAGGCCAATGTGCTGCGTGATGGACAACTGCTCTATAAAAGAGGCACAGAGTGAAGACTTAAATAAAACAACAAACAATATTAACAAATCAATTTATTTACTAACCCTTTAAAAACAAACGCTTATGAAGAAAAAACTATCTTTGTTAATGGTAGCTCTCATTGCGATTGCAGCCTTTGCGGCGCAACAGGCATTAAGAGCTTATTCTGGAGGAAGTCCGTACGAATACACTTTCTCTACAACAGAAAAGACATTTACTTCTGATGGTACAAAAGAGTTGAATGGTGTTGATTGGACGTTGGCCGTCACATGGAAAGACCCAACTCTGACGGACTACAACAGAGACGACCCCGGAGGCATGAAGATTGGCTCTAATAACAAAGCTGTTAATGCAATGTCTTTGACGTCAGCAGCTGATGGATTTGGTAACAATTATATTACTTCCGTTAAAGTCACTACGGCAGCACGCTCTGGTGCAAATCCTAAACTGTCAGTTAAAGTTGGCACATCCGATTTTAAGTATCTTGATGGAGAACAGAAGCTTAGTTCTGCAACTGTAGGTACTGATAAGACAAAAGTCTATGAGTTCATAGGAGTAGGTCAAGGTGCTATAGATATATATTGGGATAGTAACGCTAGCTCTTCAAAGGGTGCTATTTATGTTGCCAAAATTGAAGTAGCATTCCAAGCTGATGCACCCGCAGTCTCATCTGTAGCAGAACCGTCTTTTAGTCTTGATGCAGGTACTTATGTAGGGACTCAGAGTGTAGAGATTACTTGTGCTACCGAAGGTGCAACTATTTACTATACCACCAATGGCGAAGTGCCTACATCGGCATCAACTCAATACACCGAGGCTTTAAGTATATCGGAAACGACAACAATTAAAGCCATTGCTATTAAGGGAGATGATGTTAGTGATGTAGCTACAGCTTCATATACTATTTTGGAGAAAATCAATGGAGGTTCATTAGAGGCGCCTCTTACTGTTGCAGATGCTTTAGCTCTCATTAATGAAAACTCAACGACGGTTTTGAGCCATCCAGATAACAGGGTGTATGTAAAGGCTCTTGCTGTAGTTGAGGAATCAGCAGCAGTTGATACGTATGGTCAGTTGTCATATAAACTGCAAGATGGAACTGACGTTTTGGATGTTTATCAAGGCAAGTATTTGGATAATGTATCGTTTACAGCTGAAACAAAGGATGCTATTGCAGGTAAGGTTGTCACTGTTTATGGTAATGTTAAGAAATACAATGATACTCCTGAATTTGATAGAGGAAACTACATTGTGGCCATTGAAGAATCTACCCCCGATATGTCAGGTGCTGAGGAGTGGACAGTGGCTGCAGGTCAGTACAAAACTATTTTGGCTTCTGAATGGGCAGATCTTCCGACGACTGTTCCGGCTTTGGTGAAGTTTGATGGTACTGCTGTGGCTATGCAGATGACGGTTTCTGGTATCACTGTTACGCTTGTAGGAACATTAGATGAAGCAAGCAATACCGTGACGTTCCCCATGAACCAGACTGCTACGTATGGTGGTACAACGCTCTATCTGGTAGGAACCAATGGATCAGAGGCTTCTGATGTTGTTTTTGCTTATGACCCGACTGCAAACAAGTTGACGCAGGTTACAGCTCTTATTTTAGCCAGCACGGTTCCAAGTAATATTACAGCAGCCTTGGCACAGATACAGAACGTTGTGCTTCAGGGACCACTTCCTGAGCCCGAAGATATCGTGATTTCTCCAGCAACCGGTACAGATATCTTTACTGAGTTGACTGCTGCCGAGGAGGGTAAGGTTGTTGGTAACATCACGATTAACCTGGCTGAGAACGGTGCATATACTGTCAGTGGATCTATTGTTGCTCCCATGAACGTGATGATCAATGGTAACGGTGCAACTGTTGATGCTAGCGGATTGACCGGCAACATGGTAGAATATGCTGAGATTACAGAACCTACTGAGTGGACGGAAGCAAACGTAGTTATTACTGGTCTGAAGGTAACAGGCCTGAATAAGGCCCTGTTCTACAGTAAGTGTAAGAATTATTACGGTGCATTGACAGTTGACAATTGTTTCGTTGAACAGGCTGGTGATGCTACGACCATTGACTACACAAAGGGTAGTACTGCACACACTATGACAGTGACGAATTCAACGTTCTATGCTCTGACAGCTACCACGAAGGCATTCTACAGCTCACAGGGTGGCCAAAAGGTTACAGAGTGGAATGCTGAGGCTATACAGACCTTCTTCTTCCATAACAACACGATGTACAACTTGGCTAAGGGCAAGAACTTCTTCTCTCATCGTCAGAGCAACCAGGCGTGGTTGACCTATAATGTTCAGAACAACGTATTTGTGAACTGTGGTAAGAGCGGCCAGACCATCAAGGGTATGAATGGTGGTCAGAGTGGTGCCAATCCGACTTGGACCATCGGTGGTAATGTCTTCAACTTCGAAGGTGCCGACACGAGTGCTAACGAGTCTACTGGTGATGAGGCTGAACCCGTACAGAACAGCGTTGCTGGTATCATTGCCTTCACAAGTGTTGTTGATCCTGTTGACTTCGGTGGTTCGTTCACTATGGTTGATGTTACTACAGCTCCTAATCCATTCCCCGGCGACCCACGCTGGACAGTGACCCCTGTTACTGGCTATGCCGTCACGATTGCCGATGGTATTGAGAACGGTACTGTAACGGCTAATCCTACTCTCGCTGCTGAGGGTACAACAGTGACTGTTACTGCTACGCCTGCTACTGGTTACGAGCTGGAGACTATTACTGTGACATGTGTCACCTCCAACGAGGCTGTTCTGGTTACTGATGGACAGTTCACTATGCCTGCCGATGCAGTTGTGGTCAGTGCAACCTTTACTAAGGCTCCTGTTAACATTGAAATCGCAGATGCCGACATCACCGACGGTAACATCTCTGCTGCCGTAGCTGGTAAGATTGCTGCCATCGCAGAGGGTGACAAGTTAGGTGATATCACCATTACTCTGGATGGTGAGAAGTCGTACACAGTGACAGATCCTATTGTTGCTCCCAGGAACGTGACGATTAATGGTAACGGTGCAACTGTTGATGCCAGCGGATTGACCGGCAACATGGTAGAATATGCTGAGATTATAGATCCTACTGAGTGGACGGAAGCAAACGTAGCCTTTAACGGTCTGAAGGTAACAGGTCTGAATAAGGCCCTGTTCTACAGTAAGTGTAAGAATTATTACGGTACGTTGACTGTTGACAACTGTTTCGTTGAACAGGCTGGTGATGCTACGACGATTGACTATACAAAGGGTAGTACTGCCACAACGTTGGCAGTGACGAATTCAACGTTCTATGCTCTGACAGCTACCACGAAGTCGTTCTATAGTTCACAGGGTGGCCAAAAGGTTACAGAGTGGAATGCTGAGGCTATACAGACCTTCTTCTTCCATAACAACACGATGTACAACCTGGCAAAGGGCAAGAACTTCTTCTCTCATCGTCAGAGCAACCAGGCGTGGTTGACCTATGATGTTCAGAACAACGTATTCGTGAACTGTGGTAAGAGCGGCCAGACCATCAAGGGTATGAATGGTGGTCAGAGTGGTGCCAATCCGACTTGGATAATTGATGGTAATGCTTTCAACTTCGAGGATGCCGACACGAGTGCTAACGAGTCTACTGGTGATGAGGCTGAGCCCGTTCAGAACAGCGTTGCTGGTGTGATGGCCTTCACAAGTGTTGTTGATCCTGTTGATTTCGGTGGTGTGTTCACTTTGGCAGTGGGTGCTACTGCTCCTGAGACGCTGGGTGATCCTCGCTGGACCATTACCTACGAAAACGCTCCTGAGATTGCTAAGTTCTACATGATTGGTGATATGAACGAATGGAGTCGTACGGCTATGACCGAGATGCCCTTCAATGCAGAGACTCAAGCTTATGAGTGCGAGATTAATAATACAAAAACATTGTACTTTGCATTCTCTGACAAGCAGTTGACTGAGGAAGAGGAATCTGCTGATCCTAACTGGGAGGACTTCAATACTAACCACCGCTACGCTATTGGCCAGGGTGATCAGTATGTCACGCTCAATGAAGCCATGCCACTGACGAAGGTTGAGGGTACCATCGTGCTGAAGCCTGTCAAGGAGGGTACTTCCTATAAGATTAGCGTTGCTGCAGACTTCTCGACAGTGACCATTACTGGCGAGGCAGCTCCTGAGCCCACTGAGGATACCTATGTTGTCGCTGGTTGTATTGGCGAGAAGGGTGGTGGTGACCCAGACGAACTGTTTGGCACTGCTTGGAATCCTACAGCTGAGGCTAACCAGATGACAAAGAACGAAGAGACCGGACTTTATGAGAAGGTCTACACGGGTGTTGTCTTTGAGGCTCAAACGGGTATCTTGTATAAGATTGTGAAGAATGGTACCCAGTGGATGCCAGATGTAGACAATCTGTCTGTGGAGATTCCTGCAGCTGGTACCTATACCATCACGTTCACCTATAATGCTGAAACAGGTGACATTACTGGCGTGGCTGTTCCTGGCGCTGACGGCATCCAGATGGTCAACGCTGACAAGTACGGCGAAGGCAAGTGGTACACCACCAGCGGTGTGGAGGTTCAGAAGCCTACCACGAAGGGTCTGTACATCCACAATGGCAAGACGGTCGTCGTGAAGTAAGCGTGTTGTGTTTACTGCGATATTATCGCAGTTTACAGGACAGATAACAAAAAAAAGTGGCAACTCCTTGTGGGGTTGCCACTTTTTTTGTACCTTTGGCGGCATGAAGAAAGGATTATTGCTATTGGGGATGGTATTGCTGAGGCTGGCGGCGCTGGCTCAAGAGCCCCTTATTATTAATAATGTACCCGTGGGTACGGGTTATCGCATTGAGGTGGATGGCCATGTGGTGGCATTTAGCGACGAAGGCTGGCTTGGCGAAAGGGTGGGTTGCGATTCTGTCGTAACAAACGGAACCGTTGTCGTCACTGCCGATGCCCTGCCGCCGGTGATGCAGGAGTGGCTTGGCCAGATGACGTACGAAGCTAAAATGTTGTGTGAGGGTAGGGCACAGGCTCATCGTACACCACGTCGTGCGGAGTATATTGCCCCTATGGTGACTACCCGCTGGGGACAGCGACTGCCCTTCAACCTAATGGCACCAGAGTATGATGAGGGGGCGCATTGCGCTACGGGCTGTGTAGCTACAGCGATGGCGCAGATACTGAAATACTGGTCGGCACCTATCGAGACTGCCGAGGTTCCCGGATATACCACCGAGACGCTGGGCTTGCAACTGGAAGCTTTGCCACCCACCATGTTCGACTATGACATGATGCATGATGACTATGAGGACATCTTCGACCATAGCGAGTCGGCATACGCCGTAGCGAAGCTGATGCGTTACTGCGGGCAGGCTGCTGAGATGGACTACGACATCAATTCGGGAGCCTACACCATTGGACGCTATCTGGCGCAGTATTTCGGGTTCAGCAGCGACTACGAGGACAAGGACCATATCACGCATCTCATCGACTGGGACGAGCTGATATACGACGAGCTGGCTGCCGGACGACCTGTACTCTATTCTGGTAAGAAACTAACGGGTAGCGGTCATGTCTTTGTGGTTGACGGTTATCAGGACGGCTACTTCCACATTAACTGGGGCTGGAATGGCAATAGCAACGGGTTCTTCAAACTGACGCTGGCTAACCCCGATGATCCTGACAGTGCCTACCTATGGGAGGGCTACCGTTGGGCGCAACGAGCTGTCATCGGACTGCAGCCTGGTCCTAATGCCACAGGTGTAACAGAAAAGAGGGAAGAGCAATTAGGAATGAGAAATGAGGTGTGGCATGACTTGCAGGGACGCCGTGTGAAACAGCCCTCTGCTCCAGGCATGTATATCCGCAATGGCCGTATCGTCGTCGTGAAGTAAGCGTTGTGTTTGCTGCGATAAAATCGCAGCCTACGGGACAAAGTACAAAAAAAGTGGAAACTCCTTGCATGGTTTCCACTTTTTTTGTACTTTTGCAGGCAGAATGGAAAAAGTGATAGAAATAAGACGAATGGAAGGACTGAAGGGACTCAAGGAGTTCGTACAGTTCCAATATGATTTATATCGTGACTGCCCACACGCAGTACCGTTCCTGTTCTCTGATGAGATGAACACCCTGCGCAGCGATAAGAATGCTGCCTTCGATTTTTGCGAGGCCGAATACTTTATGGCCTACCGCGACGGCCAGGCCGTAGGACGTGTGGCTGCCATCATCAACCGTCGTGCTAACGAGCGGTGGGATAAGAAGCAGGTACGCTTCGGCTGGTTCGACTTCGTGGACGACGTTGAGGTTTCGAAGAAGCTGCTGGAAACAGTAGAGCAGTGGGGCCTTGAGCGTGGCATGACGGAAATTGCCGGTCCGTTGGGCTTCACCGATATGGATCGCGAGGGTCTGCTCATCGAAGGCTACGACTGCGACACCACGATGTATGTCAACTATAACTATCCCTATTACGTCACCCATATCGAGACATTAGGCTTCGAGAAAGACAACGACTACGTAGAGTGCAGGGTGAAGGTGCCCGAGCGAGTGCCCGACAAGTTCCATAAGATTGCTGCCATGATTGGCAAGCGCTATAATCTGCAGGTGAAGAAGTTTACCCGTAAGGAACTGCTGAGTGGCGGTAAGGGTCGTGAGGTGTTTGATATCATCAATGCTACCTATAAAGATTTGTACGGCTATTCGCAGTTGAGCGACCGTCAGATTAACCAGCTGGTAAACCAATATATCAAGATTGCCGACCTAAATTTGGTGACTGCCGTTGAGGACTGGAATACACCGGAGCACAAGATGGTGGGCTTTGGCATTACCTTCCCGTCGTTCACCTCGGCATTACGCAAGACGCGTGACGGTCGTCTGCTACCCTTCGGCTGGTGGCACTTGTTGCGTACGCTGAAGTGGCACAAGACCGACGTCGTCGACTTGTTGCTGATAGGCGTGCTGCCCGAATACCGTGCGAAGGGTGCTAACTCGATCATCTTCGACGACTTGATACAATGGTTTCAACGTTATAATTTCGAATGGGCAGAAACGGGACCACAGATGGAGAGCAACGAGGGTGTGCTGTCGCAGTGGCAATATCTGGATGCCCATATTAACCGCAAACACAGATGCTATAGGAAAGCTTTGTGAACTTTTAATTCTTCCTGTCTTCTGCAATCAGCTGCAGTAGGCGGTCGACGGCTTCTTCCTCGGGGATGTTCTTTTCCACACAGACCTTCTGCTTATAGAGGGAGATTTTGCCGCGTCCGGCACCCACGTAGCCGTAGTCGGCATCGGCCATCTCGCCAGGACCATTCACGATGCAGCCCATGATACCAATCTTCAGGCCTACCAGGTGACTGGTGGCTGCTTTAATGCGGGCGATGGTGTCCTGAAGGTTGTAGAGCGTGCGGCCACAGCCAGGACAGGAAATGTATTCCGTCTTGGTGAACTTGATGCGGGCGGCCTGAAGGATGGCGTCGGACAAAGATTGAACATTGAACATTGAAGATTGAACATTGGGCTGCGCTGCAGGCATCGGAGCCAGGCGGATAACGAGGTTGGTGGCTTTCTTGTCGATGAGCAGGGCGCCGACGGCCATGGCAGCGGTGAGCTGGAGCGTTTCCCAGTCTTCACGGGAGAACTGCGAAACACTTGATAAATCAAGGGTGATGGTGTCGTCGTGGATGGAGGCTTCAGCTTCAGCACGGAGACGGGTGCAGAGGGGAATGAGGTCTACGAGCTTACGGGCAACGGGGATTTCGCATTCGGGCTCTTCGGAGAGCGAAACGCGGATGGTGTCACCAATGCCCTCGGTAAGCAGGGCGCCAATGCCTACGGCACTCTTGATGCGGCCGTCCTCACCCTCGCCGGCTTCTGTGACGCCGAGGTGCAGGGGGTAGTGCATGTCTTCCTGGTCCATGGTCTTCACCAACAGGCGGACGGTGGTGACCATCACGACGGTGTTCGAGGCCTTGATGCTGATGACTACATCGTCGAAATGTTCGCGGCGGCAGATGCGCAGGAATTCCATGCAGCTTTCGACAATACCCTCGGGGGTATCACCATAGCGCGACATGATGCGATCGCTGAGTGAGCCGTGGTTCACGCCTATGCGGATGGCGGTATGGTGCTCCTTGCAGATATTCAGGAAAGGCACGAGCTTCGCCTCAATCTTCTTCAGTTCCTCGGCATACTCCTCGTCGGTGTATTCCAAGTGCTTGAAGGTGCGGCCCGGGTCGACGTAGTTGCCTGGATTGATGCGTACCTTCTCGCAGTATTGTGCGGCCACGTCGGCGGTATGTGCCGTGAAGTGGACGTCGGCCACGAGGGGTGTTGTATAGCCATCGGCCTTCAGACGGGCCGAGATATTCTTCATGTTCTCGGCTTCGCGGGTACCTTGCGTGGTGAAACGCACCAGTTCGCCGCCAGCATCGATGATGCGCTTGGCCTGGGCCACACTGCCTTCGGTGTCGTTGGTGTCGGTCGTCGCCATCGACTGGATGCGGATGGGATTGTCACCGCCAATGGCGATGTTGCCGACGTGGACAACGCTGCTAATTCGTCTTGTACTCATATTTCACTTCTGCTAAATCCTTATTGGCCTTTTCAATCTTGGCACGCAGGCTTTCCTTGTAACTGCTTAGACGTATGGCAATGGCCTCGTCGCTGAGGGCCAGCATTTCGACGGCAAGAATGGCAGCATTCATGGCACCGTTGACGCCAACGGTGGCTACGGGGATGCCCGGCGGCATCTGGATGATGCTCAGCATGGCGTCGAGACCGTCGAGCATGCCCTTGATGGGTACGCCGATGACGGGCAGTGTGGTGTTGGCGGCAATGACGCCAGGCAGTGCTGCAGCCATACCAGCAGCAGCAATGATGACGCGGATGCCACGCTGACTGGCATTCTTGGCAAACTGCTCTACCTCGGTTGGTGTACGGTGTGCCGAGAGGGCGTTGACTTCAAACGGTACCTGCATGTCGTTCAACAGTTGGCAGGCTTTCTCCATGACGGGCAGGTCAGAGGTGCTGCCCATGATGATGCTAACGATTGGTTTCATTGTTTCTTTTCTTCGTTATATCATAATAATGTGATGACGGCAATTAAATGAATAAGATGGCGACGGCGGCGCAGACGAAGCCGACGCAGAAGCCGCCAACGACTTGCGAGAGGGAGTGCTGGCGCAGAATCATGCGGCTGGTGCCTACCATGCCGGCAACGATGATGACCAGACAAAGCCACCAGATGGGGTTGAAGCCCAGATAATAGGCAAAGGCAAAGAGTGCGCCGGCCACTCCGCCAATGGCTGCCGTATGGGTGGAAATCTTCCACCATACGTTGATGAGTGCGCAGAAGATCTGTACGGCCAGTGCTGCCACGATGATGGAACCCATGAAGTGCGGCATGTGCAGCTGTTCCATGACGTAGACGCAGGTGAAGTAGCTGACGATGGAGAGGATGTATGGTATCATACGCTTCTCGCGGTGTCCCAGTTCAATGAGGTTCCAGCCCTGATAGCGGCGGTAGAGGTGGATGAGCAACGAGGGCAGGAGGATGGTGAACAGGTAGACCAGTACCAGCACCTGGATTTTGTACGACCAGGGAAACATGTTCAGGTAGCTGAACAGGAAGAGCAGGGCGATGCCGACAATGGGCAGGTAGAACGGCGTGAACAGCATGCTCAGCAGTCGAGCGGTGAGGATTATTTGCTTTTGTCTTTTCATTGTTTATTATTTGCGGAGGCGGGCAACGGGCAGGCCGAGCTGCTCGCGGTATTTGGCAACGGTGCGGCGGGCGATGGGGTAGCCCAATTCTGCCAGACGGTTCATCAGGGCCTCGTCGGAGAGCGGCTTGCGCTTGTCTTCGTGTTCGATGAGGTCGCGCAGGGCGACCTTGATTTCACGCGTCGACAGCTCCTCGCCGTCTTCTGTCACATAGCTGTCGCTGAAGAAGTAGCGCAGGGGGAATGTACCCCAGCGCGTCTGTACATATTTCGATTTCGACACACGCGAGATGGTGCTCAGGTCGTAGCCTGTGCGCTCGGCAATGTCTTTCAGTATCATGGGACGCAGCGAAGCCTCATCACCGTCCTCGAAGAAACGGTGTTGCCACTGGATGATGGCCTTCATGGTGTTGGTCAGCGTCTGATGGCGGGTGCGGATGGCGTCGATGAAACTTGCCGCAGCCTCCAGCTTACGTTTGGTGTATACCATCGCCTCCTTCATCTGCATGGTCTGCGGCTGTTTGCCCGACTGGTAGTCCTTCAGAGCCTCGACAAATGACGGTGAAATGGCCAATTCTGGCACGTCGCCCGTATTCAGCGAGAAGGTTACGGTACCGTCGCTATGGGTATCTACGATGAAATCGGGGGTAATCTGTTGCAAGGAGCGTCCTACGGTCTCGCTGATGCTGGCCCCTGGCTTGGGGTTCAGCTTGCGCAGTTCGGCGATGAGCACTTCTGTCTGCAAGTCGTTCAGCTTCAGTCCCTGCTGCAGGGCTTTCCAGTGTTTTTTGGTGAAGCGGTCGAAGTAGAGTTTCAGCGCTTTCTCCATGAGCGTCTTAAGCTGTGACGGCTCGCGGCGCTCCACCTGTAGCAGCAGGCATTCCTGCAGGGTGCGTGCACCGATGCCTGCCGGGTCGAACTGTTGCAGCTCGTGCAGCACGTGTTCCACCTCTTTGGCTGTGACGTCGATGTTGTGGTAGATGGCCAGCTCATCGCTGATGGTGTCAAGCGGTTTTCGTAGCAGTCCGTCGTCGTCGAGTGAGCCAATCAGGTATTCCATCACGTCACGTTCACGCTCTGTCAGGTTGGCCATGTTCATCTGTTCCGTTAGCAGGTCGATGAAGGAGATGGTCTGGCCGTACACAATCTCCTCGCGTTCCTCCTGTGACGACTGGCCGCTGTGGTATACTGGCAGGTCCTCGTCGTCGCGACCCAGCGACTCCAGGGCGGCATCGAGAGCCGACTGGCGCTCTTCTTTTTCGAAGGTGTCGGTAGTGTCAGGATTGTCCTGACTGTCAGAATTGTCGAGAGGGTCTAAAGAATCGAGGTTGTCTATGGGGTCGTCGGACGATATTTCCAGGGCAGGGTTGTCATCCATCTCGGCATTGATGCGTTCTTGCAGCTGGGCAATGGGCAGTTCGGTCAGCACCGCCTGCAACAACTGCTGGTGGGTGATGGTCTGGGTCAGCTTCTGTTGCTGCTCCAACCGTTGTTCCTGCGTGAATTTCTGCTCCTGTGCCATAATTCACTGCAAAGGTACGAATAAGTGCGCAAAAAGCAAAAGGAAAACCCGTTTTTCTTTTCTTTTTCTTTTAACTTGAAAAAAAACGTCGAAAAACTTGCATTTCCGCCATTTTTTTTGTAACTTTGCACTATGGCTTTCGAGATTATTTCGTGTCTCGACATTCTATATTTTCCTATGCAGACCCTTCGCTCCGTATATGACGAACGCCCGTACTACAATTGTGGTTCGGGCGCTCTGCATTTGTGGAGCGGACGCTCTGCATGAGTTTGCACCGTGCAAACACATCGTTTCCTTTATCCTTTCTATGCGTTTGCTCCGTGCAGACGAGCCACCTGCTTACTTCAAGTGCCGCGTCTGATGGTTTCAGACGCGGCACTTGAAGCTTTTAGACGGGATGGAAAGATGAATCTATTCCGTTATTTGTTAAACTTAACGGTCGTGACGGGGCGGAGAGCATTGCCTAACGTGTAACTACGATTCATTGTGCCAGCTGAGCCAGGTAAGCCACATTTGATAGCATCCCCATCCCTATAATAGTAGTTATGGTTGGCAATAGCATCATAACCAGATATAGTTTTTAATATCTGATTCACTGGCCCCATTGAAATACTTATTAGTTCGTCTCCAGTCGGCAATCGCCAGTTAGTAATACCATAGGTGTCATTTGCGTTGAATTCAGCAAGCGCATCTGAAATGACGGTCTTAAATTCTTCTTCATTTGGGAATGCCTCTCCTGAGATATCGACTTCTGTTTTGTTCAGTAGTGTTACATAGGTATATATTGCGTCGTCAGTAGAATTAAGAACGTATGCACCTTTGTAAACAGTACCAACCTCAGGTGCCGCACCTTCTTCTACCCCCTCTTCCTGGGTGCCTTGATTGCCGCCACCGTTGTCATTACCTGTGTCAACGGTTGTGCTGCCGTTGCTGCTGAAGGTGAACTCGATGGTGGTGGTGCCGTCCCAGGTTGCACCTGTGATGGTGCCGGTGAGGATGAGCTCGTCCTCGAAGGTGCCAGTGATGCGAATGTGCTTGTTGGCCTCAAGGGGTTGAGGACAGGAGTAGGAATAGCTGGTGGTGCTCTGGCCCGTGGTGAACTTCACCGTGATGGTGGCATTGTCGGCTGCGGGCAGCATGTAGAGGTCGTCGTCGGTAATCTGCCACGTGGTGCCGTCGGCCTGTTCAGTGAGCGCGACGCCATATTCGCCGCTTGTCGTGGTGTAGCTGCCGTTCAGCAGCAGGTTGTCGTAGAGGGGCGTGAAGGTAACGGCAACGGCATCTACCGTTGTCGGTACGTTGTTGATGACGAGGTTCTGCAGGTGCATTACCTTTCTTATCATGGTGAGCGTCAGTGTGTTAGACTCGTTCTCAGACAACGTGATGGTGTTGCTGGCCGTCATCAGGTCACCGTGACGGGCCTCGCTGTTGAGCGTGATGACTGATGTTGCCACAGCGTTCTCCAGCGTGGGCAGGGTGTAGTCGCCGTCAGTAGCTCCGCCGACGGCATAGATGTGATAGGTGGCGGGGTCCAGATTGAACGACAACTCGTCGTTGTCGGATAGCAGTTGTTGGCGTCGCACACATTGTCCGTCGCTGTTCATGGCATAGACGGTGACGGGATAGCTCACCTTGGCGCTGTTTGCGTCAGCACGCGTCTGGACGGTCAGCTTGCTATTGCCTTCGGCGGCACCAGCCACTTCCATACTTTTCTCGCACGATGATAACAGTAAGGCAGCAATCAATGTGCAGCCAAAAATCGTCAGTTTCATTGTTTTCATACTTATAGTAATCGTTTTTAGTTATTCCCAGTAGGCGATGGTGCGGCGTTGCAGGACGGTGACCTGTTGTGTCTTCGCGTCCTTTTCCCAGTAGTTCAGCGTCATTGAGTTGCTGGTCCAGTTGCCGTTATCGTCACGGGTGATATAGTTATTGGTCATATTGATAGTCATGATGCATTCACCATCCTTGTTGTACACCTTCTGGAACTGCGTCAGCGGCTCGTCCTCACTATTGTATGTGTAGTCGTTGATGTAGCTGATGCCGGCTGCCGCGTTGACCAGCGTGCGGCGGACAAGACGGAACTGCTGGTCGTAGTCGTAGGTGATGGTGCTGAAGCCGTCCTTCTCCTTCATGCGGGCACTGATGAGATAGCCGTAGCGGTTGTACATGCGGTCCACGAGGTCGGGATTGTCTATCATGCCGTTTTGGTTGAAGTGTAAGAACTGATCCTCAGCGACAGCATTCTCCGTTACCACCTCCTCTACGTCGGCGTGCAGGCCCATCGTGAGGGCATCCTTATAGAACGGTACGGTGTTAAGGAAGAGGATGCGGATGTCGCGCGAGCCGTTGTCGTTGTCGACCACCGACATCTTGATGCTGCCGAAGTCGTCGATATAGAACCACGTGTCGTCACGCTCCGACAGATGGCCGTAGTCCTGTTCCATCTTGTAACGGAAATACTGTAGGTTTCTCTCCAGCATCTCGTTGGTGCTGTACGGTCCGATGGTGACGTATGCCGAGTTGACGAGCTTCGTCTCTGGTGTGATGCTAACCATGAGTTTGGCGCGGATGCCATAGAAGTTGCCGCGGAAGTAGTAGTCCTCGCCGTCGTCGGACTGTCCCCATTCCGCAAATTCCGCTTCCGTCAGCGCCTGGCGCAGCGAGTCTATAGGCCCCTCAATGGGAATGCCGTTCAGGCGGATACTACGTGGATCTGTCAACGTCTGAGCACTTACTGTCAGCGCAAAAAGCAGCGCGAGATATGTCAAAATCTTCTTCATTGCGCTGCAAAGATACAAAATAATTGATAATTGACAATTGATAATTGGTAATTATTTTGTAATTTTGCCGTCAAAAAGTCGCGGTCATGAAGATATTTGCAGTAGGAATGAATTATATCCAGCACAATAAAGAGCTGGATGGCGCGTTATATAAACCAGAGAAGCCCGTCATTTTCACCAAAGCCGACTCGGCGCTGTTGAAGGACCACAAGCCCTTCTTCATCCCCGACTGGAGCGAACAGGTGGACTACGAGACGGAGCTGGTGGTACGGATCTGCCGGTTGGGCAAGAGCATCCCCGAACGCTTTGCCCACCGTTACTATGACGCTGTCACCGTGGGCATCGACTTCACCGCCCGTGACCTGCAGCGCGAGGCCCGCAAGCAGGGACTCCCCTGGGAGATCTGCAAGGGTTTCGACGGTTCGGCAATCATAGGTGACTGGATAGAGAAAGACAAATTCCTCGATGTGCAGGCGTTGCACTTCCATCTGGACATCAACGGCCAGACGGTGCAGGAAGGCTGTTCGAGCGACATGCTCTACAAGATTGACGAGCTCATCAGCTATATCTCGCAGTATTTCACGCTGAAGACCGGCGACCTGCTCTATACAGGCACTCCGGTGGGCGTGGGGCCCGTGAAGATCAACGACCACTTGGAAGGGTGGCTCGAAGACAGAAAAGTATTGGAATTCAATTGCAAGTGAAGAGATATATAATAATAGGTATAGTATTGCTGCTGAGCGTGATGGTACACGCACAGCGCTTTTTCAACCTGACTGCCGAACAAGTCAGGATTGATTCGCTGTTGCCGATGTTCACGCATAAGATACCATTGGGCAGTGGCTATGCCGACTCCACTTACACCATTACCATCGAATATCCCGAATTCATCGCCATGAGCGAGGCCGACGTGGAGCGTTACCATCGCATCACCCAGGCTCCGTTGCCCCCAATGCCCGAGGTGTCGCAGTTGCTGAGTATCGACCGCAAGCGCGGTGAGTTGACCGTGTCCTTCATGCCCTTGGTATTCCGTGACGGCCAGTATCAGAAATTGGTGAGCTTTATGCTGGATGTCAGGAGTAAGAAGGCTGCTGTCAGCAGTAAGAGGGTAGAGGGCAGAGGGCAGAGGGCTGAGGGAAGCCGATATGCTGAACACTCCGTGCTGGCCAGTGGCCGCTGGGTGAAAATCAGCGTGCCGTCGACGGGCGTCTATCAGTTAAGCAGTGAACTGGTGCGCCAGGCTGGCTTTAATGATATTAATAAGGTGAAGATTTACGGCTATGGCGGTGCCATGCAGCCTGAGCAGTTGAATGCCGACTATCTGGTAGCGACCGACGACCTGAAAGAGGTGCCGACGTGCGAGGTGAACGGCAAACGGCTGTTTTATGCCGTGGGTCCTGTGACGTGGAACAGCAATAACCGCCGCGTGCGTAATCCTTATTCTACTGTGGGCTGCTATTTCCTGACAGAGAACGACGAGGCACCGCAGACCATCGGCAGCGAGGAGTTCCTGGCATCGTTCTATCCTGCTGCCGACGACTATAACGCCCTCTATGAGGTCGATGACTATGCATGGTTCCACGGTGGTCGTAACCTCTACGACGCTACAGCCATCACTGCCGGCAATAGCCATACTTTCAATGTGCCGGCTAAAGTAGCTGCCGACAAGGCTGTGATGACCATCAACGTGACTTCCGATGTGGCTGCGCAGGTGTTTGTCAGCGTGAACGATGTCCCTGTCGACACGATCTCGATACCTTCCTCAGGCAGTTACGACCACATGCGACAGATGGAGTCTGTGAAGACCATCACCAACGTGCAGACGATGAACAAGGTGACACTGTCGACCACATCCACGACGGCGGTTCGTCTGGATTATGTGGCCATCCATACCGATGAGGCTGCTGCAGCCCCTGACCTCAGTGCCGGAACGTTCCCCGTTCCAGAATATGTCTATGGCATTACCAATCAGGATCATCATGCCGATGGTCCCGTCGATATGGTCATCATCATACCCACTACCCAGAAGCTGCTGGCGGAGGCAGAGCGCCTGAAGACCCTGCACGAACAGCAGGATAGCATGAGGGTACGCATCGTGCCTGCCGACGAACTGTTCAACGAGTTCTCAAGCGGTACACCCGATGCCAATGCCTATCGTCGGTATCTGAAGATGCTCTACGACCGTGCAGCGACCGATGCCGACCTGCCGCGCTATCTGTTGCTGATGGGCGATGCGGCGTGGGACAACCGCATGTTGAGCAGCAGTTGGAAAGACTGTTCGCCTGACGACTTCCTGCTGTGTTACGAAAGTGAGAACTCATACAATGCCACGCAATGCTTCGTCAGCGACGACTACTTCTGTCTGCTCGACGATGGTGAAGGCAATAACGTGCTGGTTGGCAAACCCGATGTCGCCGTGGGCCGTATCTCGGCAAGAACAGCCGAAGATGCGGAAATCGTTGTCGACAAGATAACGAACTATACCAAGAATAGTAATGCCGGCTCCTGGCAGAACGTGCTTTTCTTCATGGGTGACGACGGCAACCAGAATGCCCACATGCATGATGCCGATAGTGTCGCCAAACAAGTGGAGAACCTCTATCCGAACTACCAAGTGAAGCGCGTCATGTGGGATGCCTATACTCGCGTCAGTTCGTCGACAGGCAACAGCTACCCCGATGTTACCCGACTCATCAAACAGCAGATGCAGCAAGGAGCCTTGATGATGAACTATTCTGGTCATGGCGGTCCCACAGCCATCTCTCATGAATATGTGCTGAAACTTGCTGACTTTGAGAATACCTCACCCCGTCTGCCATTGTGGATGACAGCCTCGTGCGACATCATGCCCTTCGACGGACAGGAAGAAAATATCGGTGAAACGGCCATGTTTAATAAGAAAGGCGGAGCCATCGCCTTCTACGGCACCACGCGTACCGTCTATCAGCCGCAGAACTTCTTGATGAACATCGCATTCACCCGACATCTGCTGAGCAAGGACGCCACAGGTCGTACGATGCCCATTGGTGAGGCCGTACGACTGACGAAGAATGAACTGGTGGGCACGGGTGTGTTCTCGGGCTACGATGCTTCTGGGAAACCAGTTTATACTACGGACCGTTCGGTGAACCGTATGCAATATTCACTGTTGGGCGATCCTGCCATGCGACTGGCTGCCCCGTCGTTAGGCATTGAGGTCGACTCCATCAACGGTGTCGCCATGAAAAGCGGTGTCACGCTGACGCTGGCTGCCGGTACGACGGCAACGGTCAGCGGACATGTCGTGGCTCTCAACGGCCAACGTGACAACGGATTTAACGGGACGGTAACGGCCATCGTGCGTGATGCCCGCGAGAAAATCGTCTGTAAGATGAACAATACCTCCGAGACGGAAGTGCCGTTCGTGTACTACGACCGTCCTAACGTCATCTTCAACGGTAGCGACCAGATCAAGGACGGCCGTTTCTCGTTTACCTTCGCTGTACCTAAGGATATCAGCTACTCGACAGAAACGGGACTCATCAACCTCTATGCCGTGAATGATGAGCGCACAGAGATAGCCAGCGGCATCTGCAGTCAGCTGGTGATGGGCAGTGGTAGTGGAGGCAGTACCAGCGAGATGGGCCCTAGCATCTACTGCTATCTCAACAGTCCGTCGTTCAACAATGGCGACAAGGTGAATCCCACACCCTATTTCGTGGCAGAGCTGACCGACGAGGACGGCATCAATGCAACGGGTAGCAGCATCGGACATGACCTGCAGCTCATCATCGATGGAGAGATGGCCAAGACATATTCGCTGAACGAATACTTCCAGTACGACTTCGGCAGCTATACGAAAGGAACGGTGGGCTTCAGTATTCCCACACTGTCGTATGGAGAACATAAACTGCTGTTCCGTGCTTGGGACGTCCTGAACAATTCGTCGACAGCCGAACTGACATTCAACGTGGTAAAGGGCCTGGAACCCAGCGTGTTCGATGTGAACTGCCTGAAGAATCCTGCCACGACGAATACCTCTTTCATCATACAGCACGACCGAGTGGGCAGCCAGATGGATGTCATCCTCGATATCTTCGACATCAGCGGGCGCCACCTGTGGTCGCATTCCGACAGTGGCGTGTCGACGGATACGACATACAGTTTGACATGGGATTTGTCCGTCGATGGTGGCCGTCGCCTGCAGACGGGTGTCTACCTCTATCGCGTACGCCTTAGTTGCGATGGCAGCAATTACGTGTCGAAAGCAAAGAAACTAATCATTCTTACACATAAATAAAGAAATATGAAGACAAACATGAAGATAATTGTAATGGCCGTGTGCCTGATGGTAGCACAGACAATGTGGGGTCAGGATACGAAGAGCGACTTCAACCCCATTGAGCATGCCGTCATCTCGCAGACCATTGCCCCCGATGCCCGTGCAGCCGGTATGGGTGACGTGGGTGCTGCCACCGATCCTGACGTCAACTCGCAGTATTGGAATCTGGCTAAGTATCCGTTCTGTATCAGTCGTGCAGGTATAGCCCTGAACTATACCCCGTGGCTGCGTCAGTTGGTGAATGATATCGACCTGGCGTACGTCGCCGGCTACTACCGTTTGGGAGACTATGCCTCGCTCAGTGCGTCGCTGCGCTACTTCTCATTAGGTGAGGTGATGACGTCGTGGGAGGAGAATGCCATGACCGTCAAACCCTATGAGATGTCGCTTGACGTGGGTGCTGCCCTGATGCTGACGGAAAAGTTCTCGTTAGGTGTTGCCCTGCGCTGGCTGTACAGTGACTTGCGCTATGACTATACCGAGGATGCATCGCCAGCTTCGGCCTTTGCTGCTGATATTCATACGTATTATAACACGTACCTGAACATCGGTCAGCGTGAGTGTCAACTGGGTCTTGGTCTTGTCGTGCAGAATGTGGGTTCGAAGATTACCTATTTTGGTGACGACCGCTCGAACTTCCTGCCAGCGAACCTGCGCCTGGGTACGTCGCTGATGGTGCCTGTCGACGAGTATAACCGCTTCTCTATCGCTTTTGATGCCAATAAGTTGCTGGTGCCTACCGTTCCCAAGCAGAACGACGGTGAGAGTAAGGAAGACTACGAACAGCGTGTCATCGAGGAATATAACGATGTCAGCTCAATCTCGGGTATCTTTAAGAGCTTTAGCGATGCCCCTGGCGGTTTCAAGGAGGAGCTGCAGGAGATTCAGTGGAGTGTCGGTGCTGAGTATGTCTATCACGACCAGTTCTCGCTGCGTGCCGGTTATCACCATGAGAGTGAAAACAAGGGTAACCGTAAGTATTTCACCGTCGGTGGTGGCTTCCGCATGAGTGTCTTCTCGCTCGATGTGGGCTATGTCATCTCGACGGCTAAGAGCAATCCCCTCGACCAGACACTGCGCTTCACGCTAGCTTTCGATATGGATGGCATCAAGGACCTCTTTAAGAAGTAGAAAGTGAAGAGTGAAAAGTGAAGAGTGAGTAATTTGCTGTCGCTATGATGAGAGTCGGAATGGGATATGATGTTCACCGCTTGGTGGAAGGCCGTGAACTATGGATAGGAGGTATAAAGTTAGACTATGAACTGGGTTTGTTGGGCCACAGTGACGCTGATGTACTGATACATGCCATCTGCGATGCTATACTGGGTGCCGCTAATATGCGTGACATCGGCTATCACTTCCCTGATACGTCAGCAGAGACGGAGGGAATGGACAGCAAGGTGATATTGAAGAAAACCATAGAGCTGATAGCCACCAAGGGCTATCGGCTGGTGAATATCGATGCTACCATCTGTGCCGAGCGCCCCAAGATGAATCCGCACATTCCTGCCATGCAGCAGTGTATGGCTGAGGTCATTGGTTGTGATCCAGACCAAGTAAGTATCAAGGCCACAACGACCGAGCGTCTGGGCTTCACCGGACGTCAGGAGGGTATCAGTGCCTATGCAGTGGCGTTGATAGAAAAGTAAGAAAGTAAGCTGATAGAAAAGTAAGGCAAGTAAGAAGGTAAGAAGAAAAACGCCACTACTCATCAGCGAGCAGTGGCGTCCAAAAAAGCCTATGTTTAACTAAAAATCCTTTTTCTTTTAGAATTCCAGCCTTTCGGCTGGAGGTCTGCCTTTCGGCAGCATATCTTAAGTATACTAACGTGTTCCTTAGAAAAGAAAGTTATGAGCGTCTCGCGACGATCACTGTTATCCTAACACATTTAAAACTTTCTTCTTACCAATAACTAAAAACCTAAAACTATAAATATTACTACTAACCTAAAACAATCTATTAACCATGCTTGACTTCACTTAGTCAGCGTTTGTCTTTGTTTGACGATGCAAAGTTACGAACTTTTTCCAAACCTGCAAAGGATTTCTGCTTTTTTTCTTCAAAAAAGGGTGTATTCTTGACATAAATCAAGTCGAGGGCCTCAAAAAGAGCGTATTTTTACACTTGTTAGCAATTTAAAGCCTCGATATTTGTGAGTATCGTTTTTTTTATTTATCTTTGCACAAGCATGCGAATACTGATAGTCAATACGAGTGAACGAACGGGGGGAGCAGCTGTCGCTGCGAACCGTTTGATGGAGGCGCTGAACAACAATGGCGTGAAGACCAAAATGCTGGTGCGTGATAAGTTGAGCGACCATTTGACGGTCTGTCCGCTACCTCGTTCGTGGCGTCTGCAATGGCATTTTCTGTGGGAGCGACTTTGTATTTGGCTGCATCTCCACTTGAAATGTGAACATCTGTTTGAAATAGATATTGCCAATTGCGGTACCGACATCACCAATCTACAGGAATTTAAGGAAGCCGACATCATTCATCTGCACTGGGTGAATCAGGGCATGTTGTCTCTGAAGGATATTCGTAAGATTCTCGATAGTGGTAAACCTGTTGTATGGACCATGCACGACATCTGGCCAGCTACGGCTATTTGTCACCTGACGCTGGACTGCCGTCAGTTTGAGACAGGTTGTCACCACTGCCGGCTATTGCCTGGTGGCGGTTCTGCTCACGACCTTGCGGCCCGTACATGGGAACGTAAGCAACGCATGTTGGATAATCGTAAGATATCTTTCGTGACGTGCAGCCAGTGGCTGTGCAGTGAAGCCCGCAAAAGTGCTCTGCTTCGTGGACAGCGTATAGAAACCATTCCCAATCCTATTGATACACGACTTTATCGTCTCGGCTCCCAACAGCACGCCCGTCAGCAGTTAGGATTGCCACGCGAAGGACGCATCATCCTCTTTGTGTCGCAGCGTGCTACTAATCCCAACAAGGGGATGCAGTATCTGGTAGAGGCTTGCCAGCAGCTCGGTAAGGAACATCCTGACTGGAGTGACACGGTATCGGTAGCCATTTTGGGCGGACATGCCGATGAGGTGGCCAGTCAGTTGCCATTCACTACCTATCCGTTAGGTTATGTCAACGACGAACATCGTATTGTCAGCGTATATCAGGCTGCTGACGTCTTTGTGTTACCCTCGTTGTCAGAGAATCTTCCTAACACCATCATGGAAGCAATGGCTTGTGGTGTGCCGTGTGTTGGTTTCCGTGTGGGAGGTATCCCTGAGGAGATAGACCACAAGGATACTGGTTATGTGGCCGAGTACCGTGATGCAGCCGACTTGGCTCGCGGTTTGTACTATGTTTTGGTTGAGGCCGACTATGCCGCCTTGCAGCACAACTGCATACAGAAAGTTGCCCGTTGCTGGTCGCAGCAGAGCGTGGCAAGGCAATACATTAATCTTTATGAGCAACAATGATACGATTTACAGTCATTACCATCACGTACAATGCTGAGGCTGTCTTACAGCGCACGCTGGACAGCGTGCTCCACCAGACATACGAAGGTGTGGAACACTTGATAGTTGACGGGGCATCGAAAGACCAGACGGTGACGATGGTTGAACAATATAAGCAATTGAGTGATGCATCAGACAACGGTCATAAAGTCATCATCCAGTCGGAACCAGACCACGGCATCTATGATGCTATGAACAAAGGACTGACACAGGTCTCTGGTGACTATGTGGTGTATATGAATGCTGGCGACTTCTTTCCTCAGATTGACACATTGGAACAGATTGTGCATCATTGCCGATTAAACGAATATCCTGCTGCCGAGCGTCCTGGTGTGCTTTATGGCAACACAGACATTGTCGATGGCGAGGGCCGTTTTCTGCATCACCGTCGTTTGCAGCCTCCTGCCCAACTGACCTGGCGTTCGTTTCGTCAGGGCATGCTGGTGTGCCATCAGGCTTTCTATGCACGTACGGATATCGCGAAGAATCTGCAATATGACACACGTTATCGTTTCTCAGCCGATGTCGACTGGTGTATCCGTGTGATGCGTGAGACGGAACGTATGGGCTTGCCACTGTTGAATACACAGATGGTGGTAGCCAACTACACCGAAGAAGGCGCCACGACGAAACATCATCGGGCATCCCTCATAGAACGTTTCCGTGTGATGGCCAGTCACTATGGTTGGGTGCAAACCTTCCTGCTACACTGCTGGTTTATAGTGAGAAGTGTCATTAATCAAGATAGCGTTAAATCGGATTAACGTTATAACGAGGAAATAAAAAAAGTAGTGACCCTATCGGATCACTACTTTCTTATGATTAATAATGTAAATACCCTTCGTCGGACGTTCTACTTGTTGGCCGCTCAGATTATAAATCTTTCCTGGCTGGCTATCGTCTGTTGCAAATACGGACTCTATACCCGCATAGCTGCCTGTGACGTCATCAACCAGATGTTTACCGTCACTATTCTTATTAGCGGAAATCTCAAAGAACTTATCCGTTGTGATATTGTTGACGTCGACTGTCTGCGGTGAACCCGTGCCAGTGCTGAACACGAAGTTGACGAAGTCGTCATCGCCATTAATGGTGAACTGCTTGTAATACCATTGCTTACCCTTGATGGTCGTCTTGGCAGTTATCTTGTCACCTGGCCACTGGGAATTATTTGGAGCATGGGTGTCGTCACCGCCCCAGGTCCAGTAGTTGACACTGGTCCAGCCGACGTTATCGGTATTGACATAGACTGTGATGGTTGTCGGTTGTACGGGAACAGGCTTGCTGTAGGTACGGGTGACAATGCCGCTGACCGTGCTGCCGATAAGCAGACCCACCTTCAGTGTCATGTCACCATCGATGGTAATCTTGGTGCCACTGGCCACTTTCGTGCTTGTCGCTTTGGGGTCGCTGCCATCGGTAGTATATACCAGTTGTGCACCATTATTGGTGCTTACAGCAGTCAGCGTAGCCTGTTGGGCATTGTCATATTCACCAGAGGGCAGGTCGACCCATGCCGTTTCCATCGACTTCTTCATATAGTAGGCATAATGATAGCCTGACAGTACCTTGACAAAATTGGCGTTAGGCTCGTACGAACTGGCATTCTTTCCTACCACAGCCATCATTTGGTCCTTGCTACCTGTCGTCAAGACGGCATAGTAGCCTGTTTGGGAGGCAGCATTGATATATGAACTCTCATTGTGGATGCCCACGGCATTGCGTACGTCAATCATGGCCTTAATGTCGCTCTTGTAAGCTATCCAGTGTTTCAAGAAGACACAAGGTGTGCCGGGCATGGCCAGCAAAAAAGCATTGGCAGCCAGTGTGTCCTTTCTTAACGGTCCGTTGCTGCTACCGTCTGGGCGTACTTCGGTGTCGTGGTTCTCTACGAAGGTCACGGCATAGCGACGATATGAACCGCTGTTAAAGTTGCTACTGACCAGTGGCCAACTGTTGTCGTTCTGCTTGCCCAGATAAGTCCAGTTGTTATTGTCTACAGCATTACGGACAACATATTTGAACTGAAAGTCGAAGGCTGCACTCGTCTTGCTGGTAGCGTCTATCCAACTCTTGATGGTGTTGGTGTTGTCCCAGCATTCACCCACGCTGAACTGAGGCTTGGCATATTCGTTATACAGCTTGGTATACGAGCCGCTATAGCCTTTCACCATGTCATACCGGAAACCTATGTAACCCATGTCGTTGAGTAGCATGTTCAGATAAGCTTTCACATTCTTCTGCACATTCTCACTCTTATGATCCAGGTCGCGCATGCCGTCCCAGCCCTCACCAGTATCGTTGTTCGACGACAACTGATAGCCGTTCTGGGTTGCCCACGTATAGGCGGCACCACCATCGTCATCCTTGCAGATGTCCGTTGACATGAGCTGATAGGTCACGCCTTGATAAGTCTCTTTGGGGAAATCCACCCAATTTGACACGTTCCTGCGGTGGTTGATGACCACATCGCCAATGGTACCAATACCTTTCTGAGAGAAGGTGCTGATCAATGAGCGCAACTCTGCTTCTGTTCCAAATGAGCTGTTGTAATGACCAGGAAACCAGTAGAGGTCGTCATAACCCATAGAAGTACCGCCACAGTCGGCACTCTGAGGAATCCATACCAGTTTGAAATACTGAGAGAGCTCGTCAGCCTGACGCTCTAATTTAACCCACTGCGACTGCGAAAACGAGTCCCAATAGAATCCTTGCAGCATAACGCCCTGATACTCTGAAGGCCAACCCTGTGCCAATAGGGGCAGGGTGCCAATCAACGTGATGATGGAAAGTACAAGTCTTTTCATTGTCGTTTAGTTATTGAATTACTGGTGCAAAGGTAAGAAAAAAAGTTCATAGTTCATAGTTCATAGTTCATAGTTACTGTCATTGGCCTGTGCAAACGGTTGCACGAGCTCTATGCTTTAGTAAATCCGAACGTCAGTACGCTGATGCGGATGCCCTCCACATGTCGGATGGCTTCAGCACAAGCGATAAGCGTGGCACCTGTAGTGCAGATGTCATCAATGAGCAGTATGTGGCGACCTCTCAGTTGACTGTCGTCACGCAATTCAAACATGTCGGCTACATTCTCCTGACGTTCATGGCGACTTAGCTGTGTCTGGCTCTTGACGAAGTGCTTACGGCTTACAGCCTTCGTTACGACGGGCAGACGGGTGATGTCGCTGATGCCTTGTGCCAGCATTTCGCTCTGGTTGTAGCCGCGTTGTCGCATACGCTTCCGACTTAGTGGCACAGGCAGCAGCACGTCGACGCCATCGAAGTAGTGGGCTATCTGCATCTCGTTGGCCATCAGCCGTCCCATGTCCTCGCCAACATCCGGACGATCATTGTATTTCATGTCATAGACAATCTGCGCTATTTCCGCATGGGGCTCATAGAAGATGAGTGCCGCTGCCCGTTCAATGGGTGTCAGATGCCAGAAGAGTTGTGCCATCGGATTGTCGTTGGGTGTAAACTGGTAGGTCGTACGAGGCAGATGTAGCATGCAGATGCTACACAGACTACGCTCAGTAGGAGCTAGCCGCCTTCCACACACGACGCATAGTCGGGGGGAGATGAAGTCGAGTATGCGGGTTATCCAGTTCATTCTTCACTCCTTCGCTTTTTCACTCCTCACAATCAATGTCCAGACATTGTCTGATGATGTCGAACGTAAAACCCCGTCCTACTGCAAAGCGCATCAGTTTCTGGTTCAGTTCATAGTCACTATTGGCCTTGATGCTTTTCCGCTTTTGTTTCAGTAGCGGACGTAACACGGCAAGGTACTCTTCGTCGTCTACTTCGTCGAGCACACGTTGGCGGATGTCCTCGTCAATGTGTTTTTGCCATAGTGCTTGTTCCACCTTGCGACGGCCCCACTTGTTGTAGCGTACCTTGTCCTTCACGAAGGCACGGGCATAGCGCTCATCGTCGACGTAGCGCTCCTTCGTCAACCGCTGTATGATACGAGCCTGAGCCGACTCATCCACTTCCCATCGGCGCATTTTTTCTGTCATTTCCCACTGGCAGTGTTCGGCCTGCGCACATAGTGAAGCCAGCGTCAGGAATGCTTCGTTTTCACTTTTCATGTTCACATCTTAATTCCTTTAATCATTCTTTGTTTGCCGTATTGGTCGGCTTTTATTTCGATGCCGTGGTACGACATCGTACGTAGCAGACTGTAGAGGGTGTCGGCATAGAGTGGATTGAATTCAAAATAAAGGCTACCGCCAGGCTTCAGTGCTGTCTGGGCATAGGTGGCGATGGCACGATAGAACAGTAACGGGTCGTCGTCGGGCACGAACAGGGCCGTGTGTGGTTCGTATTCCAGTACATTGGCTTCCATCATCGCGCGTTCCTTATTACATATATAAGGTGGATTGCTGACGATGAGGTCAAAGGAATCACGGGGACAGGTTGTGTGATTCAGGCTTGCTGCCGAATCATGAACCTGTCCCCATGATTCTAAGATGTCAACCTGTTCGAAGGTGACATCAGCTCCCAGTGCCTTGGCGTTTCCCTTAGCGATGTTCAGGGCCTCTTTACTGATGTCCCAAGCGGTCAACTGGGCCTGTGGAATATCTAACGCAAGTGTACATGCAATACAGCCACTACCCGTGCCGATGTCGAGAATATGGACAGCGGACGACAGCAGACTATTTCGGACTGTCCGTGTTTGTCTGTGTAAGTCCGCTGCTATTATCCAGTGGCAGAGCTCTTCGGTTTCTGGACGGGGAATAAGGACACCAGGCTCTACATGGAAGGTACGGCCGCAAAAGGTGGTTTCTCCTAAAACATACTGCACTGGTTCCTGTTGCAGTAGCCGTTGGGTTATTGCTTCCAGTTCGTCTTCAGGTATGCCAGCTTCCTTGCCCAGCAAGAGGTCTGACAGCGAGAGTCCATAGCGTACCTCAAACACCATGCGGGCTATGGCCTTCGCCTCGCCCTCGTCATAAACCGTTGTCAGTTGTCTGATCAGCTTTTGGTACGTCATAACTCTTCCTCAACAGGTTACACTGTGTGATGTTAACGTGGTAGCCATTGACGAAGAGTCCATGCTCTTTGAGTTCAGTTGCATCATTGGCTGTCAGAACGATACGGTAGTGTGTCGATTGTTTTCCCACTAATGCACAGCCCCACGAGTTCAGCTCAGTATCATTGCCTTCGAGCGTCTTGTCTGTACCGTTATAAATAGTCTTAAATTGCCAATAGGACAGTGTAATGTCATCTTGATCCGTCTCATACACAAACTCCAGTTTGTCGCCTTCCAGAGCATCGTAGAATTTCTCTGGTTCAATGGTGACACCATTTTCCCAGTTGCCAAACTGACAGAGACCTTCCCAAATCGTCGTTGGAGTCCATGTGGCACCACCAGGAGTCAAATAGATTTTCTTTACATATATTGTTGTAGTATCAGCAGCTTGCAGGGCCACTTCACCAATATTCTTGACATTTTGCCCGTCGAAGTAGGCTGTCAACGATGTGATGCCTGGTTTGCCACCTACCGTCAGGCCATCAGATACCCATATCTGGGTCAGCACCTTTGTTGGCTGTGCAAATTCGAAATGGATAGACTCATAGCCAGACCAGTCGACAGGCATGTTACGTTCTTTGAACGATGCAGCCAGTCCACCGTATGGCTGAGCTTTATAGACGATGACACCGTCGCTATTTCTCGAAATTGTTTCGTGGATATTCCATGTGAATTTAAATCTCGAGGTCAGTGTCAGACTGTCTTCCTCGTCAGCCCCCAGTCCGCAGCCGTACAGTAGGACCAATGTCGCAAATATGAGTAGTTTCTCTTTCATTGTTTTTTGTTTTGGGTTTTATTCGTAATTTGCCTGCAAATATACAAAAAAATCTTCATTTGATGATAGTGGAAGCAAATTTTTCTCTTTTCACGATTCACTTTTCACTTTTATTCGTACCTTTGCAACATGATGAACGACGAATTATATATGCGACGCTGCTTGCAGCTGGCTGCCAATGGCATTTTAGGAGCACGGCCAAACCCTATGGTAGGTGCCGTGATAGTAGTCACTGCTCCAGATGGAGAAAAAAGGATTATCGGTGAAGGTTATCACGTTCGTTGTGGTGAAGGTCATGCTGAGGTCAATGCCTTTGCCAGCATATGCCCTGAGGACGAGGCACTGTTGAAGGATGCAACCATCTATGTCTCTTTAGAGCCTTGTTCACATTATGGTAAGACACCGCCCTGTGCCGACCTCATTATCCGCAAAGGTGTGCGTCGAGTGGTGGTGGGTTGCATCGATCCCTTTGCTGAAGTGCAGGGGCGTGGGATTCAGAAGTTGCGTGATGCAGGCATAGACGTCACTGTAGGGGTGTTGGAGGAGGAATGCCGTTGGTTGAACCGTCGCTTCTTTACCTATCATTCAAAACATCGTCCTTATATCATCTTGAAATGGGCGCAAACAGCCAATGGTTTCATTGACGACCATGGTCATGCTTTGCAAATCAGCAACGAGCAAACCCAGATGCTGAACCATCAGCTACGTGCCGAGGAGGATGCTATCCTCGTGGGGCATACTACTGATGTCCGCGAACATCCGCAACTAACGGTACGCCACTGGTATGGTCCCCAACCCAAGCGAGTGGTGCTCACCCACCAGCGTCCGCTACCTCGACTCCTTGACGACCTCTACCAACATCAGGTGCAGTCGCTTATTGTCGAGGGTGGCCGCCAAACGCTTGAAAGCTTCATCGATGCTGGTCTATGGGACGAGATACGCGTTGAGACTGCTCCCATTACCGTTGCAAAAGGAACCCCTGCCCCCCACCTGCCTTCTCAGGCCTATATATATAATAAGGTGGAGTGCAGGGGTAATACCTTAGCCTATTTTATACCAGCTTCGAGAGGTCAGGCTCCTCAATATAGTGCAGTTTGTTGTCGATGATGACTTTTTCGGCCTCTTCGGCATTCTCTGTACGGAACACCATGATGCCCTTACCGCGAAGCAGGAAGGTGTACATGTAAGCAATAGAGATGCCTGCCTGTGAGAAGGTTTCGACGGCATCTGCAGCACGGCCAGGCTCGTCGTCGAGCTCAAGGGCAAAGACATTACTGAGAGCAACGGCGACACCGCCGTTCTTCAGTTCCTCATAGGCACGAAGGGGTTCGCTACAGATGAGGCGATAAATTCCGTACTCTGCCGTGTCGGCAATGGTGGAGGCTACAATCTGGATATTGGCCTGCTTGAGAATCTTCAGTACCTTGATGAGCGTACCTGAACGGTTCTCGATGAAAATGGATAACTGATGAATAGTCATAGTATTTAATTATTTAATTTTTCAATTTTTCAATTTTGTTACTGGTAAACCTTTCTCTTGTCGACAACGCGGACGGCCTTGCCTTCGCTGACAGGCAGGCTACCCTTGGATACGAGACGAACACGGGGCTTCAGCAGAATCTCATCGCCTAACTGGTGGCGGATCTCGCCTGCCAGGGTTTGCAACTTGCTGTAGTCGTCGGTACCCTCGTTGACCTCGACCTCGACGGTCATCTGGTCGTTGTTGTCTTCGGTAGTCAGTGTGATGAGGTAGTTGGTACCTACCTCGGGGAACTTCATGAGAATCTTCTCAATCTGGATGGGGAAGATATTTACGCCGCGTAGCACGATCATGTCATCGCTGCGGCCACGCATACGGTCGAGGCGGATGTGGTTACGGCCACAGGGACATGAACGTCCCAGCACGCGTGTCAAGTCACGGGTGCGGTAGCGTAGCAGCGGCATAGCCTCACGGCACAGCGTGGTGAGTACCAGTTCGCCAATCTCGCCGTCGGGTACGGGTTCTAATGTCTCGGGATCGACAATCTCGACGATGTAGTAGTCCTCCCAGAAGTGCAGACCGTTCTGCTCTGGACACTCAAAGCCGACGCCGGGACCGCACATCTCCGACATGCCAAAGGAGTTGTAGGCTTTGACGCCCATCATCTCCTCGATGCGCTTGCGCTGTTCCTCGCTGTGAGGCTCGGCACCAATGGCGAGCACCTTTAACTTAGTGTCGCGACGAGGGTCGACGCCCTCCTGCTGCATCACTTCGTAAAGACGTGTTACGTAAGAGGGAATGGCGTGGATGGCCGTCGTGCCAAAGTCCTTGATGAACTTAATCTGACGCAAGGAGTTACCGGCGGCGGCAGGCACGGTGAGCATGCCTAACTTCTCGGCACCGTATTGGAATCCCAGACCGCCAGTGAACATGCCATAGCCGCTGGAGTTCTGGAAGACGTCGTCAGGACGCAGACCTACCATCCATAGGTTGCGAGCCACCTGGTTGGCCCACTCGTCAAGATCCTTCTTGGTATGCAGGATGACAGTGGGATTACCCGTGGTACCGCTGCTGGAGTGCAGACGTACGCAGTCCTTCAGAGGTACGCACGACATACCGAAGGGATAGGTCTCGCGCAGATCCTGCTTGGTAGTGAAGGGTAGTTTACGAACGTCGGCCAGCGTCTTGATGTCGTCAGGCGTGATGCCGGCCTCCTTGAATTTTTTCTGATAGAACTCGTTGTTCATGCAGTGACGAACAGTTTTCTGCAGGCGCTCCAACTGGAGAGCCCCAATCTGTTCGCGACTCATGGTCTCGAATTCGGGATTAAAGAATTTAGATTGTTCCATAGTTGTATATTACAGTTTGCGATTGTCTATAACATGGGCGCTCTTACCCTGACTGCGCTCGATGGTGCCAGGAGCTTTCAGCTGTACCTTGGCTGAGATGCTGAGCACACTCTTGAGCTTCGAAGCGAGTTTCTTCTCTAAGGCGTCGATGGCAGCTGGTGTATCGAAGGTGCCGGTGAAGTACTCCTGACGGATTTCCACTTGTACCAGCAGCGTGTCGAGGTTCTTGACACGGTCGACGACGAGCATGTAGCGTGGAGCGAACTCAGGCATTGAGAGTACGACGCTCTCGACCTGTGACGGGAAGACGTTGATGCCTCGGATGATGAGCATGTCATCGCTACGCCCCTCGATACGTCCCATGCGGATGTTGGTGCGGCCGCAGTCACAAGGTCCGTCGATGAGATGACACAGGTCACGGGTACGGTAGCGCAGTACGGGCATGCCTTCCTTGGTCAGCGTGGTGAACACCAGTTCGCCCGTCTGGCCGTTGGGCAACGGCTCCAGTGTCGTGGGATTGATAATCTCGGGGTAGAAGTGGTCTTCGTTGATGTGCGATCCATTTTGCATCTGGCATTCATAGCTGACTGAGGGACCCATCACCTCGGAAAGTCCGTAGATGTTGTAGCCCTTCAGACCTAAGCGCTCTTGAATCTCCTGACGCATCTTCTCTGTCCAGGGTTCAGCACCGAAGGCACCGATACGCAGCTTGATTTGTTCTTTCGTGATGCCCAGCTTCTCCATGGTCTCTGCTAAGTAGAGGGCGTACGACGGAGTACAGGCAATACCCGTGATGCCGAGGTCGCGAATCAGCTTCAGGTGCTTCTCCGTGTTACCCGTTCCAGCGGGAATGACGGCAGCGCCAAGGTGCTCCACACCGTAGTGGGCACCCAAACCACCGGTAAAGAGGCCGTAGCCGTAGGCTACAGAAAAGATGTCGTCGCGGGTGACGCCAAACGATGTCAGGCAACGGGCCATACACTCGCTCCATACACCAATGTCTTTACGGGTATAGCCCACAATGGTGGGTTTTCCCGTCGTGCCGCTGGAGGCGTGGATACGGATTATCTCACTTGGCGGGGCAGCCTGCAAACCGAACGGATAGTTGTCGCGCAGGTCCTGCTTGGTGGTGAATGGGAGCTTGTGGATGTCCTCGATGGTCTGTATGTCATCGGGTCGGATATCCAGCTCTTGCATCTTATGGCGGTAGAATGGCACATGGTGATAGACGTACTCCACTATCTTGTGCAGGCGTTTGCCTTGCAGCGCGCTCATCTCGTCGCGGCTCATGCATTCTTTATTGGGATTCCAAATCATGGTTGTTGTCTTTTTTGTTATGATGTAATAACGTGATTACGTTGTTATTTATAGCATTGGAAGATATTGTTGACTCTATCGCGGTTCATCTTCGGCGAGAGCAGGCTGACAATCCAGACGACAGGGAATCCTCCGACCATCGCGATGGCACCGCAGTTGATGGGGTTGATAGGGTTGCCAAGCAGCATGTTGACAACGGTGAGGCCTACACCCCATATGAAACATGCCCAAACGCTGGCTGTAGTGACACCGCGCCAATAGAGTCCCAGCATGAACGGAGCCAGAAAGGCACCGGCCAAGGCACCCCATGAGATACCCATGAGCTGGGCGATGAATGTGGGTGGATTGAGGGCTATCATCAGGGATATGACGATGAAGAACACGATGAGTACACGCATGATGACCACTTTACGACGTTCCACTTTCTCGGAAACCACGTCGTCGATGGTTCCTTCCTCTACCTCACCGGGTAGCGACTTCTTGTCGCGATAGATAAGGTCGAGGGTCATTGTTGAACTGGACGTCAGTACCAGCGAGGCCAGTGTCGACATCGAAGCACTTAATACGAGTAGCACCACGAGGGCGATGAGTACGTCAGGCAATGTGACAAGCATGGCCGGCACGATGCTGTCGAAGGCTATCTTGCCTGTTGCTTCATTAATCACAGGGTCGTACAGACGTCCAAAACCGCCAAGGAAGTAGCAGCCTCCTGCCACGATGAATGCGAAGATGGTCGAGATGACGGTGCCGCGCTTGATGGCACTCTCGTCGGTGATAGAATAGAACTTACCCACCATCTGGGGTAGACCCATAGTACCTAACGATGTCAGGATGACCACGCCGAGCAGTCCCCACGGGTCTGGTCCGAACCACGATGCAAAGCCGCCGTTCACGGCAGAGTCAGCATCGGAAGGCAGTGCAGCCAACTTGTCGACGGCTGCCGTCAGTCCGCCCTGTGCGTTCAATACGGCAGCAATGACGGCAACGATACCGAATAGCATGATGATGCCTTGTATGAAGTCGTTCATAGCCGTTGCCTTGTAACCGCCAAGTATGACGTATACGGCTGTGAGGATGGACATGATGACTACGCAGTATTCATAGGGAATGTTAAAGCCCATCTCGAAGAGTCGTGAGATGCCGCTATAAACACCTGCCGTATAAGGGATGAGGAATACGAAGGCAATGATAGATGCCACCACGCGCAGTCCCTGGCTGTCGAAGCGTGTGCCGAAGAAATCGGGCATGGTGCGCGACTCGATATGCTGTGTCATCAGTTTGGTGCGACGACCAAGGATGAGCCAGGCCAGAAGAGAACCGATGACGGCGTTGCCGATACCTATCCATGCTGAGGACAGACCGTATTTCCATCCGAACTGTCCGGCATAGCCCACAAAGACCACGGCAGAGAAATAACTGGTACCGAAAGCGAAAGCTGTGAGCCAAGGTCCCACGGCACGTCCGCCGAGTACGAAACCATCGACGCTGCTGGCCTGTTTACGGCTGTAGAGTCCTACGCCCAGCATGACGACGAAGAAAATAATGGTTAAAAGAACTTTGATGATCATATTGTCGTTATCTCATTATTACGTTATTTCAAAATGGTTAGAAGGCTACTTGCACCTGGGCCTGCAGCCAGTTGTAGTCCTTGCCAAGGTTATCGCCACAGAAACAACGGGTGTACTGCAGCTGTACGCGACACTTCTTGTAATACCAGTACTGCAAGCCAACGGTGAGATTGGTCTGGTCCCAGCCATCCACCTTCGTATTGCGGTCGTAGGTCTCGCCAGAGGCTACGATATCAAGGGCATCGACTACGGGGATGCACACGGTGGCATAGCCGCCACGGCTGTTTACGTCGCCATCCTTACCACCCAGCCATTCAGCACGGATGCTGGCAGGACGGGCTTCCTTGTACAGTCCTTCTGAGTAGGGGTGAGTCTTGTATTCTGCACCCACAGAGTAACGGTTGCGCTTGTAATTATCACCAACTTTGATGTCGGGATTCCATGCAGCTGTATTTACGGCATTACCTGTGCCGAGATAACCGGAGCCGACTACACGGAAGCCGTCGAAGGGACGTACCTCCAGCTTGGCGATGAAGTCTTTCTGATTGTTCAGGTCCCTGCGGTTGATACCCTGACCGCTCATCAGGGCCAGCTCGTAGTGGAACATGTTGTCCAATAGGTCGCCGAATACCATGAGTCCCTGGTCACGGCCGTAGTTGACACCGTTCAGAGGATCAGGACCCTCGCCGGCCAGATAGAGTACGGCCTGCGAATAGACGTCGATGAGTTCCAGTTGGGTGGGAGAGAGTGGATTCTCCATGGTATAGGAGTGTTTGAACTGTCCTAAGCGGACGGTGAGCGCATTGTCCTTGGTGATACGGAAGTCGGTATAGAACTCCTGGACTACGCTGCTGAAGTCGTGCATGAAAAGGAACGACCAGCGGTCGGTAATGCGGGCCTTGGCCCATAGAAGCGTACGCTTGAGGTTGTACGAGTTAGTCTTTTTGTCGTTGGCATCCTGATACGACCACCCTCCTTGTGCGTAGCCGTTCAGCGTGATGCGGCTGGTGAGTTCCTTCATCCAGTCACTATCCTTCTTTTTTTGCCCCATGGCAGCCGTGCTGCTGAACATTGCCAGCAGTAGTGCTGCACTCATTAGAATGATTCTTTGTCTCATGGTTGTGTTGTTGTGTTGGTGTTAATTGTTAGCTTCAAAGATAGTCATGCGTTCGTCGAGTTGGGCGTACTGGTGGTCTTCTATGAAAGAGGTACACACGCGCAAACCTTCCTGATGCGAGCCAGTGGTGATAAGGCAAATGGCCGATACACCGTAGTACATCAATTCTCGAGCCAGCTGGCCACTGGTCATTCCCTTATAGCCTATGGTAAAATAAAAACCATCGGCAACAGGCTGGTCCAGGTCCTTGTCGTAGACAATATGGAAACCGTGACGTACAAAGATTTCCTTCAACTTGTGGGCGCGGTCGCCATACACTTTCACTTCATTGCGGAAATTGTAGGTCCCGTCGCAGGCAGCTTTCAGCATAGCGGCCATGGCGTACTGGGCTGAGTGGCTCGTACCCGACGACAAAGCATAGAGCATACGCGTGGAGAATACCAGTCCGAATGGCAGACCCTCGTAACGAGCACTGAGGTCATCGAAATGACGGTGGAACAGTTTGTCCGAGATGCACGTCACACCAATACGCTCACCGGCATAGCTGAACGCCTTGGAACCTGAGATGAGCAGGATGTAATTGTCTGTATAATGTGCTACGGTGGGCTGGAAGGGTGCCTCAAAGGGCTTGCTCAGGTCCTGACGGAAGTCCATGGCGAAGTAGGCGAGGTCTTCCATCACGATGGTGTCGTACTTCGTTGCCAGTTCACCGATAGTCTTCAACTCCTCTTCGGTCATGCATATCCACGCCGGATTGTTGGGATTTGAATAAACGATGGCACAGACGTTGCCGACCTTGAGGTAACCCTCCAGTTTGGCACGGAGCTTCTCACCGCGGAAATCATAGACGTCGAAGGTCTCGTATTTTACGCCCTGCACCTGTAGCTGCATCTTCTGCACGGGGAAGCCCGGGTCGATAAACAGTACGGTATCCTTCGCCTTATTGGCCTGCGAACAGGTGAGGAACGAGGCAAAGGTGCCTTGCATGGAGCCGCAGACGGGCACGCACCCCTCTGGGGCAATGTCGACATTGATGAATGCCTTGACAAAGCGCGAGGCCTGCTTCTTCAGTTCGGGATAGCCCTGAATGTCGGGATACGAGTGGGCGATGCCGTCCTGGAGGGACTTCACTTGCGCATCGACACCCACCTGTGCGGCAGGTAGTCCAGGGATACCCATCTCCATCTTGATGAACTCAACGCCACTCTCTTTTTCGGCCATGGCAGCTACCTGCTTCACTTCGCGGATAGTGGCCTTGGCAAAGTCCTGAATGCCTAGCTTGGCAATCAGACCGTCTACAATCTCTTTCTTAATAGGAGTATTCATTGCGGTAGCAAATTATTCACTATTCACTATTCACTGATCACTTCTGAGCCTCGCGGCCAATAGCCAATGCCTTGATATTTGCCTCGACGATGGCTTCGCCCTTGCGTCCAAAGACACGGCGGATGGCATCCTCCAGCTTCTTGTACTCAATACCCAGCGCCTTTTGGGCAGCACCCAGCAGGATGACGTTGGCTGAACGGGGTACCCCGGCATCCTTCGCCTTCTGCTCAATGTCGAGCATGATGACATGAGGCAACTGTGCGAGGTCATTTTTGATGACCTCGATATCAGGATAATTCGGAATATTGACAAACGGCGTGCTTGACGTGATGATCCAGCCGTCCTTTGAGAGGTACGGTAGGTAGCGCAGGGCTTCCATGGGTTCCATGGAGATGATAACGTCGGCGCCACCCTTGGCAATCAGGTCGCTGGCAATGGGTTCACTCGAGATGCGCAAGTTCGACTGTACGTCACCGCCACGCTGGCTCATGCCGTGTACTTCAGCCTGCTTGATGTAAAGGTTTTCGTTCATGGCGGCCTCGCCAATGATGGTAGCGATAGAAAGGATGCCTTGTCCTCCTACTCCGCAAAGTATGATATCTGTCTTCATATTCTTTGACTTTGAACTTTATGATAATATGAGAGCGGAAGCAAATTTTTCACTTTTCACTCTTCACTTTTCACTTCTGAGCCTTCTTCTGTTTCAAATGACGCTGAAGGGTCTGCATGCACTCACGGCGCGGAATGATAACGCTGGTGCCGTGGTAATTAATCTCGTCACGGATAGTCTGTGTAATCTCAGGCATGTTCTTGGGCAGGGGAACCACCACTTTCAGGTGTTCGTCGCTTAGGCCCAGTCCGCGGCAGATGGCTTCAAACTTATTGGTACCTGCCGAGTCCTGTCCACCGGTCATACCCGTCGTCAGGTTGTCGGAGATAATAACGGTGATGTCGGCATTCTCGTTGATGGCATCCAGCAGGCCTGTCATGCCTGAATGGGTAAACGTGGAGTCACCGATGATAGCTACTGCGGGCCATTGACCAGCGTCGGCAGCACCCTTGGCCATGGTGATTGATGCACCCATGTCGACGCACGAATGGATAGCACGGAAAGGAGGCAGGAAACCTAAGGTATAACAGCCGATATCGCCGAATACGCGTGGATTGTCGTACTCCTTCAGCACCTCGTTGAGGGCAGCATAGACGTCGCGATGACCACAGCCCTGACAGAGTGCAGGGGGACGTGGCACGACGTCTTCGCATGGGGCGAAGCCGTCATTAATTGATAATTGATAATTGATAATTGATAATTGGGCTAACGCCTTCTTTACATGGTCGGGGTTCAGCTCGCCTGTACGTGGCAGCGTGCCGTCAAGTTTGCCGTGAATGTTTTTCAGGTCGGCCACACCACGAACCATGTCCTCGATGAAGGGCTGTCCCTCCTCGACGATAAGCACCTGCTGGCACTCGTCCATGAGGCGGCGCACCAGTTTCTTCGGCAACGGATACTGTGAAATCTTCAGGATGGGGAAGGGACTTCCGCCAGGGAAGCACTCGTTGACATAGTTGAAGCCGATGCCGCTGGCCAAGATACCCAACGACTTGTCGTGACCTTCTATATATATATTATAGGTGGAGTTGGCTGCGTCTTCCTCTAATTGTGCCTGCTGAGCCGTCACCACATCGTTGCGACGACGGGCATTGGCGGGTAGCAGTACCCAGTTGGCAGCTACGGCATCGTAGTTCAGCTCGTTCTGCTGACGTGGCTCGTCAGCACATTCTACCACGGCACGGCTGTGGGCCATGCGGGTGGTGACACGCATCAGTACGGGTAGCTTGATGCTCTCGCTATAGGCAAAGGCCACGGCCATCATGTCGTATGCCTCCTGCTGATTGGAGGGCTCGAAGGTTGGTATCATGGCAAACTTGCCATAGAAGCGCGAATCCTGTTCGTCCTGTGAGGAGTGCATTGAGGGGTCGTCGGCCACGAGTACGATGACACCGCCGTTGACGCCCGTCATGCCACTGTTTACAAACGGGTCGGCACAGACATTCAGTCCGACGTGTTTCATACATACCAAGGCACGCTTCCCCATGAACGACATACCTAAGGCAGCCTCCATAGCCGTTTTCTCGTTGGTGCTCCACCGACTGTGGATGCCACGCTCCTTGGCCAGTATATTACCTTGAATAAACTCCGTGATTTCCGTCGACGGCGTGCCAGGATAGGCATACACGCCAGACAGTCCGGCATGGATGGCTCCCAGTGCTATGGCCTCGTCGCCCAATAACAGTTTTTTTGTCATATATTGTCTTTTTGTTAGTATTTTAACCCTATTGGCTTGCAAAAGTACACTTTTTTATCCAATTAGACAAATGAAAGGCGATAAAATTTGGCTTTTTGGTGACTTCTTTGTACCTTTGTGCCCTGAAAAGTGTATAAATATCGAAAAAGAATGGATACAATCAAACATCTTTTTGCACAAAAGCTGATGGACATCAAGGCCATCAAGTTGCAACCGAACGACCCCTTTACGTGGGCCAGCGGATGGAAATCGCCCATCTATACCGACAACCGTAAGACATTGGGCTTCCCTGATGTGCGTTCGTTTGTGAAGTTGGAACTCTGTCACGCCATTCAGGAGCACTTCCCTGAAGCTGAGGCTGTGGCTGGTGTGGCAACGGGAGCTATTGCACAAGGAGCCTTGGTGGCCGACGAGTTGGGACTGCCTTATGCCTATGTTCGTCCGAAGCCGAAGGATCATGGCATGGGCAATCAGGTGGAAGGTGAACTCTCCAAGGGTGCCAAGGTCATCGTCGTCGAGGACCTCATCTCTACTGGCGGCTCGTCGTTGAAGGCCGTCGCTGCTCTGCGTGAATACGGTGTGGAGGTTATTGGCATGGTGGCTTCGTTCACCTATGGCTTCCCCGTGGCTGAAGAGGCTTTCCGCGAGGCTGGCGTGAAGCTGATTACCCTGAGCGACTACAATGCCGTGCTAGAGCAGGCCGCTAATACGGGCTACATCAAGCCCGAAGACCTCGAGGTCTTGAAAGAGTGGCGCAAAAATCCCAGCATTTGGGGAATTTAATTATTTTAGCAAGGACTACAGGACTTAATGACTATTCCCCACAATAAAACAGTCTTGTAGTCCTGTAGTCCCTGCAAAAAAAGAATAAGGAAATATGACGAAGTTTGAAAGTAGCGTTAAGCAGATAGCCTATCCCGTAGAGGATGTCTATCGTAATATCAGTGACCTCAGCAATCTGGAGCGTGTTCGCGACCGTGTTCCTGAGGACAAGTTGCAGGACTTCCAGTTCGACCACGACAGCGTGCAGGTCAATGTGGCTCCCGTGGGGCTGTTGAAGTTGCGTATCGTGGAGCGTGAGGAGAACAAGTGTGTGAAATTCGAGACTGAGCAGTCGCCGCTGCCCTTCAACCTGTGGATTCAGGTGCTACCCGTGACAGCTACTGAGAGCAAGATGCGTGTTACCGTCAAGGCCGATATCCCCTTCATGTTGAAGGGTATGGTCGCCGGTCCCCTGCAGGATGGTGTTGAGAAAATCGCTGACGCTCTCTCGCAGATTCCGTACGTATAATATTTAGCAAGGACTACAGGACTTAATGACTTTCTTAACATTATAAAAAACAAAAAAAGTCCTGTCAGTCCTGTAGTCCTTGCAAAAGATAAAAGATATGGCAAACAAACTTTGGGAGAAGAACTTCGAGGTGAATGCTGAGATTGAACGCTTCACCGTGGGTCGTGACCGCGAGATGGACCTCTATCTGGCCAAATACGACGTGCTGGGGTCTATGGCCCATATCACCATGCTGGAGTCAATTGGCTTGATAGGTCATGATGAATTGCCCCAGCTCTTGGCTGAGTTGAAAAACATCTATGCCATCTGTGAACGTGGTGAGTTCGTCATTGAAGACGGCGTCGAAGACGTCCATTCGCAGGTGGAGCTGATGCTGACGCGCAAGCTCGGTGATATGGGCAAGAAGATTCACTCGGGGCGTTCGCGTAACGATCAGGTGCTGGTGGACCTGAAGCTGTTCACCCGTCACGAACTGATGGCGGTGGCCGAGAGCGTCAAGGTGCTGTTTGACGAACTCATCCAGAAGAGTGAGCAGTATAAAGGCGTGCTGATGCCGGGCTATACACACCTGCAGGTGGCTATGCCCTCGAGCTTTGGCCTCTGGTTCGGCGCGTATGCTGAGAGTCTGACGGACGATATGCTGTTCCTGCAGGCCGCCTATAAGATGACCAACCGCAATCCTTTAGGCTCTGCAGCAGGCTACGGCAGTTCGTTCCCCCTGAACCGTCAGATGACTACTGACTTGTTAGGTTTCGATACGATGGACTTCAATGTGGTGTATGCCCAGATGGGGCGAGGAAAAACAGAGCGTAATGTTGGTTTTGCACTCGCCACCATCGCTGGCACGCTGGCAAAGATGGCTTTTGACGCTTGCCTGTTCAACTCGCAGAACTTCTCGTTTGTGAAGTTGCCCAAGGAGTGTACGACGGGTTCGAGCATCATGCCGCATAAGAAAAATCCCGATGTCTTCGAGCTGATTCGCGCGAAGTGCAACAAACTGCAGGCTCTGCCCCAGCAGGTGACGCTCATCATGAACAACCTGCCCGTGGGCTATTTCCGCGATCTGCAGATTATCAAGGAAATCTTCCTGCCTGCCTTCGACGAGCTGAAGGACTGTCTCCAGATGGCCGCCTATATTATTAATAAAATAGAGGTACGCGCGGACATCCTCGACAATCCCATGTATGACCCCATGTTTAGCGTGGAGGAGGTGAACCGCCTCGCATCCGACGGTATGCCTTTCCGCGACGCCTACAAGAAGGTCGGCCTCGATATCGAAGCCGGCACCTTCCGTCCTAACAAGCATATCCATCACACCCACGAGGGTTCCATCGGCAACCTGTGCAACGACCGTATCAATGCCCTGATGGCCAATGTGCTCGAAGGTTTCGCCTTCGAGCGAGTCCGCCATGCAGAAGAGAAACTTTTAAGTGAATAATGTCAATGAATATTTCTGGAAAGATGCGTCATGGATTGCTGCTGTGCGTAGCATTCTTCACTCTTCACTCTTCACTCTTCACTCTCACATCCTGCCAGGCTGACAGCGAGTACAGCACGTGGCCGTGTCGTTTTGCCTACAATAATAGCGTCTATCTCGACCCCACATTAGCATCAGCTATGACTGCTGACTCTCGCGGCACGTTCTGTAAGATTTCGGAGTCTGTTTGGGGTGGGGTGAAGTATCTGGACTTTCAGAGTAACCAGGGACAGACTTCCCAGCAGACGGAAACGGCTATGGAGGAGCAGGCTAACTATATCATAGGTTTGAACAACGGCATCATTGTTGGTTTCCAAGTGATGAACACAACGCCTAACGGAGGTTTTATCGCCTACGACGTTCAATGTCCTAACTGCGTGCGTAGCGAGAACAACACCATTAGTCCCAACTATCCCGTCAGCATGGCTTCTACGGGTATTGCCACTTGTAAGAAATGCGGCAAGAAGTACGACCTCAACAATGGCGGTATCATTCAGAACGGCGAAGATGGCGATGTGGGCCTCCAGAAATATTTGGCCAGTACCACCGGCCCCTATGGCTACATCTCTGTCGGTACTAAGAGGTGAGTGCTAAGAGCTATGAGCTAAGAAGTGTGTGCTAAGAGCTAAGAGCTATGAGCTAAGAGCTAAGAAGTAAGATGTATGAAACAAGTCAGACCGAAGAAAAACCTGGGTCAGCACTTCCTGACCGACCTGACAATAGCCCGTCGGATAGCCGATACGGTAGATGAACCCTATGCTGACCTGCCAGTATTGGAGGTTGGACCAGGCATGGGCGTGATGACGCAGTATTTAGTGGAGAAGCCACGACCGGTGAAGGTGGTGGAGATTGACCGTGAGTCAGTAGCGTACCTGAAAAACACGCTGTTCAAAGACTCAGCCATCAGCCCTCAATCCTCAGCCATCATTGAAGGAGACTTTCTGCGCATGGAACTGAAGGACGTCTTTGGCGGTCAGCAGTTTGTACTGACTGGTAACTATCCCTACGATATCTCGTCGCAGATATTCTTCAAGGTCATTGATAACCGCGACCTCATTCCCTGTTGTACGGGTATGATTCAGCATGAGGTGGCGTTGCGTATGGCGTCGAAGCCAGGCACGAAAGCTTATGGTATTCTGTCGGTACTCATCCAGGCCTGGTATGACGTGGAATACCTGTTCATGGTCGACGAGACGGTGTTCAATCCGCCACCTAAGGTAAAGAGTGCCGTCATCCGCATGACGCGCAATCAGACTGACCATTTAGATTGCGACGAACAATTGTTCAAGCGTGTGGTGAAGACCGTGTTCAACCAGCGCCGTAAGATGCTGCGCGTCTCGTTGCGCCAACTATTGCCCGCTATCGGCCATCAGCCATCAATTATCAGCAATCATCCCTTCATGACCATGCGTCCCGAACAGCTTTCCATCGAACAGTTTGTGGAGCTGACAAATATGGTAGAGGAGGAACTCAGAAAGGAAGGATAAAAGTGTGTGTGCGCGGCCACAAAATACATGTGTTCGCACACAAACAATTGATTTGCATCAAGAATTAGCCCCTTTTTAGCAAAAACTTGATGATTTATGATGGTGCATTGTGAAATAGTTCGTACCTTTGCACCGTCTTCAATAAGTTATTAGAATTAAGGTAAAAGATTTCAGGTTTGATTCTTCGATAGGATTAGAACGATTAAGGTAAGTAAAGAAAGATTGGATAAAGGATAACACCGACGTCGTGAGACGCACTTTTTTAAAGAAATAGGTTTTTAGTTATTGATAGTAGTTAAATGCAGCACGCAGGACTTTTTGCCTACGTGCTGCATTTTTATTATCTGAGAAGGGTAAAGCTACGAATGTCTTTCTGACGGCATTATTGAATGGTTTTCACATTGTTTTCTTCACTTCTTTGCCCACTTGCCTCTTACCAGACGGGCGAGGAAGATGAGGCCGCGGAAGGTGAGTTCGATGGCCATGGCCGTCCAGACACCTGGGAGACCGTAGGTAGTGGCGAGCAGGGCAGCGAGGGTCAGACGGACGCCCCACATGGATAGCAGGCTCATGATGGCCGGACACAACGTATCGCCCATGCCGACGAAGACACCGTTGCAGACGATGGCTGCGGCAAACATGGGTTCGGCAAAGGCCTCGATGCGCAGACAGTCGGTGCCCACGCTGATGATGTCGCTGACGGGCGTCATGAGCGTCATCAGTTCGGGGGCGAAGACAAACATCAGACCCCCCATGGCGGTCATGACGAGCATGCCCAGAATGACGGACATGTAGGCAAAGGAGCGTGTGAGCAACTGTTTGCCGGCACCATAGCTCTGGCCGACGAGTGTGGTGGCAGCCTCGGCAATGCCGAAGCCAGGCATGTAGCACAAGCTTTCGACGGTGATGCCCAGCGAGTGGGCGGCAATGGCAATGGTTCCCAATGGTGCTACGATGGCCGTGCTGATAATCTGTGCACCACCCATCAGCATGTGCTGCAGTCCCATGGGTGCACCAATCTTGAAGGCAGTATTCACCACGTCGGCACGTGGCTTGAAGTGGTCCCAGGTAAGGGGAACGTGGGGAGTGGCTGGTGATGAGTGAGAAGTGGTCAGTGAGAGGTCGGAGCGGAAGAGGAGGAACCAGAGCATAAGGATGGCGGTGATGAACATAGCCAGGCCTGTACCTACGGCGGCTCCCACGACACCCATGTTGAAGATGTAGATGAACAGGTAGTTGAAGACGACGTCCATGGCGCACATAAGGATGTTGAGCATGGACGGCACCTTCATGTTGCCGGCACACTTCAGCATGGAACCCGCCAGACCCTCCATCTGGAAGAAGATGCCGCAGACGCCGAAAATGGCAAAGTAGAGCGTGGCATCGTGGCAGACGTCGTCGGCGCCGCCCAGCCAGTGGGGCAGGGGACCGCTGATGGCGAGGCTGATCATCATGATGGCAAGTGCCCAGATGAGGCTGCACACCAGCGACTGGCGTAGGATGCGACGGGCACGCTTGAAATCGTTGGCTCCGATGGCATGTGCCACCTGTACGCTGAATCCCATGTTGACAGCTGATGACAGACCACCCATGAGCCACCCCGTGGTCTCAACCAGTCCGATGGCTGCCGAGGCCTGGGCGCCCAGGTGTCCCACCATGGAGGCGTCGATGAAGAACATGACGGTAGCAGAGATCTGTGCGAGTATAGAAGGAATACTCAGGCCGATAATGAGCCTGAGTTTCTCGCCTTGCGTCATCTCGCGTCCCTCGCGGATGAAGGCCAACAGTTTCTTGCTATTTGTAACCTTCACTATTCTCTCTTTCTCTCCTTCAGAATGTGGCAATGAGAGCACTCATCATTTCTACTGGTAGTTCCTTATGCGGACGTCAATACCCGTACCGCTGAGCATTACGCGGATCTTGCTGACGGGTGTGTCGTTGTAGTGGTAGGGAAAGAGTACCTTGGGCTTAATGATCTTTGCAGCACGGATAAGCTGGTCGACGGTCATGGTGTATGGCTGGTTGCAGGGCAGGAAAGCAACATCGATAGGGCCGAGGTCGCTCATCTCTGGGATGTCCTCCGTATCACCGGCCACGTAGATGCGTAGACCGTCGATGGTCAGGATATAGCCGTTGTCGCGTCCCTTGGGATGGAACTGCTCGTGACCCTTGGTGGTGTTATAGGCCGGTACAGCCTTCAGCGTCAGGTCGGTGCCAATGGTGACGCTGTCGCCATTGTGCATTACACGGCTGTTGCGGTACATCTGGCCTACGGCAGGGTTGCTGTAGACAACAGTATTCGTGGTGACGAGCTGTGCGAGGGCCATGCGGTCGAAATGGTCGGCATGCTCATGAGTGATGAAGATGATGTTGGGCTTGGGCATGCTGGTATAGTCCGTTTCGGGTTTGAGCATGGTGACGGGGTCGAAATAGTAGACGCGTCCGTCGTATTCCATCATGATACTGGCATGCTTGATGCACGTCATCTTCACTTCCTTTCCCGACTGTGTCTTGAAGGTGTCGGTCTGTCGCTGCTGCGCAGAGGCATTGAAAGGTAAAAAGGCTAAAAGGTACAAAAGAAATTGACAGATTTTCATACGTTTATTTGATTAGTTGTCCTTAGAGTTATCGTTAGGGTTATCGTTAGGGCTATTGTTCTTGACTTTGACGAAATACCTATGGTAGTAGGTGATAAGCAGGGTGGTCATAGGCAGGGCGATAATCATACCCATGATGCCTAACAGTGAACCCCAGATGGAGAGCGACAGCAGGATGATGGCCGAGTTCAGACCCGTGACATGACCCATAATCTTCGGTACGAGAATGGTGTCCTGGATGGATTGTACGACGGCAAAGACGATAAGTGCCAGCAACATAATCATCCAGAAGTTCTGACCGGTATCAGCGGCCTTGATGACAGCCAGCAGGATGGTGGGTACAAAGCCTACCAGTTGCAGATAGGGTACCATGTTGAGCAGGCCGATGAACATGCCGAGACCAATGGCCATGGGGAAGTCAATGATGAGGAACCCAATGCTGAACAGGACTCCGACACAGAGGGCTACTAAGCCCTGACCGCGGAAATAGAGGTTCATACCCTGTCCGACGTCGGCCACTAATTTGGTGGCAAAGGGACGGTAGCGCTCAGGCAGCAGGTAGACCCATCTTTTGCTAAAGTCCTCATAGTCTATTAATATAAATAAGGTATAGAGGAACACCATGGTCAGCGAGAAGACGCTGGACACGATGCTGATGGACTGTGCTATGACTGCCCAAACCTTAGGTACAGTCTGTTTGATACTGTCGATGAAGCCTTCCTGTGTGATGAGGGTCTTGACATCCTTCACGGAGACATTGTCATGGATGAAGTCCTCTATCATTTCAGGAATGTTGTTCATGTTGGCCTTGTTGGAAACGTACATCACCAGCAGGTCCTTCACGCGCAGTCCTTCATCAATCATGGGCGGAATCATGAGCCAGCCAAGACCAGTGAGCAGCAGCCCGACGGTGATGAAAGTACACAGGATGCCCACGATGCGGTACTTCATGCGGCACTTGTACTGGAAGAACTTCACTACCGGGAACAGCAGATAGGCAATGAGCCAGGCCAGAAAGAAGGGTAGAAGTACGGAACTGAGCCTGTTGAGCAGCATCACAATACCTGTGATAATGGCAACGGCAATGGCGCCACGAATGAATCTGTCGAAAGTAATCTCTTTTCTCGGTCCCATATATATGATGTAAGAATTAAGAGTTAAGAATTACTGGCCTGACGTGCCTGCCGGTTGTGTTGCAGGAAACGGAGACGCTCAATGGCCTGACGGCGCGAGCGGTAAATCTGGAAGCGGTAGACGCAGAATGCCAGCAGGAAATAGCACAGGGCCTGGAGCCACAGAATGCGGTACTCCGTCGTGACGTCGCTGAGAGACGCTCCCATAGTGTTCAGACGGACGAAAGCCCGTGCCCCGAAGGTACTGGGGAAGAGCCACGAGACACCCTGCCACATGCCGGGGATGTTGTTCTGAGGCCATGAGATGCCCATCATGAACAACAGGGGAATGGACACGAACACCACGAGCAGCATGACATTCTCACGGTATTTGACCATACACGAGACGACCATGCCGAAGAAGATGCATGCCAGTACGTAGGGCGTCATGATGGTGAGCAGCGTCTGCCAGGTGGCCAGTTGCGGGAAGTGGAACAGCCGTGGTACGGCAGCGGCGAGCCACGTACCCATGACGGCATAGATCATGACGTAACACATGGCCTTACCCAAAATGATGGGCAGGGTATTGTTGTAGCGGGAGTCGCCCACAGGAATGAGGTTACGGTAGGGATTCTCGTCACGTGCCGTACCGGCAGAGAGTCCGATACCTAACACAAGTGTCTGCTGAAGAATGAGCATCAGTACGGCAGGCAGTATGCTGGAGCCGTAGCCGGCGGAGGGGTTGAACACAGGTACTTCGTCGTAGTCTAACGGACGGGTGGCAATAACTTCCTCGCGACGGGTATAGTAGCCGCCTAAATGCTGCTTCAGCTGGGTTCCCATCTCCATCGTCACTGTCTGAGCCGTCTGGAAGATGGCCTTGTAAGTGAGCATGAGGCTCATGTCACAATAGACGCTGACGGTGCTTTGCTCCATACGAAGCACGTTACTCTCGAAGTTGGAAGGTATCAGGTAGACGCCCTTTACCAGCTGGCGGCTGACGAGTGACTTGGCTTCGTCGAGGTCCTGGGCATAATACTTCACGTGGACATCGGGCGAGGCGTCGCACATGCGGATGAACTGTCGCGAAAGACTGGAGTGTGACTGGTCGACGACGCATACGGGAACCTCGTGGACGGCCTCATTATTGTAAATCCACGAATAAAGTAACGGATAGACAATAGGCACGACGATGAAGAAGATGAGCACACCCTCGTCCTTGAACACCTGCTGCATCTCTTTACGCCAGATGAAACAGGCATTTTGTAGTCCTATATAGATATTATGGAATATAGACATAGGTGAGCATTGCATTCTTGATTTTACCAATAACTAACCACGGCAGCAGCATGAAGCCGGCCAGGGCGGCAAAGTGGAACCACGACTCGATGAGTGGGAAACCATTGAAGATACACGTCTGGTATATCATCCAGTAGTGGCGTAAAGGGAACAGCCATGACAGCGACTGCAGGGGGGCGTCCATGCCCATGACGGGGAAGGCAGAGCCTGCCATTGAGATGCTGAGTACAGCCCATAGCGACGAAATACTCATCGACATACGCAGCGAGGGCATCAGTCCGAAGGCGAAGATGCCAAAGCCCTGTGAGGCCAGCACCTGTATGAGTCCTAATAGTATAAGCATCCACGGACCACCCAGATGGGGGAACCCGAGGTGATAGAAAACATACCATTCATAGCCGTAGACCAGAGCCAGCCAGATGAGAGCCTGGGGTAGGAACTTGCCCAGCAATGCCACAAACATGCGGTTGTCGGCCATCTCCAACCATTTCTTCGAGGAGTTGAACTTCAACTCCGTACCGAGGGAGTAGGTGGAAATAAGGAAGATGAACAGCATGATGATGCCAGGTACCATGACGGTGGTGAGGTAGATGTTGTAGCTGCTCCACGGGTTGGCAATCTGGTGCAGGTCAACGGTGATAGGCTGCAGCAGCGTCTGAATCTGCTTGTCAGTGAGTCCCTTGGCACGCATGGTAGCCTGTCCCACGGCTGCCGAGCCAAGTGTGGAGACGGTCTTCAGGTCCTTCATGACCATGGAACCGGCAGCCAGCGTGGTATTGGAATAGTAAAACGATATCTTGGGCTGGCGACTGGCCAGCAGATTGGACGTGGTACCCTTGGGAAAATAGAGGAAACCGTAGATGTCGCCCTGCTGAACGGCCTTGCGGGCCTCGCTGACGCTGGGGTAGTGAGCTGCGACATGCGACATCTGCATGCCATCGAGACGGCGTGTCAGTGCCCGTGTCGTCGATGTGTTATCGAGGTCGACGACACCTACAGGCAAACTGGTAGGTACACCGTCGTCCAGCATCGAGGTGAAGAAAAACACCACGAAGATAGGAAATAGCACCATACAGAAGCGGTAGATGTGATTCTGGCGTAGAATCAACAACTCACGCAGCATGATGTCCCATATTTGCCTAAGCGTCTTCACTATTTACTTCACAATAAGTGACATGCCCGGACGAAGCCCCTCCATCTTTTCTGTCGGACGAGCCTTGACCTCGAAGGTCTTTAGGTCGTACTGCCCATTAGCCTTGGTGGCCTTCCAAACGGCATACGAGCCCTGGTCCTTCATGTAATAGACCTTCATCTCAATCTCCTTATTGAAGGCAGGAACGAATGCCTTGAAGGTCTTGCCAATCTCCATGCCGTTCAACTGGTCTTCGCGGACATTGAATGTTCCCCACATATCGTGCATCATCGAGATGGTCATGATGGGACTACCCGTACCGACCAGTTCACCCACTTTGGGATAAATGTCGCTAACCTCGCCCTCCATCTGGGCTACCTGTACAGTTTCATGGATATAGCTGTTCACTTCCTGTACGGCACCGCGTGCACGGCCTACCTGAGCGGCTGCGGCCATCTTGTCCTCACGGCGGGCACCGTTGACAGCCATCTGATACTGGCTCTCGGCAGCCTTGCACTGCGCTTCCATGGCCTTGTAACTGGCATAGACCTCATCACGCTTCTGCGCACTGACGACGCCTTCGTCGAACAGACGTTGGATGCGCTGATACGACTTCTCGGCAATCTCCAGGCCGGCCTTGGCCTGCTGCCACAGCTGGTAGGCCCCCTGAATCTGCTCCTGACGGGCACCGTTCTGGGCTTTCAACTCCAAGGCAGCTGCGGCATTCTCGGCACTCTGAGCCTGTTCCATCTTGGCGCGCACCTCAGGAGCATCCAGAATGGCCAGCGTATCGCCAACCTTGACATAGTCACCCTCCTTGACGCGAATCTCCAGAATACGTCCAGGCACCTTGCTCGATACACGGTATTCACTGGCTTCTACCTGACCTTGTATCAGTTCAGGGTCACGGCCCAGTGCAAAGAACCCTATCAGGGCAACGATAATCACGACTGCTGCAAATCCTACGATTGCAAGCAAAATGTTGTTATGCTGTGTTTTTGCTGACATAATATCAATTATCAATTATCAATTTTCAATTATCTATTACTGTAAAGTTCCCAGTGCTTTCTGCAGGTTCACCTGGCTGAGCTTGACATCAATCTCGGCATCAATCTTTTCCGACTGTGCCTGCAACCAAGCCGTCTGGGCTTCCATGACGGTGGTCGATGAAATGACACCCTCGCTGAATCCAAGGTTTGCCATACGCAGGTTCTCGTCAGCCTTCTTGGTGTTAGCTTTGGTCATCTCCAGCTTTTTGTTAGCTTCCTTCACCCGGAAATTGCTCTGGTTGACCTGTAACTCAATCTTCTCGCGAGCATCTTCCAGTTCCAGTCGGGCAATGGCCGTGGCACCCTTCGACGCACGGACTTTATACATCACGTCGCCCCAGTTCCATAAAGGAATGCGCAGCATGACGCCGACATTCCACACACCGGCAAACTTACGCTGGAAACCATTAAAGACGTTGGGGTTCGACACCAAGTAGCCGCCCGTCAGCATCATCTGGGGCAGATTGCCTGCCTTCAGGATGTTAGTGAGCTGACGGCTCATATCTACCATATTCTGCAACTGGCGCAGCTCTGGACGATTCTCAGCCACCTGCTGCATATCCACCTGTTGTATCTGCTGCACGACGTCAAGACTTTCTACCTCTTCCTCAGCCAGCGTCACCTGCTCTGATATGGGCAGGCCGCACAACTGGCAGAGCAGCATCTTTGAGAGAACCAGACCGTCGTTAACCTTGGTGAGCATCATCTCGGCTTCATTCACCTTGACGGCCACGCTCAAACCTTCGCTGCGCGTGGCTACGCCCTCCTCAATCATCTTCTGTACGTCACCATCGAACTTCTGGACCAAATCGAGATAGGCCTGTGCCAGTTTCTGCTTATGACGCAGTGACACCACCTGCCAGTAGGTCTGGTCGATGTTATACAAGGTCGCCTGCAGTTTGGCATCCGCAGAATTGGCAGCCAGCTGCTCACCAATGTCAGCCATTTTGTTCATGGCAATGATGGCGCCACCCATGAAGATGGGCTGCGTCAACATGATGGAGCCGGCAAACATATTGCGGGTGTCAGTGTGGAACGCATCGACAATACGGTTTCCGATGCCGTTCAACCCCGTTTGCACTTCTCCCAGACCGGCGCTCAGCGACGACTGGAGACTTTCGGGCGTAATACCCATTAATCCCAGTGCAGCCCATGTGGAAGGCGAAATCTGCCCCATGGTGTTGGTGGCACTCTCACCAACCTTCTGTGCCACACCGTCGCCGAGGTGCGACAGTGCTGCCTTCTGATCGTCACTCAACAGCGAAATCTCCTTGCTGGTCCACTCGTAGCCTCCCAAGGCACTGATGTGGGGCAGGTATTTCGTCCGCGCCGACTTTCGTAGGTTTGTGGCTACCTGCTGCTTGACCCTCGAAACGCTAAGCTGCTTATTGTTGCGTAGTGCCATCGCCCGACAACTGTCAAGCGTCAGCAATTGCTGTGCAGTCGCATTGAAAGGTAAAAAAGCAAGAAGGTAAAAAAACAACTTTCTATTCATGAACCTATATTCTTACTTTTTAATTCTTAACTTCCTAATTCTAAATTCTTACATCTTAATCGGCGTAGCCGACACCTCTTAATTCTAAATTCTTACTTCTTACTTCTAATTCTTACTTCTCAAAGTTGAAGTTCCTTGACCCTATGGCCTGACCGTCGCAGAAGATGCTGACGTTATACTGGCCGGCTCCCAGATACTCGTTGACAGTCCAATACAGCGTCAAAGTCGTTTCCTGACCAGTATATTCCACATCCTTCTTCATCGACCATGCCAGTTGCTTGCCGCTATATTCGAACGTGCCGCCACCATTGAGTACCTCGCCTTCAGGCGTCATGATGCGGACGTAGAAGGTACGAACACCATTCGAAGCCGTCACATTCTTGGTGACAATAAACGATACACCCACCGTCTTGGCGTCCTTCATGTGCTTGGCAGTCTTGCCGTTCTTCTTCAACGGCGTCAGCTGGATATTGGTAGCGTCGAGCTGGGCAGCAATGGCCACCTTCTCCGACAGCGAAGCCTTCTCTGACGACAGCGCCTGGTTCTGCTGGTTGCTCTGTTCCAGTTCAGAGCGCACCCGGTCGTTCTCGTCCATCAGATTCTGGTTCAGCCTGTTCAGCGAGTCTATCTGCAGCACGTACGAGCGCAACACGGCACGCACCGTAGCCAGTTCCTTCTTCAGACGGGTAATCTCAGCGGCATCGTTGGCCTTCGTCCGTTTCAGCTCCTCCAGGAGTTTCTGCGTACGGGCCTGTTCTGCCGTCAGCTCAGCAATGATGGAGTCGTTCTTGATGTATGTCTTCATCTCGCTATACTGTGCGGCGAAGTTCTGGTATTCCTTCTCCATCTCCTGCTTGTCGAGGGCAGCGAGCTCCTCCATATCCTTGTTGGCCTGTCGCTGCTGCATCAGGTCATAGCCTAACCAACCCATGCCCGCTAAGAGCAAAACGATGATGCCAACTAACACTTTTTTGTTCATAAATGCTACTATTTTCTAAAAATAATGTGCAAAGATAGCCTTTTTCGATGAAAACAGCAAAAAAATGTTGGCCGTTTTGAATTTATTTACTATATTTGCATCATTATTAACGATAAAAGGACCAAAGGGGATGAACAAGAAAAGCTTCCTGTACCGTGTCTTCGACCTCTACTACGATGGCTTCCGCCACATGCGGCTGGGCAAGACGTTGTGGGCCATCATCCTGATAAAGCTTTTTGTCATTTTCGTCATCCTGAAGCTCTTCTTCTTTCCGAACTTCATCAAGCAACATGCCGATGAAGGCCATGAAGCAGACTTCGTGGCGACGCAAGTGCTACATGATAATTGAGAATTGAAACTTGAAACTTGAAACTTGAAACTATAAAATAATAGCTTATGACAACAAACTTGTTTCTAACCATCGACGCCAGTGCGGTAGACTGGGCAAGGGCACAATTTGCGCTCACAGCCATCTACCATTGGCTGTTTGTGCCGCTAACCCTCGGTCTGGCGGTCATCATGGGTGTTGTGGAGACGTGCTACTATCGCACGAAAGACCAGTTTTGGAAGAATGCTGCCCAATTCTGGCAGAAACTTTTCGGCATCAACTTCGCCATGGGTGTCGCCACAGGTATCATCCTCGAGTTCGAGTTTGGTACCAACTGGTCGAACTACTCCTGGTTCGTAGGTGATATCTTCGGCGCACCATTAGCCGTCGAGGGCATTCTGGCCTTCTTCATGGAGTCTACCTTCGTCGCCGTCATGTACTTCGGATGGAAGAAGGTGTCGCCAGGATTCCATCTGGCATCGACGTGGCTCACAGGCTTGGGTGCTACCATCTCTGCCTGGTGGATTCTCGTAGCTAACGCCTGGATGCAGTATCCCGTGGGCTGTGAGTTCAATCCTGACACGATGCGCAACGAGATGGTGTCGTTCCTCGACGTCGCCCTGTCACCCTTTGCCATCGACAAGTTCTGCCACACAGTCATCTCGGCCTGGATCATCGGTGCTATCTTCGTAGTGGCCGTTTCTTGCTGGTATCTCATGCAGAAACGTGAGACGAAACTGGCCATTGAGAGCATCAAGATTGCTGTCATCGTAGGTCTTGTCGCCTCTGTGGGCGCAGCTATGACCGGCCACAAGTCGGCACAGAGCGTTGCCGAGGTGCAGCCCATGAAGCTGGCAGCCATGGAGGCGTTGTACAATGGCGGTACCGACATCGGACTGACGGCCATTGCCTGGGTGAATCCCATTTGCCAGCCCGACTACCAGAAAGAGGAATCGGCACCGCTGAAGATTGAGATGCCCTATGCCCTGTCGTTCATGGCTACCAACGACATCCACGGCTATGTGCCTGGCATCAACGACATCCTGAATGGCTACACGAAACCCGACGGCACCCGTGAACCGTCTGTCGACGAGAAGATGGCCCGTGGCAAACAGGCCATCGCAGCCCTTGCAGCCTATCGCAAGGCCAAGGCCGAAGGTGCCAGCGACTCAATTCTCAATTCTCAATTGTCAATTATCAATTCCAATATGCCTTACTTCGGCTACGGCTATGTGAAGGACAAGCACGACGTGGTGCCGCCCATTGGCGTTAACTTCTGGGCATTCCGCATCATGGTCGGACTGGGCTGTGTGTTCATCGTCTACTTTGCCATTCTCCTGTTGCTGACATTCCGCATTCCCTGGCTGTCAGCCATCACACGTCGTCTGCTGACCATCGTCTGCCTGCTGCCTGAGACGGAAGCCGACGACCGCTGCACCATTGCCAACCTGCCTGCCTGGCACTATTGGGTGGCCATCATCCTCGTGCCGCTGGCCTATATCGCCTCCGAGAGCGGCTGGCTGGTAGCCGAGTTCGGCCGTCAGCCCTGGACCATTCAGGACATGCTGCCTACATGGGTCGGCGTCAGCGACATCGGTACCTGTGCCGTTGCCCTGACGTTCATTCTCTTCCTCGTACTCTTCACCACCATGCTGGCTGTCGAGATCAGCATCCTTCTGAAGCAAATCAAGAAAGGTCCCTCTGCCCCCTAAGTGAGGGGGTTGGGGGTCTGAACAGACTCCATATATCAACATTATAGCATTAACTTGGGGCGAAGGACGCTTGTTCAGACCCCCATCCCCCCTAACTTAGGGGGCATAAAACTCAAAAACTATGTCATACACATTCTTACAGCACTACTGGTGCTTCCTAGTATCACTCCTTGGTGCGCTGCTCGTTTTCCTGTTGTTTGTACAAGGAGCCAATTCCATGGTACGTTCCCTGGGTTATACGGAAGAGGGACGACGCCTCATCATCAACTCCACAGGCCGTAAGTGGGAGTTCACATTCACCACGTTGGTCACCTTTGGCGGCGCCTTCTTCGCCTCGTTCCCTCTGTTCTATTCCACCAGCTTCGGCGGAGCCTATTGGCTGTGGATGATCATCCTCTTCACCTTTGTCGTACAGGCCGTCAGCTACGAGTTCCAGAACAAGCTGGGCAACTTCCTGGGTCCGAAGACTTTCCAGATGTGCCTCGTCATCAACGGACTCTTAGGTCCGCTGCTGCTTGGCGGTGCCGTAGCCACCTTCTTCGAGGGGTCGAACTTCATCGTCGCCAAGGAGAACTTGGTCGACACAGGTGTACTGACACCGGTTATTTCTCGCTGGGCCAACGCCTCGCACGGTCTCGACGCCCTGCTCAATCCCTGGGTACTGGTATTCGGACTGGCCGTCATGTTCCTGGCACGTGTATTGGGCATCCTCTATATTATAAATAATGTGGACGACGAGGACATCCGCAGTCGCGCCAGTGTCCGGCTGATAGGTGCTGCCGTACCCTTCCTCGTGCTCTTTGTGGCCTACCTCGTCCATCTGCTGCTGAAGGACGGCTATGCCTACGATGAGGCCGGCATCATCAGTATTGTGCCGTACAAGTACCTCGACAACTTCCTGACGCTGTGGCCGCTCACCATCCTCTTCCTCGTGGGTGTCGTGCTGGTGCTTTGGGGTATTGCCACGGAAATATTGCGCGGAAGCAAATTCTTCACTCTTCACTCTTCACTTTTCCCTTTCAGTGGTATTTGGCCTGCAGGCATTGGCGTCGTACTCGTCGTGCTGCCTCTGCTGCTCATGTCAGCATGGAACGGCACTGCCTACTATCCCTCCACTGCCGACCTGCAGTCGTCGCTGACCATCGTCAACTCGTGCAGCAGTGAGTTTACCTTGCGCACCATGTTCTACGTCAGCCTTATCATCCCCTTTGTCCTGGCCTACATCGTCTATGCCTGGTGGGCCATCGACAAGAAAAAGCTGACCAAGGACGAAATAGCCGACGGACACAGCTATTAGTTGCGGATAGGATAAAAAGTGAAAACAGATTGCTCACGCTACGGCGTGAGCTTTTTTATTAATAATACCCCTATCGCAGACAAGATACTTAGATAATTATTGAAACTTTCGATCAAGCATTTTAGAAAGCAAAAAGGGTGTGTCAAAACTATAAGCGATAACAGTCCGAACTGTTCGGACTGTGAGTCCGATCTGGTTGAACTGTGAGTCCGAACGGTTCGGACTAAAATGAAACTCCGTTTTGACATACCCACATTGGTCACCAAATTCACTTATGGGCTGAGAGATTTAGACATAGTAACTCGTAAGACATAATAACACAATAACAATTTTTCCGCAATTCCTTTGGGAGTTGCGGATTTTTTCGTATCTTTGCCGACGAGAAATAAAACATTGTTACGAGATGCCTGAAATTTGCAAATTCTTCGGAATCATCATCAGTCTCTACTGGCGTGATCATAATCCACCGCACATTCATTTTACCTATGGTGAATATGAATGTAGTATCAGCGTGTTAGATCGTGTTGTGGACGGTAAAGCTCCGTCAAAGGTTATTGTCAAGGTCAATGAATGGATGGATTTGCATGAAAAAGAAATTCTCACCCTTTGGGAAAAGGCACAAAAGGGCGAGAAGTTAGGACGTATTGAGCCACTTAAATAAAGAAAGGAGAACATTATGCTGAAGATAACAGATGCTGATTACGTGAAGGATTATGAGCTACTGCTCACCTTCAATGACGGAGCAAGGAAACTGGCCGACCTGAAGCCATACTTAACAGGGGAGGTATTCGGCGAGTTGCTCGATCTTGCCAAGTTTACGCAATATGGTCTGACAGGCTACACCATAGAGTGGGCCAATGGCGCCGATCTCGCACCAGAGTTCCTGTACGATATCGGTCACGCTGCATAACAACGAATGTATAACCCTCTAAAACTGATGATGCCTATGGGCTGAGAAATTTAGACAAAGGAACATAAAGAAATAAGGATGTCATCGACCTTAGGGGCGCTTTGCACCTTTAGGTCAAAGGACATCTCCGCTTTTAGATTCTTGAATTCTGATATAACTAACTAAAACAACTTTAGATTATGGAAAGAATTACAAAACGATTATCAGTAGCCGACACAAGGCTGTCGCTTCTGTTGTTATTTTTGGCCTTGCTGCCGAACATGGCCAGTGCCCAGTGTCCTGACAACAACCACCCCCACATGATAGATCTCGGCCTGCCCAGCGGCACGAAGTGGGCATGCTGCAACGTAGGAGCCACTACGCCCGAGGGCTACGGCGACTACTTTGCATGGGGCGAGACGCAGCCGAAGGAGGTGTATAATTGGGATACTTATCAGTATGGCTACTACAATTATGATGGTGATTATAGCCACTTAGTAGATATCGGCTCCGACATCGCCGGCACTCAGTACGATGCAGCTACTGCCAACTGGGGGGCTCCTTGGCGTTTGCCGACGCTGGCTCAGCGCCAGGAACTCCGCAACAATTGCACTTCCGAGTGGACAACTCAGAACGGCATAAACGGCCGTACGTTCACGGGGCCGAACGGCGGCACCATATTCCTTCCCGCCGCAGGCTGTCGCTATAATTCGTCTATCGACTACGACGGATCGAGCGGTCTCTACTGGTCGTCTGCGCTCTGCGAGAGTTCCCCGGTCGATGCCTACATATTGTGTTACTTCGATTCCGGGGACGTGATTTGGAGCAACAGCGGCCGTATCTCCGGTCAAAGTATTCGCCCCGTCGCAGCACCTTCTTCTGACAACATTATCTTTGCTGACGAAAATGTGAAGGGAATTTGTGTAGCCAACTGGGATACCAATGGTGACGGCGAACTGAGTTACGACGAGGCGGCGGCTGTCACAGACCTCGGAGAGGTGTTTTTCAACAATCAAGACATAATTAGTTTTGATGAACTTCAATATTTCACAGGAGTGACAGAATTAAGTGAAGCGGCTTTTGCATGTTCTTCTAATTTACAATCCATCATCATTCCAAAATCTGTTACAAATATCGGAAGATTGCTTCTTATTGATTGTAAAAATATGAAATCAATCAGAGTTGATGAAGAGAATCCTTCTTATGACTCGCGAGACAATTGCAATGCAATCATTGAAACAGCTTCAAACAGATTAATATCTGGTTGTATGAATACGAATATTCCCAACTCCGTAGAAAGCATTGGTGACTGCTCGTTTGAAGGCCATTCAGAATTACTTTCCATGACTATACCCAATTCTGTAAAAGCAATCGAATTTGGTGCATTTAATAGTTGCAGAGGACTATCATCTATTACAATACCTAAGTCTGTTACATATATAGGAATCTCTGCATTTGCGAATTGCAGCGGGCTTAGAACAATTCAAGTAGAGAATGGTAATTCTGCATATGATTCTCGAAATAATTGTAATGCCATTATATTGACTAATGAAAATGGTCTTATTGCAGGATGTATGAGTACAGTTATACCTAATACCGTCACATCTATAGAATCCTTTGCCTTTTGTGGTTGTACAGGCCTCACTTCATTAGATATTCCCAACTCAGTAACAAGCATTGGCTATCTGGCATTTAGTAGTTGCAGCAATTTGTCTTTTGTAATAATCCCTAATTCTGTTACAACTATTGGTGATGCAGCATTCCAAGGCTGCTCCAGTTTAACTTCTCTTGAAATACCCAATTCTGTGACGACAATTGGAAGTAGTGCCTTTACTTGCTGCACAAGCTTGTCTTCTATCACAATTCCTGAGAGTGTAACAAATATTGGTGATGGAGCTTTTTCATGTTGCGAAAGCATGGAAAAAGTGTTTTCATATATTAAAGAACCGTTCGAAATCGCCTCAGATGCATTTAGTACAGATTGGGAGAAAAATACTGCAACACTCTATGTTCCCGTGGGGTGTAAGGGAAAATACGAAAATACAGCAGGTTGGGACACGTTTGCAAACATCGTGGAGATGGATGTCCCTGTTGTCGAAGACGGGGAGTCTATTGACTTTAGCGAAGACATTGACGGTGATACGGATTTAGACGGAAACGTTATTGGCAACATCTATTACAACATCAGCGCAGGCGACGGAGGATATAATGCTACTGAGGGCTGCATTGTGGTGACGACGCCGACGGACGACTCTGCTATAGACGGACAGGACATCTTCGGCGAGGACTTCAAGGACAACTATACTGGCATAGTATTCAAGGTTCCTGCCGGCAAGGGTTCGATAAAGTTAGAGGCTCAGACCACGGGTAACATGATGATTAAAGTGAAGGTTGGCAATAATGATCCGTTTGAAATGATGCTGCAAGGCAAGACGAAAATCTCCATTCCCTATAACGTCACAGAGCCTACGTACGTATATATATACGGTGGCTCGTATTCATCAGCTCCTGGCATGATGGGCTCATCATCAACCAGTGGTGAGCTGAGGCTCTACAGCATTGAGGTAGCAGCAGATGAAACGGGAATTGTTCCAATTGATAATGGAGAATTGAGAATTGATTATTACTACACGCTGGATGGTCAGAAGCTAAATGGCACTCCCACGAAGAAGGGTGTGTACATCGTCAATGGCCGCAAGGTCGTGATTAAGTAGAAGAAATTTGCCCAATACACTCAGCGAACTGAACAGGAACCAGAGTAACTAACGAGTATCATATCGACAGCAGGCACTTCTCGGTTGAAGGGGTGCCTGCTGTCGTCTATGGAGGACGGTTCGGACGGGTTAGGAAGACCGTGCGGACGAGGTGAGATGACCGAGCAAACGGGGAGGGAGGACCAGGCAAACAGGGAGAGAGTGGCGTGCGCGCTGACCCCTCGGCGCCCGCCGAGGATTCGCACGGCGGGCGGCGAGGCTTTCCGCGGCGGGCGCCGTGCGAAGGCACGGCGGGCGCCGTGTACCTTTTTTTGATGGTTGGTAATGTCCTTTGTGATGCAATTCCAGGTGGGGTACAATTTGTACCCCTGTTGAAATGATTGCTGCTGATGGCATAAAAAAGATTGTAAGAACGCTTGCAGATTCAGAAATTATTCGTAAATTTGCACCAAGAAAGAGATAACTGCCTATGAGTACACAAACCATGCAAGAACGGATAGCCGACTATTTCAAGACTCAGCCTGTCTTGAAAGCATGGCTGTTTGGCTCATATTCAAGAGGAGAGCAGAAACCTTGGAGTGATGTTGATATTCTTGTGGAATTGGACAGAGATCATCCTATCGGATTGCTGAAATATGCTGGTATTATCTGTGATTTGGAAGATATTACAGGACAAAAGATAGACCTTGTAGAAGAAGGTACTTTGAAACCATTTGCTGTTGAAAGCGTAAACCGCGATAAAAGGTTGATTTATGAGAGAACGGAAAAGAGATAAGTGATTGCTTATGTCGAAACTGAAGAAATGCCTTTATCTGATTAACCTGTTGGAGCGCAAGGGGGCTTTGACGCTGAAGGAGATTAATGACTATTACCAATACTCGTCGCTCTATGAGGGTGAAGAGATACTGCCACGTACATTCCTGAGATACAGGGAGTATATTGAAGAGACGTTCCCTTGTTATATCGATTTCAATCAACGTACGGGTAAGTATGAGTTGCACCGTCATCAGAAACTGTATGGTGAGGATGATTCACTTTACGACTATCTATTGTCAGCCTATCACATTGAGGGTATGACAGAACTGGCGGCGTACTTGGAGCACAGAAAGAAGAAGCCGGAGTCCCGCCGATAAGCCCATCTGACTCGAATTTCTCAGCAAAGATACGAGGGGCGCGCTAATGTGCTAATAATGCTTTTATTTGGCGGCGAATTGGGTTAATGCCCATTTCGCCGCTATATAAAATAATGTTTTGAAACTCGGTTATTTACTTTACCCAATCCACCAAATCTTTCTTCGTTTCTCGATTCAGCAAATTGCCTTCCTTCCAGTTTACATCAGGATAAGCGGCTTCCAGGTCTTCGCAGGTTTTCTTGCTGCTGCTGCCGCAAAGGTACAATAGCCAAATGAAGCCTTTTTTCGTAGCAAAGAAAAAGGCTCATTTCAAATGAAAAAACTTCTCGGAGTAGTTTTTTGCCCCCAAAATTACACTTTTCAATAACTTTTTGCCTCCAAAAACTACACTTTTCAATAACTTCTTGCCTTCCAAAACTACACTTTTCAATGATAAGTGTTAAAACTACACTTTCAAAATGCAGTGTTATTATGTAAAATATCGTATTCTGGCGCCATGTTTTTATGTAAAATATCGCGTTTTACATATTTTCTTCGTATCTTTGGACGCGAATTGGAATGAAAGTCATTCACGTGGATATGGATTATCAGAACCAAAGATATATCATATCAATTGTGTAAGTTGTTGAGTTTTAAATTATTTATTAGTCCTTAGTTCTGATAATATATTAGAATCACTTTTTTTCTTTAAATTTGTCTCGTCTAATCAACAAACAGTTAATTATGAATGTAGAGAATTTAAAGAAATCGTATCCAGATTTGTTAGCTTATATGAAAGCTAATGGATACTCTGTTAATTATGTTCGTCACATAAAGACGAGCATAATGCGTGTTTTAGCAGAATGTGCTATCCCGGAAATTAACTCTTATGACGATTATTTCCTAGTACTTCAACGTAAGTTTTCTGGTAATCAACTAAGAGGAGCCATTAATACTCTTAGTGTGATAAGGCAGTTTGACTTATATGGAGAGTACCCTGATTCATCCCGTCATTACGGCTTTTTGAAAAGGAACAACAAATACTCGAAACTATGTTCTGAGTTCAAACAAGTAATTGACAATTTTATGCACTTAAACACATATGATGAAAGGAGTGCAAATAACATCAAACTTACGACAATAAATTTTCTTTATTACCTTCAAGAAAAGGGATATTCTTCTATGGATAATATAGAAGAAAAGCATGTGTTATCATATTTTTACGACAAGGGGAAAGTAATACGTGGAGTTAGACTTCTTCAAAGTATCAAGACAGTCTTAAAGATGCAACCAGATGATACTTCTAAAAAATACGAAGTTTTTGTCAGCAAGTTACCGAAGATGGTTAAACACAAAAGGTGTTATCCTGCTTTAGAGCAGAATGAGGTTACGATGATAAAAACAGCCCTTGATACCTACAATCCAAACATCTGCTTACGTGAAAAGGCTATAACCACACTTGCACTCCAAACGGGCATCAGGGCATGTGACATATCAAAGCTAACATTCAGTAATATCGATTGGAACAAGGATTTATTGACATTCACACAATCCAAAACTGGAATCGAAGTAACATTACCACTATTACCAGATGTTGGTAATGCTATTTTTGAATATATTACTACTGAGCGGCCGCAATCAGAACAGCCATTTCTATTTCTAACAGAGACGGGGACTCCTCGCCAGTTGAGACCGGCTCAGATTTCTTCAATCGCAGCAAAATTTATGGTCAAAGCTGGCGTACGTGTAAATGGTGGGAAAAAAGGCATACATCTATATCGGCATAACCTTGCAATATCATTATTGAACAATAATCATCCTACACCTGTCATCATGAAGGTTCTCGGCCACACATGCGCAGAAGCTATGGAAGGATATCTCGAGACCGATTACCAAAGACTCAAAGCATGTGCTCTATCCATTGAGCCTTTCTCTAAATATTGGAAGGAGGTCATGCTATGAAAAATCCAATGACATTTAAGAAGATGTTAGATGAGTACCTATCATACAGGAAAGAATGTGGATTGGCAACTTACCCAACAGTTCAATTGGTAGTTTTTTATCATCATACCATAAGGAAATGGCCGGAGGACTCTTATCTAACACAACAAATGGTTGACTGGTGGGCTCAAAAAAGGGAAGGTGAAAACACTTGGAATAGTACCCGTTCACGCGTTTTTCCACTAATCGCTTTTATTAAATGGACAAATTCAAGAGGATGGACTTCTTTGTCTGTTCCAACATTACCACCTCCTGTAAAAAGCAGTTATGTACCTCACGCATTTACTCAAGCAGAAATCTGCAATTTATTGAAGTCATGCAATGAATATTATGCAAGAAAGAGAGATTCGAAATCATTCCATATGATTAAATTGGAATTTCCCGTGATGATACTATTAATGTATAGTTCAGGGATGCGTACCACCGAAGTACGCCTGTTAAGGACTGAGGATGTGAATTTATCTACAGGTGTTGTGAGAATCAGACATACAAAGGGCTACGGGGAGCATACTATCGTATTGCACGACTCCGCTCTAGAAATGCTTCGGGCCTATGATATGAAAATAGAATGTTTTATCCCCAATCGTTCAGTTTTCTTTCCAACAGAACAGGATACGTGTCGTGATAGAACAACACTCACATACCATTGGAGAAAATTATGGAAAATCAAAAATGAAGGTAGTACACGCCCATATGATCTCCGCCATGGATATGCAACAGCCAATATTATGAGCTGGGATACAGGTGGATCTATAAGCGATAAATTAGTCGCTTTAAGCAAAAGCATGGGTCATAGTACTATAGTCTCTACACTTTACTATTTCAGTTTGGTTCCTGGCTATGCTAATAAAATAGAAAAACTGCTGGGAGAAGATTTTAAAAACATAATTCCCAAATTCCCACAAGATGAAGAATAACACCGAATCGACAACCATTGCAAGTTATATAACAGAATGGTTGAATAAATGCGAAACGACCCGTAGTTCTCACACTGTACGTGCTTATGAATGTACATTGGAAAGTTACTCGCTATTCTTAGAAAATGTGTTGAAGTTTAGCCCATCTAGCTTTACTGCTGCAAAATGTCTTTCTAGAGAGTGCATAGAAAAATGGATGACTCACATTTATAAAACCAATGGGTGTTCTGCTAAGACGTGTAATGCTAGGCTTGCCTCTTTAAGATCCTTCTTGAAATTCCTCTCGACTAAAGATATCAGATATAAATACCTCCATCTTGACTCCCTGAATATCCAGCAATATAAGGTAATTAAAACCAGATTTACAGGAATGACAGAAAATGCAATAAAAGCTCTCCTTAGAGAACCTGATTTGCAGACAGATAAGGGCATCCGAGATTCGACCCTCATGACGCTCCTTTATGTTACTGCAGCTCGTATCCATGAATTGTTATCCATCAAATTGATAGACATACATATGAGAAAGCCCTATTCTGCCACAGTGATTGGCAAGGGCAATATTCCTAGGACGCTGTATATTCCCGAAGAATTCGTAGAGAACCTGAAAATATACATAAAACGATTCCACAGAAATAGTCCAAAGGACGCTTATATGTTTTATTCTCCCATAAAAGGCGTTGGTTTCCCTTTGACAGCAGAGAGTGTAAATAAATGCTTGAAAAAATATGCAAAAACAGCTAAAATGAAATGTCCTGATGTGCCAGAAACCGTTCATGCCCATCAGTTCCGCCATGCGATGGCAACTCATTGGCTTAACGCAGGGTTTAATCTTGCCGATGTTTCTCAAATGCTTGGTCATACGAATATAGAAACAACTATGATTTACCTGGATATTACATTAGACACCGTCAAAAAGGCCATGATTGAAACTGCCCAAAGCAATATCAATGGAGTAACTTGTCTATGGAAAAAACAAAAGAATGCTCAGAAGCTATCTCTTTTGTTTAAACGATAAGAAAATATTATCAGAACTAGGTAATACCTGCTTTTTTGGAAATCAGACATTTACATTTATAGCATGGTAAATACTTGGTTCTGATAATCCATATCCACGTGAATGACTTTCATCAGCATTCAAAATCTTGTGCAAAGATACGAATTGTTATCGATATAGCACCCCTATGAGCATGAAAAACCGCCAAAAACGCACGAAACCAACAACATTTCGATAGTGAATCGTTAATTCACGCAAGATAATTTTCCGAGACCGCCGGTGCCAGGGTAATGCTGTACTTTTGCCGACCGATGAGGGAAAGCCCCTCAGTTTATAACCAACACAAAAACTAAATTTTAGCACAATGGCAAAAGTGAAAACAGAAAACGCACAGCCCAAGGCTGCTGCAGTAGAGGGTTCTCAGGTCGAGAACCAGAATGAGAACAATGAGAAGACCGCTAAGGCGAAGTT
>JAEEGJ010002387.1_pt1 | contig 100128 bp, 89 predicted proteins | sample 8958761 | NCBI WGS metagenome assembly JAEEGJ01 (sample SAMN16246546, study PRJNA631951) | gut metagenome | biome: gut microbiome; feature: rumen; material: RS-attached | host: Bos | place: Iran: Karaj | collected 2018-10 | reverse complement strand
CATCGGTGGAAGGCTTGCGCTTGTTGTTTGGTGTGTATATTTTCTGCCTATTGGAATACTTTCATTTATACATTTCACAAAAGATGAAATGCGGTTTTGGAGGTAAGAAATGCCTATAAAAGTTTTATTCATCTGCCACGGCAATATTTGCCGTTCTCCAATGGCGGAGTTTATGTTTAAAGATATGGTTGAAAAGCGTGGGATAAAGGACGACTTTTATATAGCATCCGCTGCCACTTCAACGGAAGAAATCTGGGGCGATGTGGGAAATCCTGTTTATCCGCCTGCAAAGGAAGAACTTAGAAGGCGAGGCATAGGAAAGACAGATTATACCGATTTTTCAAAAAAGAGAGCGGTTCAGGTTACAAGAAGCGACTACGATAAATACGACTATATTCTTTGTGCGGAAAATACAAATATCAGAAACACAATGCGAATAACCGGAGGAGACCCTGACGGAAAGATAAAGAGAATACTGGATTTTTCGGATAGGCCAAGAGACATCGCAGACCCTTGGTATACAGGGATTTTTGATGCTACCTACAGAGACTTAAAGGAAGGGCTTGAAGCATTTCTTCAATATCTTGGATACTAGCAAATCGTTTTACTTGCATATTCGCTAGTAATACTTTAAACTAAGAAAGTACTTTTATATTTTGGAGGAGAGATATATGTCAGATTTAGTTTATTCACTTGTTTTTGGTGGAGCTGCATTAATCGTTGGTATTATTGTTCTTGCAGTCTACGCAGCCTTCTACGTATGGTATTCATTTGTTACCTACAGAACATTACAGTCCATGAACTATGATAAAGCATGGATGGCTTGGATTCCTTACGTTAGGTATTATGCTTTGGCTGATGTTACAAAGGACGAAGGTGAAAACACCAGAGTTTTAGGTTCATTTGAAGTTCCCAACTGGCTTTATCAGTGGGCATGGGTGCTTCCTCTTGTGCTTAGCATTCCCAAGGTTAATCTTCCCGGTTTCCTTGAATGGGCAGTAAGAGCAGCTTTCGCAGTTATCTTCCTTGGAACATGCTACGCCAAGATTTTTGCTTGGCATGACGGCGTTTCAGAAGATGACAAGAGAGGAATCGGTATCGCAGGCGGTATCTTCGAAATCATTGCTGTCATCATCATGACAGGTTGGAAGAAAGAAGACGTTATCGAACGTCCCGCTAAAATCGAAACAGTAGAAACACCCGAAAATAACGATTTTAACTAATTGAATATTGAAACACAAAGGACGAGCATTAGGCTCGTCCTTTTTCTATTTTATCTAAAGTTTCTTTCTTGATAACTTCCCTGAAAGCTTTTAAGTATGGATGATCGGCGCAGAGGTCTTCTCCGTAGGTAACATTAAGAGTGTACTCTTTTTCAATCCATGTGGATAAATCCGACTCGTTGTGGGATATTACGGCCTCTAACTTATCAAGCGTCTTATAAAGCCTTGCTTCTTTGGTTTCAAGGGCATCCATTTCTTTGTACAAAGAAGCCATCTCGCTTGAGAAAGGTTCAGGTAAACTCTTAACCCAATCATTTAAAAGCTTTTCCTCAGTGTTTTCGTTTTCTTTTGTCTTATCAAAAGAAGGAATATCACCGGTAAAGACTTCTCCCAAATCGTGGATTAAGCACATTTTTATGACCTTATCCATATCAAGGTCAGGAAATTCGTCCTTGATAAAGTAGGCCATGGCAGTGATTCTCCAAGAATGCTCCGCAACGCTTTCGTGCCTTCCTCCCGGAGTGTAACAGTGCCTGGTGGTGTCTTTTAACTTATTGATGGTGTGAAGGGTTTTAAGTAATTCTTCAGGCTTCATTTTTCTACTCCTACAACTGTCAAAATGTTTTCAAAAACCTTAAACTTTATATTTAAATTTTTAAATGCCATACCGTAGATTCTGTCGGGATCCTTTTGATAGTGGGGACGAGGGTCTTCCTTTAGCAAAGAAAGAACAGTCTCTAAATCACCGGAATCAATCATGCCTCTATACTCTGTAGGAAAACTAACTTCAAGTTGTTCATAAACATGGGCACTCGCGAAGCCGTCCTTGGCATCGGGATGAGAGTCTGCGTAAGCTAAATATGGCTTTATATCAAATATCGGAGTGTTGTCCCTTAAATCAATCCCGGAAACCACAATAACAGGTCCGTCAGCTGTCTTTTCGATGCCTTCAAGCATTACACTTGATAATCCGATTGGATTTGGTCTAAAGGGTGACCTTGTGGCAAATACACCCATTGTTTCATTGCCCCCAAGCCTTGGTGGGCGAACAGTTGCATTGAATTTATCTTGCGGCACACCTTCAAATTCCCATAATAGCCAAAGATGGCTGAAGTCATCCAATCCCTTAACCGCATCGTAAGACCTGAATTCAGGCTCAAAAACAATGCGCCCGGTTAAAGACTTCACAACACCGCTTTGCCTAGGTATTCCGAATTTTTCGGGCATGTCTGTATGTATATGCGCAATTACTTTAAGTTCTTTCATATATTGATACTAACACATAGAAACCAAATAAAAAACCCTCTTTACAATTAGTAAAGAGGGTTTTAAGCCAATTTTTTATTCTACTGTTACAACATCTCTTAAGTGATTAAGAACTGTGTTTCTGATAGCAATCTGCTTTAAGTATCCGACACCGTACTGTGCTACGTTTTCTTCTCCGCCGATCATTTCAAGAATGTTTGCATATTCTTCATCGCAGTTAAGATTGTTGTTCTTATAAACTGCTTCGTATGTTAAAGAAGAAGCTGCCATTTTCTTTGCTCTTTCGGAAAGATCCTTTTCGTATTCCGCATCGGTCTTACCGGTGAAGTCTTCAAATGTTTCGTACATCTTTGAACCGTAGTAGTTTGCTGACATCTGATTCATGTAGTCAAACTGCTGAGTGTCATCATACTTTGTAACTGACTTTAAAGCCTTAATATACTTTCCGGGAACGCTTGCTTCAGCATTGTCGTCAATGTATTTTGAAAGATATGTCTGAAGGTTTGCTTCACGACCGTCTTTTCTGATGGCTTCTCTTAATTCTTCGGTAGTTGAACCGTATTCAGAATAGTTTTCCTTAACAAACTCATCTGTAAGTTCGGGAATAACCTTAACAGAATTTACCACACAATCAAATACTGCGGGCTTTCCTGCAAGATCAGGGTTGTTGGGGTATTCTTCAGGGAAAGAAACCTCTACCTTCACAGAATCACCGGGATGTGAACCGATGAGCTGTTCTTCGAAATTATCGATGTATGTGTGGCTTCCGATTGTAAGTGTTGTTCCGTTTCCGCCTGTGCTTCCGCCTTCAAATTCAACACCGTCGATAGAACCTACATAATCAAGATTAATCGTGTCACCGTCTTTAACTTCCAAAGAAGCATCGTCGCTAAAATCAGCCTTTGCATTTAAAAGAGAGCCGATTCTTGCATCGATTTCATCATCGCTGTACTCAATGTCGCTTAAAGAAACCTTAAGTGTTTCAAGTCCGAGGTCCTTAGCCTTTGAAATGTCAGCGCCTGAAATAAATCCGTTATCATCAAGACCTAAGCTGTAGTTATCGGCAGCCGTTGTCTTGCTTACCTGTGTGTAAATGCCCATTCCGATTGCACCGACTACGATAACGGCAATTAAAACACCGATTACCCATGCAAGAGCTCTGTCGAAGCCTTTCTTAACCTTTTCAGCCTTAACTTCGGCCTTTCTTGCTTCGCGTTTTTGTTTACTTTTGCTTACAGAGTTAGCTTCATTAACTTCAGCAGCTACTTCTGTAACTGTTTCATTCTTTAATTCTTCGCTCATAATTATTCCTCTCCTTGTGACCGCGTGTAAAAAGCGGGCACGCATACTATTGAATTATACGATTATTTTAAAGATAAGTAAATCCCAAAACCGTTTTATTATGTGAAAAAACAGTGAAAAAAAGGTGAAAAAAGAAGCCGTGAGTGTTATGATTAGGTGTGAATATACAAAGGAGAAAAAACATGAAAGAACTACTTGATTTTATAAATGCAAGCCCCACCGCATTTCACTGCACAGAGAACATTAAAAACGCTTTGGAAAGCGAAGGCTATAAAGAATTAAAGGAATCCGAGTCCTGGAAGATTTCAAAGCCAGGAAAATATTATGTAAAAAGAAACGCTTCAAGCATAATCGCTTTTTCTCTTCCCAAGGGAAAAGCAAAAGGCTTTAGAATTTTCAGCGCACATTCCGATTCACCTTCTTTTAGAATAAAAGAAAATACGGAGATGGTGTTTGAAAACAACTACGTTCGCTTAAATGTCGAAAAATACGGCGGCATGATAATGGCTTCTTGGTACGATAGACCATTATCCGTTGCGGGAAGAGTGGTTGTAAGAGAAGGAAATGAGTTAAAAGAAAAGCTTGTTAACATCGATAAAGACCTTTGCGTGATTCCAAATGTTGCGATTCACATGAAGACAGATTTAAACACGGGCACAACCTACAGCGCTCAAAACGACATGCTTCCTTTGTTTGGCGATATCTCTTCAAAGGATAAGTTTGAAGATTTGATAGCCAAAGAAGCCAAAGTCGATAAAAAGGACATTTTGGGAAAGGATTTATTCCTTTATGCCCGTCAGAAGGGAACCTATGTAGGCTCAAAGAAAGAGTTTATTTTATCCCCAAGGCTTGACGACCAGGCCTGCGTATTTTCGGGATTAAAGGGAATTATTGAAGCTAACGCAAAGGATTATATAAACGTTCTTGCAATCTTTGATAACGAAGAAGTGGGAAGCGGCACAAAGCAGGGCGCAGCTTCAACCTTCCTTGAAGATACACTTTTTAGAATTACAGATTCACTTTCCTTGAACAGAACCGAATACTTAAAGCTTTTATCAAACAGCTTTAACCTTTCTGCGGATAATGCGCATTCCGTTCACCCCGCACTTACATCAAAGGCAGACCCGGTTCTTCGCCCTTACATGAACAAGGGAATTGTTATAAAGTTTAACGGAAATCAGCGCTACGCAACCGATGCTTATTCAGCTGCATTTGTAAGAAAGATTGCGGAAGATATCAAGATTCCTGTTCAATGCTATGCAAACAACTCAGACGTAGCGGGAGGCTCAACCCTTGGTAACATTTCAACCTCTCAGGTTTCTGTAAAGACCGCAGACATTGGCCTTGCCCAGCTTGCTATGCACTCAAGCGTTGAAACCATGGGCTCTAAAGATGTAAAAGACATGATTGCTTTGGCAAAAGCTTTTTATGAGGAAGATTAATGGAAAAAGAACTGATACAGGAGTACGAAAACCCATATTATCCGGTGGCCATAAACTTCTTTGAGCGAAAGAAAGAAGATTGCAATGTAAGCGAATGGTCTGTCAGAAAAAACGACATTGAACTTATTGTCGTAAACAATGGTGAACTTCGAATATCGGTTAAAGACAGGACTGAGCGAATTACTGCGGGTCAGGCATGCATGATTGCCCGCAACACTCCGCACAAATTTGCTTCGTCGGCAAAAGAAGACACAGCGTTTTTCAGCGTTGTGTTTTCTCCTGAATATGTGCAGGATTTGGACAAAGAAAACGAACTGTCGGACCGTTACTTTTTTAAAGTAATGGAAGATGAAAGAGCGGCCCTTGTAACCTTGGATGATGCTAATTTAAGGGATGAAAGCGCCATTGACAGAATTAACGATATTATAGCCGCAAACACTTCAAAAAGAAGAGGATATGAAATTTTAACCAAAGGCTATATCTGCATGCTTTGGGCCATTTTGATAGACTACATTTACTCAAAAAAGGCTTCTTTTAACGGAAAGAACGTGCCTTCACAAGATGAACTTAGAGTAAGAAGCGCAATAACATACATGCAGGAAAACTATAGTGACCCTATAACCTTAGAGGATATCGCGGGCAGGATTCATGTAAGCAGAAACGAGTGCTGTCGATGCTTTAAGCGCATAATGATGACCTCCCCCGTTGAGTATTTGATAAGGTTAAGGGTGTTTGAAGCTACAAAGATTTTATACAAAGATCCGTTAAGTATTGATACCATTTCCGAACTTAGCTTCAGAATGGGATTTAACAATACAAGTTATTTTAACAAAATGTTTAAAAGGTATTTAGGCTGTACGCCAAAGGAATTTTCCAAAATGTTAAAGATTGATGAGGACAGAGCAAAGAAACTATACGACTCACTTCAGGAATCTGTAACGGGAATGCTATAAGAAATGCTAAAAGAAACGTGAGGAAAAGTTATGAACACAGAAGCACTGCATTTATTTCTTCAAGACCCCGAAAATTTCGGAGAAAACAGACTCCCCGCTCATTCGGATCACTTTTTCTATGAAAGTGAAAAAGACATTGTAAAGGGCGAGGATATGCCCCTTAGGCAAAGCTTAAACGGAATATGGAAGTTTAAGTATTCAGTTAATCTTTTTGAAAGACCGAAGGACTTTTACAAAGAGGATTTTGACATTTCAAAATTTGATGATATTAAGGTGCCCGGTCACATTGAGACGCAAGGTTATGACACCATTCACTATACAAACGCAATGTATCCTTGGGATGGAACAGAGAAGCTTGACCCTCCCTACATTTCAAAGGACTTTGCACCTGTAGGAAGCTATGTTACCGATATTAAGCTTAAAAAAGAGTTTAAGAACCGCCCCGTATTTATATCTTTCCAAGGCGTAGAAGTAGGATTCAGATTATTTGTAAACGGTAACTACGTAGGATACGGGGAAGATACCTTCACCCCCACGGAATTTGATATTTCAAATTTCGTAAAACCGGGAAAAAACAGAATTGCTGTAGAAGTATATAAAAGAACTTCCGCATCATGGCTTGAAGATCAGGATATGTGGAGATTCTTCGGAATCTTTAGAGATGTTTATCTTTACACGATTCCTTCTTTGCATGTTACCGATATCTTTGCAAAGGCAGGCCTTGACGAAGCCTATGAAAAGGGCGTTTTGGACGTAAGCGCAAAGGTTGTCGGAAAGCCTTCTTTGGCTGTATTAAGCCTAATTGACTTAGAAAGTCAAGAGCGCGTTTTTGAATCTTCTATGGAAGTTTCCGGCGAAGAAGCAAAGCTTCACATGGAAGGACTTGTTATAAAGAAGTGGAGCGCCGAAGAGCCCAACCTTTATGAATTAAGGATAGCTTTAAAAGACGATTCTTCAAATGTAAAAGAAATCGCGGTTACAAATGTTGGATTCAGAACCTTTGAACTTAAAAATAAGCTTATGCTCATAAACGGTAAGCGAATTGTATTTAAGGGCGTTGACAGGCATGAATTCTCAGCTTTAAACGGCCGTGCCATCACCAAAGAAGAAATGCTTTGGGACATTAAAACATTTAAAAGAAACAACATAAATGCGGTACGTACATCTCATTATCCAAATCAGTCAATGTGGTACAGACTTTGCGATGAATACGGCATTTACGTAATAGACGAAACAAACCTTGAGACTCACGGAACTTGGTGTACCGAGGAACAAAGAAAAGAAGGATATCCCATCCCCGGTTCAAAGCCTGAATGGAGAGGCGCAGTGCTTGATAGATGCAACAACATGGTTGAAAGAGATAAAAACCATCCAAGCGTTGTGCTTTGGTCTTTGGGAAATGAGTCTTTCGGCGGTCAAAACTTTATTGACATGCATGATTTTATTAGGGCCAAGGATGACACAAGAATCGTTCACTATGAAGGCATAATAAATGACAGAGAATTTGAAGCCGCAAGTGACGTTGAATCAAGAATGTATCTTAAGCCTGCGGGAATCAGAGAATACTTATCAAACGACCCTAAAAAGCCATACATTTCCTGTGAATACATGCATGCTATGGGAAATTCTCTTGGAGGCATGAAGTTATATACAGACCTTGAAGATGAATTTGATATGTATCAGGGCGGTTTCATCTGGGACTTTATCGACCAGGCAATCTGGCAGGAACATGACGATGAAATGCGTCTTGTTTACGGTGGCGACTTTGGGGACAGACCTACGGAATACTGTTTCTCAACAGACGGTATTGTGTTTGCAAACAGAACCGAATCTCCGAAAATAAAAGAAGCAAAGAATCTTTACGCAAATGTTTCTTTTGACGTAACGGAGAGTGGATTCAGCGTTAAAAACAAAAACCTTTTCATCGATTTAAGTAACCACTACTTTGTTTATACAATCTTAAAGAATGGAAAAGAAATTTATTCTAAGACCTTTGATAATATAAGCATTGCACCCGGAGCCAAAGAAACCTTTGAGGTTAATCATAAGGATGCTAAAGACATCAACGCAGACTATGTATTCAGGGCCGAGATGCGCTTAAAGAAATCAAATAAGTGGGCTGATGCCGGATACTTGGTTGCCTTTTCGGAGCATGTTTCTTTGGCAAAAGAAAATCCTGCTTTGGCAGTTTCTAAGGAAGCTAAGTTTAAGCACGTGGCAGATGGCACCAACAATAGCGGCGCAGTGGCAGGCGACTTTAGCGTAATCTTTTCAAAGGCATACAAAGGATACGGCGGTATGGTTTCTTGGAAGGAAGGTGGCAAGGAACTTGTTACAATGCCTCCCGTTCCTACATATTTTAGAGCCTACACTGATAACGATAAGGGCTTTAAGTTAGAAAGAAAGTCATTTTTCTTTGATACTTTAAGCAAGTATTCGGAAGCCACAATGGTTTCTTTTGAAGATAAAGGCGAGTATATTGAGGCAGATTACGACTACACGGCTCCCGGCGAAGAAGAAGTTATCGCTAAAATGAACTATAAGGTATACCCTGACGGAAGAATCATAGTAAACGCCAAGTACTTAGGAAAAGAGGGACGTCCCGTACTTCCTTTGTTTGGATACGAGATGAAGCTTTCAAAGGAATTTAACAACGTTGAATACTTTGGTAAGGGCCCCGATGAAAACTACTTTGATAGAAATAACGGAGTAGAAACAGGAATTTATAAAACAACAGTTGATGAAAACCTTACCCCTTACCTTATTCCTCAGGAATGCGGTAACCGTACAAACGTAAGATATGCAATGATCACAAACGACGAAGGCCACGGAATACAGTTTACAGCGGTTAACGGAACCTTTGACTTTGGATTCCTCCCTTACAGTGCGTACGAAATGGAAAATGCTCTTCATAAAGACGAGCTTCCAAACAGAAACTACACATGGGTAAGAATTATGGCAGCTCAGATGGGCGTTGGCGGAGACGACACATGGGGCGCTCCCGTTCAGGAACAGTTTAGACTGGATTCTTCAAAAGACTACGAAGTCACATTCGAAATGAGATATATTTAAGGAGACAAAAATGAAAGTACTTGTAACAGGTGTTAAGGGTCAGCTTGGCTACGACGTAATGAGAAGGCTTAAAGAAAGAGGCATTGAAGGAATCGGCGTGGATGTTGAAGAAATGGACATTACCGATGAAAAGGCGGTAGATAAAGTAATAACTGAAGCTGCTCCCGATGCGGTTATTCATTGCGCAGCCTGGACAGCCGTAGATGCTGCGGAAGATGAAGATAAGAAAGAAATCGTTAGAAAAGTAAACGCAGACGGACCAAAGAATATAGCTAAGGTTTGTAAGAAGCTTGATATAAAGATGCTTCATATAAGTACAGACTACGTATTTGACGGACAGGGAGATAAGCCCTTTGATCCCGACGATACCCCTGCACCTGTAAGTGTCTACGGAGCCACAAAATATGAAGGTGAAAAAGCCGTTACAGATATTTTGGATAAATTCTTTATCGTGCGTATTGCTTGGGTGTTTGGCATTAACGGAAAGAACTTTGTAAAGACAATGCTTAACCTTGGTAAGACCCACGACACATTGACTGTTGTTAGCGACCAGTGGGGTTCACCTACCTATACTTATGATCTTGCAAAGCTTTTGGTAGATATGATTTTAACCGAGAAATACGGAATCTATCATGCCACCAACGAAGGTTTTATTAACTGGTATCAGTTTGCGTGTAAAATATTTGAAAAAGCCGGCATGACAAATGTAACGGTAAAGCCTGTCACCACTGCGGAGTATGGCGTTTCAAAGGCAAAGAGACCTTTTAACAGCCGTATGTCAAAGGATAAACTTACAGAAAACGGCTTTGAGCGCCTCCCCGATTGGGAAGATGCTTTGGATAGATACTTAACCGAGTTAAAAGAAAACGGAGCATTTTAAAATGAGTGATTGTAACAGTAATTGCGAATCATGTAAGGCAAATTGTGCAAGCCGTGAAAAGGCAAATCCCTTACTTGCGCCCATGAATGAAAAATCAAATATTAAGCACGTTATCGGTGTTGTGAGCGGAAAAGGCGGAGTGGGAAAGTCCATGGTCACAAGCCTTCTTGCATCGGCAATCAGAAAATCAGGTAAAAACGTGGCAATTTTAGATGCCGATATTACAGGCCCTTCAATTCCAAAGGCTTTCGGGCTCAAAGAAAAAGCGGATGCTTTAGATGAAAACATGATTTTGCCTGTAGAGAGTAAAGACGGAATTAAGATAATGTCCCTTAACTTAATAAATGCGGATGATACAGATCCTGTAATTTGGAGAGGACCAATCTTAGCAAGCGTAGTTAAGCAGTTTTGGAGCGAAGTAGCCTGGGGCGATGTTGATTACATGCTTGTGGACATGCCTCCCGGAACCGGCGATGTGCCTCTTACCGTATTTCAGTCACTCCCCATTGAAGGAATTGTGGTTGTTACTTCCCCTCAAAAACTTGTGGGAATGATTGTTGAAAAGGCAGTTAAGATGGCAAACATGATGAATGTTCCAATTCTTGGACTTGTTGAAAATTTTAGTTATCTACAGTGCCCTGATTGCGGTAAAAGAATAAATGTCTTTGGGGAGAGCACAGTCGAGGATTTGGCCAAAGAAAATGACATTGATGTTTTTGCAAAAATCCCCATTGACCCTAAGGTAGCCGACAGTGCTGACAGTGGTAAAATTGCCGATATTAAAGGTGATTGGTTAAAGGAAATTGTAGAGAAAATTAGTGAAATTTAGAAGATAGGGCAAAATGCCCTATCTTTTTTTAAGAATTTTTGGAAAGTTTTGTCCTTACCACACGGAATTTGCTTTGGTATAATTGAATACGTGAATGGGAATAAAATCTTGGAAGAATGGAGGTAATGGTGTTTGCCATTGGTGAGGCCACAACACTTGTAAGGAACGGAAAAATTCAAATGCCGACCGAATATCATCTTAAAAAGAAGAAGTTATTTGGAGCGTGGATAGAAGACAATGTCCTATGTATATCGGATGAGGTCAAAGCATTGAGAGCCAGAAGAGAAGCTATTTTCAATGCCAACGTCGACACGAACCATAATTTACACATAGATGGTACATTTAATGGGTGCAAAGCAGTTATCACAGGTTGTATCAGCACCATTCAAGTTTTAATAGAAGGAGGAAGGCATGTTTAAGATTGACGAGTATGTAGTGCACACAACAGGCGGAATTTGTAAAGTAACAAGTATCGATTCACTGGACATTCCGGGTGCAGACAAGTCAAAAAAGTATTATTTTTTGGTGCCCATTAAGGCAGCAGGAAGCAAGGTTTATGTTCCTGTTGACAATGACAGCGCCATAAGACCGATCACCACAAGTGATGAAGCCATCAAGCTTATCGACGAGATACCTGCTATTGAAGAACTGACCATCGAAAACGATCGTTTCAGAGAAGCAAAGTACAAAGAAGTTATCAAAAGCTGCGATTTACATGAACTTATAAGTGTTTTAAAGAATCTTTATTTCAGAAGACTTCAAAGAATTTCTGAGGGAAAGAAAAACACCGCAACAGATGATAAGTATTTTAAGATTGCGGAAGAAAACTTACTTAGTGAACTTTCATTTGTGCTTCATAAAAACAGAGAAGAAGTTAAGAGCATTGTAAAAGATAAAATTGCAATTTGATTATTCAACACCGGTCTTTTAGACCGGTGTTTTTTAATAAACTTGCTTAAAATGGCACTTTTTTAGCGAGATTGTCGCTTGACTGTGTTTGCTTAAACTGTTACGATGATTTAGTTAAAAAAGGAGGGCTGAATATGAGCCAGTTAAAATTCTATAATACGTTAACCAAGAAGGTTGAAGATTTTAAGCCGATTAAAGAAGGTCATGTGTCACTTTACACATGCGGACCTACTGTTTATCACTATGCACACATCGGTAACCTTCGATGTTACATTATGGAAGATATTCTGGATCGTACTCTTCGTTACATGGGTTACGACGTTAAGAGAGTAATGAACATTACTGACGTCGGACACTTAACAGGCGACTCCGATACAGGAAACGACAAGATGGTGGAAGGTGCAAAGAGAGAGCACAAAACCGTCATGGAAATCGCCAAAATGTATACAGACGCTTTCTTTAAGGATATCGAAAGATTAAATATAAGAATTCCCGATGTTATCGAACCTGCCACAAACTGCATCGATGATTTCATCGAAATGGTGCAAAAGCTTTTGGATAAAGGCTTTGCATATGTAGCAGGCGGAAATGTTTATTTTGATACATCCAAGCTTCAAAAATACAATGTTTTGTCAAATCAGGGCGGTGACGATTTACAGGTAGCCGTAAGAGACGACGTTGATGAAGACGTTAATAAGAAAAATAAAAACGATTTCGTGCTTTGGTTTACAAAGTCAAAATTCGAAGACCAGGCACTTAAGTGGGACAGCCCTTGGGGCGTTGGATATCCCGGTTGGCACATTGAATGCTCTTGCATAAGCAAAAAGCATTTGGGCGACAGACTTGATATCCACTGCGGAGGAATCGACAATATCTTCCCTCACCACACCAACGAAATCGCTCAAAGCGAAGCATACTTTGGTCATAAATGGTGTAACTATTGGTTCCATGTTCATCACTTAAATGAAAAGGGCGGAAAGAAAATGTCCAAAAGCTCCGGCGAATTCTTATGCGTGGACCTTTTGGTTGAAAAGGGTTATAATCCTCTTGTTTACAGAATGTTCTGCTTGCAGAGCCACTACCGTAAGCCCCTTGAATTTTCTTACGATGTAATGGATCAGGTAAAGAGCCAATACGAAAAGCTTAAAAAGCAGGTTGCAAGAATTGCGGATAACGCTTCAAACTCTACAGTTGACGAAGCAGCTTTTGCTTCTTTCAAAGAAAAGTTTACCGATGCATTATGTAACGACTTAAACACTTCTTTGGCAATTACAGTTCTCTACGATGTACTTAAGGACTCTTGCTCCGATGCCACAAAGCTTAAACTTATCGAAAGCTTTGAAGAGGTGCTTAACTTAGATCTTTTAAAGAAAGAAGAAGCTTCTGCACCTACAGTTGATGCCGAGCTTGAAAAGTATATCTTAGCTAAGATAGAAGAAAGAAAGGAAGCAAAGAAGAACAAGGACTTTGCTACCGCCGATGCCATAAGAGATGAACTTTTATCAAAGGGTATCGTGATTAAAGATACAAGAGAAGGCGTAACCTGGACTCTTGCATAAAATCAAACACAAAGCGCTGTGAGTAAAATCACAGCGCTTTTTTTATGACGACGAGCCAAGATTAAAGACTTAAAATCTTCTTTGGAGTATAATGAAAAGTAGAAAACAAATGGGAGTGTAAATATGCAAACTTATGTAAACCAATTGACAATGGACGATATGATAGACGAGGTGCCATTATCTAAATACCCAAGGCCCCACCTAAAAAGAGATTCTTTTATGTGCTTAAACGGAAAATGGGATGACGGATGCCTGGTTCCTTTTCCCATCGGATCAAAAAATGCGGGGGTAGATGCAGAAGGGCTAACCGAATATACCTACGAAAGAAAAGTTTGTATAAAGAAAGAGTTTATTAAAGACATTATCATTTTGCATTTTGGAGCCGTAGACCAGATTGCAGAAGTTTTCATAGACGATAAAAAGGTAGGCCACCACGAAGGAGGCTACATTCCCTTTGAATTTGACATTACAGACTACGTAAAACCGGACGTTTCATTCAAATTGACCGTAAAAGTCAAGGACGAACTTGACCACACATACCCCTACGGAAAGCAAAAGTATAAGCGAGGCGGCATGTGGTATACCCCAATTATGGGAATCTGGCAAAGCGTCTGGATTGAAAGCGTAGCAAAAGATTACATTAAGGATATAGAGATAACCCCTTACTTAGACAGAATATCCGTTAATGTGGTAGGAGGAGAGGCGCCTTTTAACGTTAAGGTTTCTTTTAAAGAAGAAACCGTATTCGAAGGCTCTTTTGATGCTCCCTTCTTTCAAGTAAAGATTAACAATCCAAAGCTTTGGAGCCCTGAGTCACCTTCCTTATATGACATTTCAATAGCCACAAAGACAGATGAAATAAAGTCTTACTTTGGATTAAGAACTGTTGAAGTTTCAAAAGTTAACGGCGTAGCCAGAATCCTTTTAAACAAAAAGCCGGTTTTCTTTAACGGAGTGCTTGATCAGGGGTATTTTCCGGAGGGAATCTTTACTCCAAACAGCGAAAAGTCTTATGAAGATGACATTCTTAGACTTAAATCCCTTGGAATTAACACCATTAGAAAGCACATAAAGATAGAACCTGAGTGCTTTTATGAAGCCTGCGACCGCCTTGGAATGTTTGTTTTTCAGGACATGGTAAATAACGGAGACTATAAGTTTTTTAGGGACACTTTGTATCCTACATTTATAAGCAAGAAAAAAGATGACACCAAGGGTAAGCACCCGGAAGAAACCATGTATTTCTTTGAATCTCAGATGGAAGAAACCCTTGCCCATTTATATAACTTCCCAAGCATTGTCTATTACACCATATTTAATGAAGGCTGGGGACAGTTTGACTCTGACATCATGTATAACATCGTAAAGGCTATGGATAGGACCCGTATCATCGATTCCACTTCCGGCTGGTTTTGGCAGGAAGAATCAGATGTGGACAGCCTTCATGTGTACTTTAAACCTGTAAAAATAAAGCCTTCTGAGAGGCCTGTCATAGTATCTGAATTCGGAGGATTTTCTTATAAAGAAGAAGGCCACATCTTTAACGCAAAGAAAAGCTACGGTTACGGTGGAGAAAAAACAAAGGAAGCTCTTACAAAGCGAATCGAGAAGCTTTATTTGGATGAAATTGTACCTGCCATAAAAGATGGCCTTTGCGGCACAATCTATACTCAGATTACTGACGTAGAAGATGAAATAAACGGCTTTTACACCTATGATAGAAAGGTATGTAAAGTCGATAAAGATGTGATGAAAGAAATAGCAAAGAAACTAAAGATTTAATAGGGGGCAAAATGGAAAGCGAAAGAGAAGCCAAATACATAGAAGAAATTAAAAGATGTATGGATGAAGGGGATAACGGCGCACTTTTAGAGACCCTTAACGAATACATAGGTTTTTTAAGAGAGTTTGAGCGTTTCGAAGAAGGCTATAAAGTAAGCGAGAGAATCCTAAGCCTTTTAAAAGAAATGGGCCTTGAAGGCTCTCTTTCCTATGCCACAAGCTTGCTTAATATAGCAACTTTACTTAGAGCCGGAGGCCGTTTTGAAGATTCCCTTTCTTTATATAAAGATGTGGAAGCCTTATACGATAAGCTTCTTCCTAAAGACGCAATGTTGAGGGCTAGCTTTCACAATAATCGTTCCCTTTTATATCAGGAAATGGGGAAGATAAAGGAATCCATAGATGAGTTATCAAAGGCTCTTTTGATAGTTAAAGATAACAACGCAGACTATGAAACTGCGGTAACATATACAAACCTTGCAAACTCATATATGGCTCTTTCAGATTTTGAAAATGCCAAAAAGAATGCTCTTTTGTCAAAAGAAACCTTTGAAAAGATTCATGAATTAGGCTCCCATTATGCATCGGCCCTTTATGTTCTTGGCGTTCTTTCTAAAATAGATAAAAATGAAGAGGCATCAAAGGATTATCTTAACAGAGCCCTTAAGACCGTTGAAGAAGAGCTTGGAAGGGGAACCTTCTATGAAAGAATTAAGGAAGAACTGTCTAGCCTTGAGCCTGAAGTTTTAGGAATAGATATTTGTGAGTCTTTTTATAAAGACTGTTTTGAAAAAGTTTTAGATAAGGACTTTAAGGATTATAAAGCTGAAATAGCGGTCGGTCTTGTGGGAAGAGGTTCTGATTGCTACGGATATGATGATAAAGAATCAAGAGATCACGATTGGGGCCCCGGATTTTTAATATGGGTAACCAAAGAAGCCTTTGATAAAATCGGGGACAAATTAGAAAAGGCATATAATGATCTTCCAAAAGAATATAAAGGCTTTAAGTGTGCAAAGACACTTAGCACCCACAAAAGAAGAGGCGTCTTTGTAATCGAAGATTTTTATAAGGATCTTCTTGGAAAGTGGCCTTTGACAGAAGAAGATTATAAATATATACCCGATTTTTCGTTGAGCACATCGGTCAACGGTAAAGTGTTTACAGATCCAAAAGGATTGTTTTCTTCTTATAGAAAAGAACTTTTAAAGGGATATCCTGAAAATATTTTGCTTTTAAAGATTGCAGAATCGGCGGCTAAGTTTTCTCAATGTGCCCAGTATAACTATAAGCGAATGCTAAAAAGAGGGGACGATTTGACCGCTTCGGTCATGCTTTCCGACGGCTTAAAAGAAGCCATGAAGCTTGCTCACTTCATTGAAAACAAGTTTCCGCCTCACGATAAGTGGCTTTATAGAAGCGTTAAAGATTTAGAAATGGGAAGTGAATTATCTCTTCTATTAAATAGAGTCCACAAGGGAGAGGACCCGGATATTATCGGAGATTTCTTTGCACGAAAGCTTTATGATTTGGGATTCATAAGCGATATTGATAACTATCTTGATCATCATACGGAAGAACTTATATATAAGTCAGAACTTATAAAGCTATCAATTGATGAGCTTGCGGATAAGATTACAAGGCTTGAGTTTAAGGAGTTTGACAAGGTAGAAAACGAAGGCGGAAGAGCTTCCTGCCAGGATGATTACTTTACCTTTGAAAAGATGCGTAAGGCCCAGTATTTAAGCTTTACAAAAGAAATGCTTATGCAATACCTTTACGACCTTCGCAGGGAAAGTAGCTTAGGCCACAACCTTATAACCGAAAAGTACGGCCGCATGATGGAGAGTACCGCACCTTTAGAATACGAAAAGATAAAGGACAATTTCCCTCCCATAGATGAAGATAAAAAGAAGATAATAGAGGCCGTATGCGCTATCTGTGTTTCATGGATGGAAAAGTTCGCGGAAAAATATCCAAAGTTATCTATGAGGGCAAGAAGCATACATACCTATGAAGATACTGAATATAACACTTCCTATGAAACCTATTTAAGGGGAGAAATATCCACTTATTCAGACAAAATGCTTCAGCTTTTCGCGGGCTTTGTGGCAGGTCTTTTAAATGAAGAAAGAAACCTTTCTTTTATCATTATGGAAAACACGGCAAAGCTTTACGGATACGACTCCCTGGAGACGCTAAACAAAGCTTATGATAAGTAAGGGCTAAACTCGGGATTATATAGAAACCGATAAATTAAATATGTTTATTTTATCAAAAGGGTGTCTTTACATAGGGCACCCTATTTTATATAATTTTTGATAGAAAAAACACATGAGGAGGGAAAGATGTTATACATCAATAATTTAACCAAACGCTATGGTCAAAAAGTAGCGGTAGACAATTTAACACTTCACATTGCTCCGGGTGAAATTTACGGATTCATCGGACATAACGGAGCAGGTAAAACCACCACAATCAAAGCTTGTGTGGGCCTTCACGATTTTGATGAAGGAGAAATCACCATAAATGGTGTTTCGGTAAAGAAAGATCCCATTAAATGTAAATCAATGATTGCATACATTCCCGATAACCCGGATTTGTATGAATTCATGAGCGGAATCAAATATCTTAACTTTATCGCAGACGTTTACAAGGTTTCCGAAGAAGACAGAAACTCAAAGATTGAAAAGTACACAGACCTTTTCGGAATCACAAAAGACCTTGCAAACCCTATCGTTTCTTACTCACACGGTATGAAGCAAAAACTTGCTATTGTTGCAGCTTTGATTCACAATCCTAAGCTTATTATCATGGACGAACCCTTTGTAGGTCTTGATCCCAAAGCAGCTTTTGAAGTAAAAGAAATTATGAGAAACATGGCAAAAGAGGGAACAGCTTTCTTCTTTTCAACTCACGTATTGGAAGTTGCGGAAAAGCTTTGCGACCACATTGCCATCATAAAAGAAGGTCACCTTATAATCGACGGAACGGTTGATGAAGTTAAAGGAAACAACTCACTTGAAGATGTATTCCTTGAATTGGAGGGTAAAGATGTTTAAGACACTTGTACTTACCAGGTTCAGTTCTATGTTCTTCAGAAAACCGAAGGATGGTAAGAAGCAAAAAGGTAACACAAACATTTACTTTGGCTTAATCATCTTCCTTATTTTGGATTTTGGTTTCCTTTTCTTTTCTAATTACATAGTGATTTCGGACCAGTTTTGTAACGGAACGACAGGCGACGGCACATATTTCGCTCTTGCCGCATTCCTTTCAATGATGCTTGCGTTTATAGGTTCGGTAATGACCACGCAGCAGCAGATATACGAAGCAAAAGATAACGAATTGCTTCTTTCGATGCCCATAAAACCTTCGATGATTTTATCAGCAAGAATTGTAGTTTTATATGTTTGGGCATTTGCTTTTTCGGCGATAAACTTTGTGCCTGCTTTAATCGTTTATGCAGGAAAATATGCGCTTTCCGCATCAGGATGGATAATGTCGGTTCTTTGCCTTATCCTTGTTCCCTTGATTTCTATGACGGTAAGCTTCATTATCGCTTGGCTCATTCAGCTTATTACAAGCAGATTGAAGAATAAGACATTATTTAACATAGTGCTTACATTTGCACTTATGGTTCCTTACATGGCTTTCTGCATGAAGATGTACAACATTGTTTCTTTTGTTGCACAAAGAAAAGACGATGTGGAGAGCGTATTAAAAAAATACCTTTATCCTTTCTACGCATGCGGAATGGCAGTAAGCGACTTTAACATAGTTAATTTCCTTATTTTCCTTGCTGTTACAATAATTCCTTTCGCAATTGCTATGACTGTTATTTCAAAGACATTCATAAAGATTGCCACAAGAAAGAAAGGCTTTGTTAAAACAAAATATGTTGAAAAGAGATTAAAGGTAAGAAGTGCAAGAATGGCAGTTGCCATGAAAGAAGTAAGACACTTTACAAGTAATTCAACATATGCCGTCAATGGCGGTATGGGACTTATCATGCAGGTTGCGGCAGCAATCTATGCGGTTGTAAAGTTTAACACACTTGCTGAAGCACTTAACTCAATGCTTGGCATGAGCGCTGATTATGCGGCAGCAGTTGTGATTGTTGGTATCGCAAGTATCGGAACAATCGTTGAAGTTACTGTTTGTGCCATTTCACTTGAAGGAAAGAACTTGTGGATTTTAAAATCCTCACCCCTTAGCGCTATAGATGTTTTAAAAGGAAAGCTTTATGCTCACTACATCATCGCTCTTCCTTTTGCAATAGTATCAGGCATCATTATTAACTTTATTCCCGGAATCAGCCTTGTAAACAGATTCTTTGCAATCGTGGTTCCTGTAGTGCTTCAGATATTCGTTGCATACTTTGGTCTTGCTTGTAACCTTTGCTTCCCTAAGCTTGACTGGCAGAACGAAGCTCAGGCAATTAAGCAAAGCACAGCCGCTTTCATCGCAGTATTTGGCGGCATGGGAATGGTAATCTTGTTAGTTGGTATAAGCATTGCGCTCTACCTTGTATTGCCTTATTCAATCCTTCTAATCATCATTACCGCAATCTTTGGCTTTGGATCTTTCTTGTATGAACTTTACTTACATGGTAAGGGATCAAAGAGATATTTAGAATTATAAGAGCTACATAAAAACAGGCCGGACATATGTCCGGCCTTTTCTATTACACATCTTTTAGAACTGTGAAACTAACACAGGTGCCAAGGCCGGGAGTGCTCTCCACGGTGAGGCCTTCGTTGTAGAGGTTCTTTAGGCGCTTGTCGATGTTGTAGATACCGATGCTTTGGTTGTCTTTAGGAATGCGGAATAAGTGCTTAATGGCTTCTTCGTCCATGCCCTTTCCGTTGTCGCTTACAAAGAACTGAACACTGTCGGGATTTTCAACAATCCTTAATGTTACGACCCCGGGCTTATCGGATTTTCTAACGCCGTGCTTTATGGCGTTTTCGATAAGAGGCTGAATCGTGAGGGGTGGCATCATGATGGCGGGAAGCTTAATTGGAAAGTCCGTGTAAAAGTTAATGGAGGGGAAGCGCTGCTTTTCAATTGCTGTGTAGGCAGCGGCAAGCTCCAGCTCTCGCCTTAGAGGAACCGTTTTATCCATGTTATCTAGGCTTAGGATAAGCTTTAAGTATTCAGAAAGTGAATTAATAAGCTTTTGCGCTTTCTTTGAATCAGTCACACAACAGTCTGCAATGGTGTTTAAAGTGTTGTATAGGAAGTGTGGCTTCATCTGAGCGTTAAGAAAAGCATTTTCCGATATCTGCATGGCTTCAAGCTTCTTTGAAAGCTCTGTTGATAATTTGGATTCTTCACTGTATTGAAGCGCATATTCTCCTGCAAGAATTGATACGATGGTGACTGCGAAGACTACGTATCCGCCAACGTATGCAAAGCGGGAAGGAACCGCCATATCTCTTGTTGAGTAGTATAAAAGAAGGCTTATTTCCACGGCCAATACGCCGATTCCGTAGGGAAGGGCGTGGGGTAGCTCTCTTGAATAAGCTATTACAAACATGTATAAGCAGATTGCAAAAGGCACAACATTTATGGCACTTGCAACTGATGAAAGCCAGGGAATTCTGCTTAAAAGAATGGCATTTATTATAGGTATTATCAAAGAAATATAAATGTATATGGCGTGGCGTTTTGGATAAATTTCTTTGTACATTGAATAGGAGAAAAATACCAAAGATAAAATAAACAAAGGCGGCGCCAAAAACTCTAAAAGACAGGCAAATCTATAGTGGGTTGTGGGGAATAATACAGCAAATATTCGCCCGTCCATAAAGGACATTGCAAGCATTGTAAAAAACGACATTACAGAGAAAGAAAGAAGTCGCAAGTCGTTTCTTATGGCAATAATCTGTACAATCGTAAACACCATTGTAAAGAGTATAAAAGAAAGGAAGAATAAGCTTACAAGCTTAACATTTCTAAAGGATTTTTCAATTCTTTCAAGACTTCCTATAAGCACAGCCCCCGAGCGGTCAAAAGGAAAGTCGGAAGGCGCTATCACATTTGCAATTACTTCATAGGTGCCTGTTTTGGATGCGGGTAAAGGTACGTAGAAAGAATTTGCAATGTGAGGAGTCTTACTTCTGAAAGTATCTGATGATGCGGCCAAAGAACCGTTCACGTACACATTGTATTCGCAAAAATCAGCAGGAAACCAGATTGCATATGATGCATTTGAGGGTAGCTTTAAAAAGAAACAAAACGTTGCCATGTAAGAGCCGTTAACTTCGTATTCTTTACTCTTAATGTCATCTAAGGAAGAAATGGTTGTGTAGTTTGGAAGTGTACGCACTTCGGATGAGAGAGTAGAGTAGTATCTTCCTGAGCTTGAAGACATTAAGTTATAGTTTGTGGGCATCAAAAGAGCACCGGGAATACATCCGATTTCTCCCTTAAGGCTGTAAAACTTTCCTTCATCTATGTAGGTAGTCTGGAAATACTCATCGTCACTTGCCAAAGATAATTCGGCAGGCTGAATACTCTTTGCCAAAAAGTACAAAGAAAGCACGGAAATTAAAGGAAGAAGGGTTATAAGTAAAATGGAAATCTTTAATTTGCTCATTCCTGATCCTCCATTTCTTTAGCTTTAAGATATGCGATAGCATCGGGAGGAACCACAAAAGAAATACTTGTGCCGACTCCGGGTGCACTTTGAATAACGAGCCCTTTTCTAAAAAGCTCGATCAGTCTTGTGTGTATGTTGTATACGCCGATTCTTGCGGAATCGCTTAAAGTCGTGGTCAAATCTTCAACCTTTTGTTCATCCATTCCCATTCCGTTATCGGAAACGTCGATATGATAGTAATCTCTGTAAGGAATAATGGTTATAGTAATTTTCGGATTTGGCTGATCCTCATCAAATGCATGATAGATGGCATTTTCAACCAGTGGCTGAATGGAAAGAGGAGGCACATGAAAATCAGGCAAAGGATCCGGAAATCTATATTCAAATTTGATTTTTGGATTCTTTGCTTTTTCAATAGCTATGAAAGCCTTTGTAAGTTCAATTTCATTACTTAAAGGCACAATTCCTTTTAATTGCTTAAAGTTAAGGGTGTGACGTAAATATTTAGATAAAGAAACCGTAAGGTCTTCGGCTTCATAAGGGTCTTCGTCACACTTTTTGCTTATTAAATCAAGAGTGTTGTATAAAAAGTCTGCCTTCATCTGGGTACACATCAAAGCGTTATCAGAGTGAGTGATTCGCTCGATGGTATCTGCCAAAGAGGCGGACAGTTTCTTTGTCTTTAAAATGGATGTGCGGTACTGAGTCGTCATCATAAAGGCGTGAAGCAGCAAAAAGAAAGGAGTACAGAAGACTCTGGGGCTCATTAGCTTAGGACAAACATAAGAAATTATAAGCCCTATAACCGTCACCAAAAAAATAAGAGCGTAGGCGGCAGCCTGGAAAATAAAATATTTTTCACCGTTTCGCATGCTCTTCATTGCTATGTCAAAAGCACCTGCATAAGAAACAAGTGTAAATCCTACGATAACTAAGAATAAGTAGGGGAGAGAACTAAAAGGCATAATCAAAGAAAGCACGCTTAACACAAAGCAGGAATAGCAAAAGGCCATGCTTTTTGACGATAGTTTCCTATCGCCGTAGAAGTGTGTGTATAAGCATACGCAAAGTGGAGTTAAAGCATAAGAACACAGAAAGATATTAGCATTGATACCGGCCGATTGGCCGGCATCAAATAGTCTGTGCGGGTAAAATGAAATTGTAAAGTTAACATTTACGGCCATAACAAGGCAAAGTAACGCAAACCACAGCATGCGCTTTGCGTTACGGAAATGATAAAAAATTATACAGCCGTATATGCCGGTTATAAGACATGCAACAAAGCAAAACGATCGAAATACGTTTGCCATTTAATAACCTCGCATCAATAGATTATATGGCTTTAATTAAGTCCTTAATTTCACGTGAAGGTTCAAGGCCATATTCCTTGAAAAGTAAATCACGATACTTGTCATAGTATTCTCTGATAGCTGCGGGAGGAAGTTTCTTTTGTTTTAAGCGGATAACTTCTTTGAAAGCGTCTTCTTCGTAAAGGTCTACTCTTAAAACGGATTCAAAGGAATCGATTGCAGCATCGATTCTTCCTGCTTCCGAATAAAGTCTTCCTGCACGGTATAAAAGCTGAATGTATCTTCCTTCAAGCCAGCCCTTGGTTTCTTCCGCCCAATCATAGAAACGGTTTTCAAGATAGGGTCCCTTATAAATGCTTATAAGGTATTCAACATCGGAAAGACCCAAAGTATCGGGATTTGCAATCTTGTTTCTAAAATCAAGGTAGTCACACTTGATTCTTGAAGTGTTTATGTTGTAATCGTCGTGATCACGCACCAAAACATCCGTGTATCCAAAGTCCGCAAGGGTACTTCTTATATAAGTACAGGTTACGCGGAAATTGTTTGCCGCTTTATCAAGGTCTGCATCGGGCCAAAGAGTATCAAGAATCATATCCTTGGAGCGGGCTCTTCCTTCATTTTGAATAAGGTAAGCAAGAAGTTCTTCAGCCTTGGATGTTCTAAATCTTAAAGGCTCAAAGTCTGTTGCTTTCTTTATTGAGAATGCACCGAAACAGTTGATAATAAGCTTATCGTCTTCCACAACGTGGGTCTTTGAAAGCTTCTTTTCCATACTGTCTATCTGTGCGGTGAAATCGTCGTGAGATAAGGGCTTTAATAAATATCCGGTAGCGTGAGCTTTAAAAGCTTCCAATGCGTACTGGTTGTAGGCCGTCACAAAAACTACCTCAACATAAGGATTTATATCCATGAGGCATTCTGAGAGCTCAAGGCCTGTCATTTCAGGCATTTCAATATCCAAAAAGGCGATATCTACGGGATTTGCTTTCATGAATTCGATAGCGTCGGCCGGCTTTGTGAATGTTTTAAGAAGTTCCAGTCTGCTATCTTGAGTGATAAGACGTTCGAATCTGTTTAATGCGTTTTGTTCATCATCTACAGCTATAACTTTAAACATTTGTATAACCCCCAATTGTTAGTTTCGTCGCTTTCGACTCTATACTCAATATTGTATATGAAAATGTGAAAATGCACAAGAAAGTTTTGAAAATACAAACAATTATCAGATAACTTATTCAGCCAAAATCTCATCATTTTGTGGTATCATAACAAACATGAGAATAGTATTTTTTTATTAACGAAGAATTTAAGTTTAGAGGTGTAGCTATGAGAGAAATAGAGTTTAAAATGGAACGTCCGGGACTTGTTAAAGAAGGAGAGACGGTTACTGTTACGGAAGGCCTTCTTCCCAGTAACTACTACTACACAATCGACCCTTCTTTGGCCATGTCTCCAAACATTCCCTTTAACCAAAGACTTAAGTCAAAGTCCGGAACTGTATTAAAGATAGAAGAAACTCCTCGCGGTTTCTATGTGCTTGTTGGTTTTGATGAATAGAGGTTAGTATGCAAGAATTCACATCCTGCAAGATGGCAATGCAAAGTTGTATGGACACAAAGACCTTTGCGGTTGCTCATCTTTATAAAGAAGAAAAAACAATGGACATGCATGTCCACGATTGCTACGAAATTTATTATTCAATATCGGGGGGAAAGCAGTTTCTTATAGACAATAAGTTTTACCCGATTGAACCCGGGGACGTGTTTATAATTAACCAATACGAAAGCCACTATATCACTCAGATTGAGTCTAGCGTCCATGAAAGAATAGTGCTTTCCGTGCATCCTGATTATGTAAAGGCTTTAAGCGAAGAATCGGCAGACCTTACCGGTTGCTTTGTAAAAAGAAACCCGGGCTTTTCCCATCGGGTTTCTTTTACCAAAGAGCAAAAACACGACTTTTTGTATCTTGTAAACAAAATCGTAAACGCAAGTGACTTTGCCCATGAAATCACGGAAAAAGCGGCTTTCATGGAGCTTTTGGTGCTCCTAAACAAAGCCTATCTAAAGCCTGAAGAAAAAGAAACGGCAATAGATACGCCTCACTACAACTCGCAGGTTGACGAGATACTTAAGTTTATAAATTCAAATATCGAAAATGACCTTCGCCTTGAAGATTTGGCAAAAACATTCCACATGAGCGAATCATACATTTGCAGAATCTTTAAGCAGGCCACGGGAACAACCGTAAATAAATATGTGACGGCAAGGCGCATCACAATCGCAAAGGCACTTTTAAGTTCAGGCCACGCAGTCAGCGAGACCTACGAGCAAAGCGGTTTTTCCGACTATTCAAGTTTCTTTAAAGCATTCACAAAAACTGTAGGCATTTCGCCTAAAAAATATGCTCAATGCAGCAACAAATAAAAAGGAGAGTACACTATGAAACTTATTAAAACAGACAAAGCACCTCAGGCAATCGGACCTTACTCACAGGGATACATCGCAAACGGCTTTTTCTTTGCTTCGGGACAAATCGCCATCATCCCCGAAACCGGAGAAATTGAAACAGGCGATATCAAAGCACAGACAACTCAGGTTTGCAAAAACATCGGAAATCTCTTAGAGGCAGCAGGCCTTTCTTTTGATAACGTGGTTAAGACAACATGCTTTCTTGCAGACATGAACGACTTTGGGGCTTTCAATGAAGTTTACGCTTCATACTTTACATCCAAGCCTGCAAGAAGCTGTGTGGCAGTAAAGACACTTCCAAAGAATGTTCTTTGCGAAGTTGAGATAATTGCAGTTACGGAATAATGCTTTGGTAGGGAATGTTGTTTTCACTCACGTCGGTGGTAGGAACTATAGGATAAGTAGGGTAGTCGTCAGCATATCCGAGGAGAGGCTAAAAATGAAAAGATTGTTTTTGACGATTCTTGTGGGTTTAATGCTCACGATTGTCGGTTGCGGTAGTGCAAATGATAATTCGAAGGTAAGTATTTGCGTAGGAAGCAACATCTCTTATGTACAGGATGATGGAACGGTATACTGTGTAAGAGCAGGACAACCGGCGATAACACTTGGCGAGAACGTAAAGGATGTTGTCGGGGAATGGGACGAACTTATACTCCTTTGCAATGACGGGACCGTTATGATATACGATCCTTATACGGGAGATAAACTAACATCAGAGTATTGTTATGATAAAGCAATTAACTCTCCCGGTACAGGAGATCGTGTTATGGCGGCTTATGCAGATGTTTGCGCATTCTTTGAGGAAAACAAAAAGGTAGATGATATTATTTTTTATTCTCCGGACGTTTTTATGGCAAAGGTGAATGGTGAATGGATAGGGCCTGCATGCGAGTGGTTTCTGGATGTGGATTTTAACCAAGCCAGAAAGTTCGTCGGAAGCAATCCCAATGAACCTGATTTTTTGCTTAATGATGATGGTTCAATTATATGCCTTAGCGGGTATTATCATGACGTCAAAGGCCTTCTTGGTGATGATAAAAAGTATAAGGATGTGGATGAATCCTTTGAGACTTTCTTTTTGGGAGAGGATTCAAAAATATATGCTCAGAAAGATACGGTTGCTCTTGACTGGGAGAATGTCGAACAAATATCTGTATACGCTTACAATGTTGTGGGTGTAGACAAGGCAGGAAATGTTTTGCTGGAAAATGAAACAAGCCGACACTATGAAGAAGTCTCTACGTGGAAGGATGTCATATATGTTGAATATGCCGGAGATTTTATCATCGGCGTTGATAAGGCAGGAAACATTCTTGCAACAAAAGAAGCTGTTGAAAGGTTTTCTCTTGATTTAGAGAACCTTCCAAAAGTAAGAGTATCAAGATAATTAAAGCCCTCCGTGCTTTTGTACGGAGGGCTTAGCATATGTTAAAGAAGGTCTTCAGGCTTGCAATGCAAAACTCCTGACAAAGAAACAACACTCTCGGCGGCGGCTTTGGTTAAATCCTTGGAACCGAGCTCATATTGTTGTAAGGTGCGAAGATTCACGCCGGATGCGCTTGCAAGTTGGGATTGCGTCATACCCATACGTTTTCTGTATGCTTGAAGCCTGTTAAACTGTGATTTCTTTCTGTATAGGTCGTCAATAACTTCAATTGCATGTTCTTCAGATACCGTATGCAAAGAAGGGTACATGCGAAGCAAGTCGGTAGGCTTTATTATTTCGGTTATTGCTTTAAAAGATTTATTGATATGCCATTGAAAATAGGCCAGTATATACCCAATCCAGTAGTATTCTTCAGTAGTGTATTTTGTGAGAGGCTCAGGCCAAACGTTAAAATCTGCACCGCATTTTTTGCTTATTTCTTTAAATAATTCTGTGCCGGAAAGGCCGCAAACCACACGTGGATTCCCAGCCGCAAAGGAATCTGCATACCCACTTATTATGAAGTATTTTAAGGCAAGGTCGGGATCAAGATTGCAAGCATCATGGGCATATTCGGTCATTTCGCCTAAGTTTCTCATTGCATCGTATAAATAGGTTTCGTTATATGCTTGTGCCATCGATATTAAAGCCTCCCTTCAGTATGTCTCGTGCAAAAGTTCCTGATGTGACATCCTTTTCTAAAAGCCTGTAATAATCTTTTCTGGCTTTAGCGTTTCTTTCTTCTCGTTTGGCATAATAATCGCCTGAAACAGTTTCTGAGTCTACGAAAGAAAGATTATCAAATGCTTTTTGACTTTGTATAAAAACTTGCATTCCGAGGTTGCCAAGCTTCATAGCCTCCCCAAGTTGCTCTAAAGAAATCGTGTTTGATAAGAAGGCTCGGACAAATGAAAAGTATGAGTCGTCTGCACGATATCCCGTAATTATGTCATAAGAAGAGTAGTCTGAATAGAAGTTGGCTATTACATATTCAGCAATTTGTTTTTCAATAGGACTTGAATATCTTATTTGTCTGTTCTTAATTAGGATAGCCAGCCATTCCAGGATTTTTTTCTCATTCAATTTAAGAGTATTAAGGTTTGCAGTATCCAGGTTATATATATTTACGAATCCACCGTTAGGATCGTTGCATGCCCATTCTTTTGCTAAGGCAATGTTTTCCGTACAGTAGAAGCCTTGCCCGTAATCGTTGTAAGGCTTGCCGTAACCGAATAAAGGTTTATTTACAATAACATTTGAACCATGGTATAAAATCATATTAACCTCTTATGTACTTCTAAAGACGTAGCTTAATTAAATCGTACTTCTTTAGACGTATATTGTCAATAGTAGTGGATTTATCTAAGGAAAGGGTATATAATAAACCGATTTATGTGGGTTTAAGCATATACGGAGAATCATATGGATAGAAAGATATATTATGAAATGGGCTTTTCTGACCCCGTTCTTGATTTGGGAGAAAAGTGCGTAAAAGAAATAAAAGACAGATTTGAAAAGATTGATGAAATAGCTGAGTACAATCAGTCGAAGGTTCTTTTGGCTATGCAGAAAAACAAAGTCGATGCGAGCTGCTTAACAGGCACAAACGGCTATGGTCATGATGACATAGGAAGAGACACTTTGGAAGCGGTTTATGCATCTGTATTTAAAACGGAAGCAGCCATTGTAAGACCGCATATTACCTGTGGCACCCATGCCCTCACAATAGCTTTATCTGCAAACCTTCTTCCCGGGGATGAACTTTTGTCTCCCGTAGGAAAGCCTTACGACACATTGGAAGAAGTTATAGGAATTAAGGATAGCCCCTGTTCTTTAAAAGAATACGGAGTTACCTACAGACAGGTAGACTTGCTACCTGACGGTTCCTTTGATTATGAAAACATAAAGAAAGCGATAAATGATAAGACAAAGCTTGTGACCATTCAAAGGTCCAAGGGATATCAGATGAGACCTTCCTTTTCCGTAAGTCAGATCGGAGAGCTTATTTCCTTTATTAAAGGAATCAAGCCCGAAGTAACGGTTATGGTGGATAACTGTTACGGAGAATTTACCGAAAAGATGGAACCTTCGGAAGTCGGTGCTGATATGATTGTTGGTTCTTTAATCAAAAACCCGGGGGGAGGCCTTGCACCCACAGGCGGATACATTGCAGGTACAAAGAAATGCATCGAAAGATGTCACTACCGCTTAACGGCTCCAGGCGTCGGACAGGATGTAGGCGCAAGCTTACATGTAATGGGAAATCTTTATCAGGGATTTTTCTTGTCCCCCACAGTTGTTTCCGGTGCGGTTAAAGGTGCTGTTTTTGCAGCTAAGATATACGAAGAACTCGGATTTAACGTGCTTCCTTCTTCAAAAGAAGACAGGCATGACATTATACAAAGTATTGAACTTGGATCAAAAGAAGCAATGGTTTCTTTCTGTGAAGGAATCCAGGCAGCGGCTCCCGTTGACAGTTACATCACTCCCGAGCCTTGCCCCATTCCCGGATACCCCGATGATGTAATTATGGCAGCAGGCGCCTTTGTGCAGGGCTCTTCAATCGAGCTTTCCGCCGACGGCCCCATCCGTGAGCCATATGCCATCTATTTCCAGGGGGGATTAACCTGGGAACATGCAAAACTTGGAATCTTAATGTCGGTTCAAAAGCTTTACAATAAAAAATTGATTTCTTTATAGAAAGAGAAAAATATGAGCAAAAAGAAAACGGGCGCCCTTACAAATGCCCTTCAGACAAACAAAACTATTTTAAAGATAAAATATGTACTTATCGCTTTATGTGTAATAGTTGCGGGTATTTATTTTTTCAAAGGAATGAGCACTCTTTTAAGCCCCATTCCTTCCTATGAATTTTCAGGTGTTGAAACATTTACAAGAGTCACAGACAAAGGCGAAGAGGAATACGAAGACGAAACGGTCTGTCCTGTTGAATTTGAAAGCGAAGATGGCTCAGTGACCATGACGGTCAATTATACTTTTGATGAGTGGGAAGAGCTTGAAGGCGGAGTTAAAAAGGACGGCTATGTATATACAGGCTCTGACGGCTCTAAGCTTGCTTTTGATAAAGAAGCAAGTGAAAATGATTTTTCAAGCGCTTTAAAGAGTTTAAGAGCGGATGAAACAGAAAATGTTTTTGGCGTAGCAATGGCATTTTCCCTTATGGCTTTAAGCTTGCTTGTAATGACCGCTTTTGCAAAACACTTTACTGCTTATGAGCAAATCTGGTTTGTATCAATTATGATAATAGCCGCAATCTTTTCACTTATTTTCCCTGAAGAGAGTGCAAACGGCATAAACGGCCTTGTCATTATGGCTCTTTATTTGCTTGATACTTTCCTTAATATCCTTTGCGAACTATTGATTTCAAAGCAAAGCAAGTGGAACTTTATTGTATCTGTATTTGTTGAAATAACGGAAATAGCGATTTGCTTAGTGCTTATGTATAGATTTGCCACATTGGCATCCACTCTTTTCTTCTGGCTCCCTTGTGACATCATAAGTTTCATTAACTGGCACAAGCATCCCGATAAGGAAGAAGAGGAGCTTACAAAGGTTCGTACCTTAAAGGGCTGGCAGGAAGCTTTAATTATCATTGGAATCATCGTTTGGACAATCGGTATCGGATATTTTCTTACCACACTTGATTTAGGCTCCGATTTCTTTAAAAACCGTACACTGGAAGTCATTGTTTGCTACATGGATGCGTGCGCTTCGGCTGTAGGTATTGCCAACGGATTGTTTATTTTGTTTAGATTCAGAGAACAGTGGATTGCATGGTATTTTGAAGCGTTCCTTGAAGCACTTATGAATATTCTTTCCGGACAGTTCGTTTTACTTGTATTAAAGCTTGGATACTTTACAAATACCACTTATGGCTATATTAAGTGGACAAAATATATTAAAGAAGCTGAAGCTAAAAATATAGAGGATAAGACTATTTTCTAAAAAATAAAACCTTCGTACATTGATTTGTACGAAGGTTTTTAATTACATAATTTTGATTGAAAGAGACGGAAGAAACAGTATAGTAATAATTAAGGCTATCTGAATAAACAATATTGCGGGCATTCCGTAAATAAAAGCTTTGTGCTTTGTCTTATGATGGAATGTCTTCATGCCGAGTATTGAGCCTAAGCTTCCGCCTATTATGGCAAAGAAGAAAAGCACCGCTTCGGATATTCTCCATTCGTGATTTTTAGCTTTCTTCTTGTCAACGCCCATTGAGATGAAACCAATCAGGTTTGCAATCACAAAGTAGGCAATTATCAAAATCTTTGTAGTCATGTTTCTTTATTTTACTTCCTGCATTTTCATTGCACGAACCTTAGTTGAAAGGCCAAAGAGATTAATGAAGCCTTCAGCATCGTGGTGATCGTAAAGGTCGCCTGTCTTAAAGGATGCAATGCTTTCATTGTAGAGAGAATACTTGGAAGTGGTACCTGCTTTAATGATGTTTCCTTTGTAAAGCTTAAACTTAACATCACCTGTTACATAAGCTTGTGTGCTTTCAATGAAAGCCTGTGCAGCTTCACGAAGAGGAGAGAACCACTTTCCTTCATATACTATCTGAGCAAACTTCATGCCCATCTCTTCTTTTTCGCGTAAAGTTTCGCGATCGAGGATTAATTCCTCAAGCTGTTGATGTGCTTCGTACAATATTGTACCACCGGGTGTCTCATATACGCCACGGGATTTCATACCAACTACACGATTTTCTACGATATCAACAATTCCGATACCGTGTTTGCCGCCTAATTTGTTAAGTTCGGTGATAATTTCCGATACTTTCATGGCTTTTCCGTTTAATTTAACGGGCACACCCTTTTCAAAGGATAAAGAAACATACTCGCCTTCATTGGAAGCTTTTTCGGGTGTGGTGCCAAGCACTAAAAGGTGATCGTAGTTAGGCTCGTTGGCAGGATCTTCAAGTTCAAGTCCTTCATGGCTAATGTGCCAGATGTTACGGTCACGGCTGTATGAGTTGTCAGCTGAGAAAGGAAGCTCGATTCCGTGAGCCTTACAATATTCGATTTCTGATTCACGGGAGTCAAGTGTCCACTTTTCATTTCTCCATGCTGCGATGATCTTTAAATCGGGAGCAAGAGCCTTGATTCCAAGTTCAAAACGGATCTGGTCGTTACCTTTGCCGGTAGCACCGTGACAGATTGCTGTAGCGCCTTCCTTACGTGCAATTTCAACAAGTTTCTTTGCGATGCAAGGACGAGCCATTGATGTTCCGAGTAAGTACTTGTTTTCATATACCGCATGTGCCTGCACACAGGGAACGATGTATTCGTCACAGAATTCATCAATTACATTTTCAATATAAAGCTTTTCGGCTCCGCAATACTTTGCTCTTTCTTCAAGTCCGTCAAGCTCGTTGCCCTGACCGCAGTCAACGCACACACAAACAACTTCATAATCAAAGTTTTCTTTTAACCAGGGGATGATAGCGGTTGTATCAAGTCCGCCGGAATATGCCAAAATTACTTTTTCCTTAGCCATGTTTAAGTCTCCTTATTTATAAATGATCGGTCCTACAGGACGATTTCTTTTGCTGTTTCTTAATATAAACCGTATTTTTATGCAATGCAAGTAGAAAATCATGCATAAAAATACCCAATATGTGTAAAAAGTATACAAAAACATGCATAAACGGTTGCATAAATACAAATTCAAGCGTATAGTTATGCAAAAGGATTTTCAGAATGAAGTGTCGATTGCTTCGACATATATATAAAGGAAAAGAAAATGGAAGCTTTAGTTAGAACAATGACAATTGAAGATTATGAGAATGTATATGCATTATGGAATTCAATTCCCGGCTTTGCAATAAGAAGCATTGATGATTCAAAGGAAGGCGTGGCAAGATTTTTAAAAAGAAACCCTGACACATCCGTTGTGGCAGTGGCTGACGGAAAAGTGGTAGGCGCCATACTTTGCGGAAACGACGGACGTCGCGGTTGCTTTTATCACGTATGCGTTGATAAAGACTACAGACGCCACGGAATCGGAAAAGACATGGTGGTGCATTGCATGAATGCTTTAAAAAAGGAAGGCATCAATAAGGTTTCTTTGATTGCATTTACAAAAAACGACGTGGGAAACGCCTTTTGGAAGAGCATCGGCTGGACAAAGAGAGAAGATTTAAACTATTACGACTTTACACTTAATACTGAAAATATTATAGCCTACATCGGGGAGGATAAATAAATGAAGGTGATTGACGGCGGAGTTACGGCTCCTAAGGGTTTTGCGGCTGCATCTTTTGCGGCAGGTATTAAATATAAGAACAGAACTGACATGGCAATGATAGTATCAAGCGCTCCCGCAACGGCGGCGGGTGTTTATACATCAAATGTGGTTAAAGCAGCCTGCGTTTTATGGGACAAAGAAATTACTTCAAAAGACAAAACGGTTTCTTCTGTCGTAGTAAATGCGGGAATTGCAAATGCGTGCACCGGTGAGCAGGGCCTTAAATATTGTAAAGAAACCGCAGAGGCTGCAAAGAAGGTTTTGGAAAGAAATGATGAAGTGCTGGTAGCTTCCACCGGAGTTATCGGAATGCAGCTTCCTATTGAAAAGATAATTAACGGCGTAAATGCCTTAGCCAATTCTTTAAGTGATTCCTTGGAGGCAGGCACTATGGCTTCTAAGGCAATAATGACCACGGATACAGTAAATAAGCAGGTTGCAGTGGAGATTGACTTAGACGGTCAAGCGGTTACAATCGGCGGAATGTGTAAGGGAGCGGGCATGATTCACCCCAATATGTGCACCATGCTTGGCTTTATCACAACCGACTGTGACATTGAAAAGAGTCTTCTTCAAAAGGCTTTAAGTGAAAATGTAACGGATACATTTAATATGATTTCCGTTGACGGAGATACCTCCACAAACGATACATTGGTGGTGCTTGCAAACGGCCTTGCAAAGAATCCTAAAATAGAAAAAGAAGGAAAAGACTTTGAAACCTTTAAGGCAGCCCTTAATTATGTAATGGAAACTTTGGCAAAGAAAATGGCGGCTGACGGAGAAGGTGCCACGGCGCTTTTGGAAGTTACCGTTAAAGGAGTTGATACCAAAGAAAATGCCCGAGTTTTGGCAAAGTCAGTTATTTGCTCTAACCTTACAAAGGCGGCAATTTACGGTCACGATGCAAACTGGGGAAGAATCATGTGCGCTTTTGGATATAGCGGAGTGATTTTTGATCCTAATAAAGTTACACTTTCTTTTGAAGGGAAAGACAAATCAATCACTATTTTTAAAGACGGCTTTGGAGTAGAATTTTCTGAAGAAGAAGCCACAAAGCTTTTATCCGAAGAAACCGTTAAGGTTTTGGCGGATTTTCATTCAGGTAACGAGAGTGCGACAGCGTGGGGATGCGACCTTACGCATGAGTACGTATCTATAAATGCAGACTATAGGAGCTAAGAATCATGGAAAAGAAAGAAATGGACAAGCTGCTTTCAAAAGCAGAAGTACTTATTGAGGCATTGCCTTATATTCAAAAGTTCAACCGTAAGATAATTGTTGTAAAGTACGGCGGTTCTGCCATGAGCGATCCCGAACTTCAAAAGAACGTTATTAAGGATGTAACCCTTCTTAAATTGGTTGGTTTTAAGCCTATCATCGTCCACGGCGGCGGTAAGGAAATAAGCAAGTGGGTTGAAAAAACGGGTAAGCAGCCTAAATTTGTAAACGGCTTAAGAGTTACAGATGAAGAAACCATGGAAATTGCTGAAATGGTTCTTGGTAAGGTAAATAAGTCACTTGTAACAATGGTGCAGGAGCTTGGGGTTAAGGCTGTTGGTATTTCCGGTAAAGACGGTGGACTTTTAACCTGTGAAAAGAAGTATTCAAACGGCGAAGATATAGGATTTGTCGGAAATGTTACAAAGGTAGATACTAAGGTTTTACTTGATCTTTTGGAAAAAGACTTTTTACCCATCGTATCTCCCATCGGAACCGATGAAAACTTTACTACTTATAACATAAATGCAGATGATGCCGCGTGCGCCATTGCAAAGGCAGTAAAGGCTGAAAAGCTTGCTTTCTTAACAGATGTTGAAGGCGTTTATAAAGACTTTAACGATAAATCAACCTTCATATCTCATTTAACGGAGACAGAAGCAGACAAACTTATAAACAGCGGTGTTATCGGAGGCGGCATGCTTCCGAAGCTTGCAAATTGTACGGAAGCCATTAAAGAAGGTGTAACAAGAGTCCACATTCTGGACGGAAGAATCGCACATTGCTTGCTTCTTGAAATCTTTACAAACGAAGGAATCGGAACCTGTTTCAGAAAAGACGTGGAATAATTCGGAGGGTAAAAAATGAGCATGCAACAGCATATTGATGAAGCTGAAAAAGTGCTTCTTCATACATATAATCGTTATCCTGTGGTGTTTGACCACGGTGACGGAGTGTATCTTTACGATGAAGACGGAAAGAAATATCTTGATTTTGTTGCGGGTATTTCAGTTTTTGCTTTGGGATACAACAATAAAGAGTATAATGATGCCCTTAAAAACCAGATAGATAAGATTATTCATACTTCAAACTATTATTACAATGTGCCTGCAATCGAAGCTGCAAAGAAACTTGTCAAAGTTTCCGAAATGGACAGAGTTTTCTTTACAAACAGCGGTGCGGAAGCTATCGAAGGCGCACTTAAGGCAGCAAGAAAGTATGCTTTTAACAAAGACGGACGTACAGACCATGAAATTATTGCCATGGAGCATTCTTTCCACGGACGTACAATGGGCGCTTTGTCAGTTACAGGAAATCCTAAGTACAGAGAGGCTTTTGAGCCGGGCATCGGTAACATTAAGTTTGCAAAGATGAATGATCTAAACAGTGTTCTTTCTTTGGTTAACGAAAAGACCTGCGCCATCATTTTTGAAACTGTTCAGGGCGAAGGCGGAATTTATCCTGCCACAAAGGAATTTATCGAAGGCGTAAAGAAAGTCTGCGAAGAAAAGGACATTCTTTTAATATTAGACGAAGTTCAGTGCGGAATGGGAAGAACAGGCTACATGTTTGCTTGGCAAAAGTACGGTGTAAAGCCCGATATTATGACTGTTGCGAAGGCTTTGGGATGTGGTGTTCCCATCGGTGCATTTCTTCTTAATGAAAAAGTTTCAAAAAATTCATTAGTTGCCGGAGACCACGGAACTACTTACGGTGGCAACCCTTTGGCATGCGCCGCAGCCAATAAAGTGCTTGAAATATTTGCACAATCCAATATAATTAAGAATGTTAACGTAGTGGGCGACTACCTCTATGAAAAGCTTGAGGGACTTAAAAGTAAGTCCGATAAAATCATAGCTCACAGAGGTTTGGGGCTTATACAGGGACTTGAGTTTAGCGTTCCCGTTGCTCCTATAATTAATGAAGCCCTTAAAAAAGGTTTGGTATTAATTAATGCCGGTACGAACATTTTGCGATTTGTGCCGCCCCTTATCGTATCCAAAGAAAATGTGGATGAAATGATTGCAATTTTGGAGGATTGTATCGATAAGGCATAGGGATTTGTGGATATGTCATTTACTAAAAAATTGGTTGTAATAGCTCTTATCATAGCTATGCTTGTGAGCATACTTGTGGTGGGAAATCGAAATAACTTACTTAAAGAGGAAGAAAAAGAGCAGTCTTTTTACCAGGTTGAGACGGTTTACTTATGGTATACGGAAGAAGTCCTTACAGATTTTCTTACAAATGCCGCCGTTGAATTCCATGAAAAGAACCCGGGAATCAGAGTTATTCCTACTTTAATGAATTCGGGTGAATACCTTGAAGAAATCAATAAGGCTTCTTTAAAGAATGAAAACTACCCCGATTTATACATACTTACAAACGACTCTCTTGAAAAAGCTTATCTTGCGGGCCTTGCTTCAAAAGTAAGAGACCCTAAGAATATAATGAACGAGGAACATTTTGGTAAGGGCGCTTTGAATGCGGTTTCTTATCACGATGAGTATGTAGCATATCCTCTTGCTTTTGAAACCAGCGTGCTTTTGTACAACAAAACCTATTTAAAGAACTGGGTTGAAAAGGTAAATTCCGAAGACTATGAAGCTGTGGGCGAAGGCTTAAGCTATGAAGATCTGGAATTTGAAGAAGGCGATGAACAGATTGAACACATCGAAGATATCGCCAAAGAAGAAGCACACAAAAAGAAGATTACAATCGATGACTATATTCCCGACAGCTTTGATAAGATTAAAGCTTTCGCGGATGTATACGAAGCTCCCGACAGGGTTTCTTCAATCCTAAAATGGGATGTATCGGATATCTTTTATAACTATATGTTTGTTGGTAACTACATGATTGTTGGCGGAGATGCCGGTGATGATACCTCAAACATCGATATCGACAATGATGCGACAATTGCCTGCATGCAGGTTTATCAGCAGCTAAATCAGACTTTCTCAATCGATGCAAAGACATCGGATTATGCTGATGTGTTAAGCGATTTCCTTGACGGAAAGACAGTTTACACTTTGGTTACAAGCGATGCCATTGCAAAGGTTAACGCATACATTGCGGAAAAAGAAGAGCAAAAGAAAATAGCCGCCATGGCTGATGCTCTTGACGAAGAAAACGGAACAGAAGGATCAAGCAGCGAAGAATCTTCAGAAGATGCTCCAAAGACCGATGAGATAGAAGAATTTGAATTTGGATATGCCTGTGTACCGGACGTTTCCGAAGCCTTCCGTTCAAGATCCTTATCCGTAACGGATTCGCTTGTTATTAACGGATACAGCGAAAAGAAAGATTCTGCAAACCTTTTTGCTACATTCCTTGCAACGGATTATGCCGGAAAGCTCTATGAAAAGAGCGGTAAGCTTTCCGCTTCAAAGGATGCAGGCTATGAAGATGAAGCATTTGTAACATTTATGAAGGAATATGACGAATCCATTCCGCTTCCTAAGTTAGTGGAAGCATCAAACCTTTGGGTTCAGCTTGAAATCGCATTTACCGATATTTGGTCCGGAGAAGACCCGGTTCAAAGATTTAAAGAGTTTTCAAACCAGATTAAATCTCAGGTTGTAACCGAATAAGAAACATAAAAATCCCGTGGTTATATGACCACGGGATTTTAGATTACTTAAAGATCTTCTTGCATAGATAGATGAGTAAGCAAGCAACTGCGATTTCGCAGGCAAGGCCTAAAATCAATCCTCTGGGAGCAAGAAGCCATCCTGAAAGGGCACCTGCCAGAACACCGATAATTATGTTTCTAAGAAGTGAACCCTGATCCTTCATAATGATTCCTGCAACCCATCCGATGATGGCGCCGACAACGATCGTGATTATTAAGTTTACCATGTCAAATTCTCCTTTTTGTACATAATTTATATTGCTATATATATTTTGGCATGTTATAAAGATTGAGTCAACGAATTATTCCTCCGAGATACGGAGGTTAAATGAAAAAAGCATTTTCACTAGTTTTACTATTTGCCCTTATTTTTCCGATAGCGGCATGCGGAAAGTCTGATGGGGCATTTCTCTATGAAGAAGAATTTAATATGGATGAGGGTCTTAATGAAGAGGAAGATTCGCCTGTAAAGGATGACTCGGAAGAGTACGTTTATGTCTCTATATTGGGCCTTGTGCAAAATCCGGGAGTCTATGTCTTAAAGAAGGGTTCGAGGATGTATGAAGCCATCAATGAAGCCGGAGGCGTGATAGAAGACGGGGATATAAGCACAGTCAATCTGGTTGACATAATAGAGGACGGGACCCAGATAATCATTAAGCCTATGAATGAAAACGGGGGAAACTCAGCTCAGGGAATAGGATCTGATGGGAAGGTAAATATAAACACCGCCGATTCAAACACTCTTTGCACCATACCCGGTATCGGGCCTTCAAGGGCAAAAGACATAGTATCCTACAGAGAGAAAAACGGAAGCTTTAAAAAGATTGAAGACATCATGAATGTAAGCGGAATCAAGGAAGGCACCTTTGGAAAAATCAAAGATAGCATCACGGTTTATTGAATTTTTCCTTTGCAGGCCCCTGGTGATTCCGGCTGTACTTATTATACTGGTTGATTTGATTTATGTTAACCTACGTTTAGGCTGGGAGCCTGCCGTTAACCCAAACGGTCAACAAGTTCAAGTCCAGGGATTTGTGAGGGATAAGGCCTTTGATGATAAGGGTAATATCAAAAGTATCACTATATCCGATACTATTTGTTATGTAAACAATATTGAGGCGCCTATAGGTAGTTTCATTAAGCTTTCGGGAAGGGCTTATCCAATGGAGGGAGCCATGAACCGCGGTGGCTTTGACCAAAGAAAATACTATGCCTCAAAAAAGATTCACTATAGATTAAACACAGAAAAAGTAATCTTTGTTAAAGAGGGTCGACACTCAATAAAAGAAAGTTTTTTTAAATGGCGAAATGAATTATCAAAGCTTGTAAATGATAATTGCCCCTATGAAGCAGGTACTGTAAATACACTTTTACTGGGGGATAAAAGTAATCTATCTGAAGACAGAAAAGAATTGTTTAAAGACGTTGGCATATCCCATTTCCTTGTAATAAGCGGCCTTCACATTTCAATCATCGGAAGTCTTATATTTAGATTCTTAAAAAAGCTTGGCATAAAGAGGTCGGTTTCTTGCCTTATTTCAATGATTATTATTTTTAATTACGGACTTTTGGTGGGCTTTTCGATTTCTGTTATAAGAGCTGTGACAATGTATTCTTTCAGGCTTCTTTCATACATTTTAAAACGTTCTTATGACTTGCTTAGCGCCATGTTTTTTTCGGTCATTGTAAATATATTTATTAACCCATTTTGTGTGCTCGATGCAGCGTTTTTTTATTCCTATGTAACGGTGCTTGTAATAGGGCTATACATGGATAGGCATGCAGCGTCAATAGATGTAAGAAGCATAAAAGAAAAGATGGTTGATAACATTAAATTTAGTGTCACTTTATTTCTTTTTATGCTTCCTGTGTCCTTAAAAATATCTCACTACTACACATTGTCATCTGTATTTGTGAACCTGTTTTTGGCACCTTTGTCACTACCAATCATCATTCTTTCGGGGCTTTCTATGATTTCTTCGGCGCTAAGCCTATCAGGCCTTGCCGGTTTCTTTTCGGCCGTGCTTGCCGTGACTTTAAGGATTCTTGATATGTTTTGTGGTTTCTTTTCAAGTATTGATGCCTTTACTTTTACGGGAAATCCGAGCCTTGTCAGAGTCTTTATTTATATGACGGCAATGTATTTATGTTTGTTCTTTGGAAAGAAGCACCTTCCGAGAGCCTTAAAACCTGTATTGGTATTATCTCTTATTATGCTTTTAACTGTGAATAAGCCAAATGCCCCCTTTTTAAGCATGCTTTATGTGGGGCAGGGCGAATGCATTGTGATTAAAACCGGCGCAAATTCGGCAATCATGATGGACTGCGGCTCCACTTCCGACGAAAGGTTTCTTGAAAACAATGTCATTCCGTTTTTTAAGGAAGAAGGAATAACCGCTCTTGATGCAATATTTGTATCCCACGCCGATAAAGACCACATTTGCGGCGTGCCTGAGCTTTTATCTCAAAACAATCACATAAAAATTAAGCATATTTACCTGCCAAAGATTAAAGAAGAAGGGAAGAACAATTTTTATAAAAATACCGTGTATTTAGCCAAAGAAAGAAACATTCCCGTAACGTATGTTGAAAGAAAGATGAGCTTTAAATTTGGTAAAGTAAAGCTTTTATGCCTTGCTCCTTCTTATAAAAATCTATCGGGCGATGCCAATAAAGATTCTTTGATACTTCTTTTAAAGGGGCCTAATAAGACGGACATTTTACTAACGGGAGACAGTGACATTGAGGCGCAAGAATCCGTCCTTTCAGACATTTTAAAGTATTCAGACAATAAAGTGGAAATATTAAAGGTAGCGCACCACGGTTCTAAAAACTCTACATCAAGTAAATTAATCGAGGCCGAGAAACCTAAAGTCACCATCATTTCAGCGGGCAAAGACAACTCATACGGCCATCCTCATAAGGAAGTCCTTGAACATATATCAAAGGGCGGTGCGGTTTCTTTTTGCACAAAAGACAAGGGTGAAATCGATGTTTATATCACTTTCAAAGGGATAAAGGTTTCTTCATTTCAAAAATAAAATTGGGCATATATCATGGGGAAATTATTTTAAAAAAATAAGTAATAATATATAATAAAGGAGAACTAATGGAGTACGAAAAACTTACATTATCAAATGATTTCATTTTTGCAAAGGTGATGCAAAATGAAGAATTGTGTAAAAGATTATTGGAAATAATCCTGGATATTAGGATTAACAGAATTGTCTACCATGAGGAGCAAAAGGTCATAGACGATGCTCCCGACGGAAAAGCCGTTAGACTGGATGTATATGTTCAAGATGATGAAAATACCGTTTTTGACATTGAGATGCAAGCATCCGACACTAAAGAACTTCCCAAAAGAAGCAGATACTATCAGGGAAGAATTGATGTGGCAATTCTTGATAAAGGAACAAAAACAACGTATAAAGATTTAAATCGGTCATATATTATATTTATCTGTATGCAGGATATTTTCGGAAAAGGTAGACATTATTATCGATTCGAGAATGTATGTACAGAGGATACCGATATCAAGCTAAATGATGGAGCAATTAAGATTTTTTTAAACCCTGATTCAGACATGGATGATATTGATGAGGAATTAAGTAATTTCTTAAAATATCTTAAAACGGGTGTGCCAAGCGACAGTTTCACAGTAAAATTAAATGAGTCGGTTCAATTTGCTAGGCTGAATAAAGGCTGGAAGGAGGAATACCGAATGATAGATATGCAGCGACGAGTATGGGAGCAGGAAGCTGAAGAAAAAGGAATGGCAAAGGGCCTTGAAAAAGGAATGGCAAAGGGCCTTGAAAAAGGAATGGCAAAGGGCCTTGAAAAAGGAATGGCAAAAGGTCTCGAAAAAGGTATGGAAGCAGGTATCAAAGAAGGAAAACTTAAAGTGGTTTTGACTTATATCAAGAAAGGCATGACTACAGTTGAAGAAGCTTCAAAGGATTTGGATATTCCTGTTTCGGAAATTGAAGAAGCTTTAAAAGATGCAGAGAGAAAGGCGCCTTTGATGGCAAGATAGCATTTAAAAGGAAATTATGGGTGGCGTAAGTAACAGTTTATCTACAAAAGAATATAAATCGGCATATCTTCTTTACGGAAGCGAAAGCTATTTAAGAGTTTTTTACAAAAATGCCTTAAAGAAGGCCCTTGTAAATGAGGGAGACAATCTTAACTACTCTTACTTTGAGGGTCAGCAGGCGGATGCAAACGAAGTAATCGGGCTCTTAGAGACCATGCCATTTATGGCAGATTACAGAGTGGTGATTGTTGAAAACTCAGGGTGGTTTTCAAAGGCCGGATCCGATTCTGAAGATGAAGGAAAGAGCAGTGGTTCAAAGTCGGATGCGCTGGCTGATACAATCAAGAATCTTCCCGAAAACACCATAGTCATCTTTTCGGAAGAAAAAATCGATAAGCGTTCCAAACTTTTTAAGGCAATCCAATCAAAGGGAATTGCGGAAGAGTTTTCGGAGCAAACAGACGATCAGCTTGCTAAGTGGCTTTTTAATATGGCCAAGGCGGAAGGCAAAAACATAGATTCAAAGACAGCCTACTATCTTGTTTCTGAATGCGGAAAAGACATGACCCTTCTTCAAAACGAAATGTCAAAACTCCTGGCATGGAGCCTTGAGAAGGATTCTATTACCATAGAAGATGTGGATACAGTTTGCACCCACCAGATAAACAATAAAATTTTCGATATGATAACAGCCATTGCGCTTCATAAGCAAAAAGAAGCTCTAAGGCTGTATTACGACTTGCTGACGTTGCGTGAGTCGCCCTTTCACATTCTGTCACTTTTAGTAAGGCAGTACACTCAGATGTACACAGTGAAGGATGGCTTAAACAAAGGCGTTCCGGCAGCCCAGATTGCGTCATACATTTCCACTCCCGATTGGGTGGTTAAAAAGATAATCGATCAGGTAAGACGCATGAATATAGCCGATATAAAAAGAAACCTTGAAGCATGCGCAAAGGCTGACGAAGACATTAAGAGAGGAGATTTGGGCGATATGATGAGTGTAGAACTTTTGATCATATCCTGCTCAATGTAACACATGAGACAAGACCCTAAAGAAAATGAAATATACAAACACTTTAAAGGAAACCTTTATCAGATAGTGACGATTGCCAATCATTCCGAAACAGGTGAACAATTGGTAATCTACAGAGCTCTTTACGGAGAAGGCGGAGTTTATGCCCGCCCCTTAGAAATGTTTATGAGCGAAGTAGACAAAGAAAAATATCCGGAAGTGACGGCAAAATATCGCTTCGAAAAAGTCGATTCATTGGTTGACCCGGGCCTTATGGAATTTCTCGATGCCGACACAATGGATGAAAAAATTAAAATCCTCGGCCACCTTCATCCGCGCCTCACAGACCAGATGATAAACACCATGGCAGTATCCCTTGACCTAGACATCAAAGACGGCCCCATCGAGGACCGCTTCCAAGAACTCATGTATTGCCTTGAAACCCACGCTAAGTACGAAAGCCTCCGCCTGAGGTAGGGGTGGGGAATATTTTAGCTTCATATTGATAGGATATATAAACATCCGGCCATTATATAATGTTTTTCGACACGCTCTCGCTCTTCTTTTTGCGTAGCGGATGCTAAGCTCGTAAATACCTGATTCTTACACCGGTAGCGGCGCAAGAATCAGGCATTTAATACCTCGCTAAGCACCAACGCAAAAAGAGGGTCTTCAAAATCATTATATAATGTCCGGATGTTTGTTTTCATATTCTGCTTTCTATGAAGTTAAAATATTCCCTACATTTCCTACACTCAGGCCCGCCACACCCGACCACCCGATAAGTTTTAGGAGCTAGGGCATTTAGGCTTTTATTTTAAATGCGAACATTATTGAGTAAACGACCTATGCCTGTTACAGCGGAGAAACTCTTGAAGCCCATCCTAGGCCTCGGGAAGTGGTGGAAGGGGATTCGGCCGTTTACAATTTAGGACAAATAAAAGAATCGAGGTCTTATGTAATGAATTCGAGACTTTCCGCAGCCTCGGTGCTTAGCGAGGTTTTTTCGAGCTTAGCATCCGCTAGTGCGAGGACGTAAGCGAGAGCGGGTCGAGAATCATTACATAAGAACTCGATTCAATTAAGACTTACTTAACTATTGTAAACGGCCGAATCCCCCTACCCCCACAGGAAGTTTAGGCCGCCGGGGATGAGGCTTACTTTAATGTGGGAGGATTTGGTGTGGACTTCGCCGTCTGTGTGCACCCAAAGAGGCGAGTCGGTTATCACTTCAAAGGATTTAACGTGATAGGTGTGAATCTTTTTGTTTTTTACGTGGGTTCCCTTCTGGGCTGCGGGAAGAGTAACAACAACCTGGAATGGTGTAAAGTCACCTACGCAGCAGATGTCTAGGAAACCATCGTCGGGAACGGCGTTTGGTGCAAACTTGTAGCCGCCGCCTTCGTAGCAGGTGTTCATGCCTACGATGAAACGACAACGATTTACCTTTATTTCATCGGTATCGTCTAAGATTAAAGTCGCGTTACAAAGCTTGGCGGTGAAAATCTGCTTTAAACCGATTAATACGTAGGCAAGCTTTCCAAGGCCTACCTTATTTAAAACATCTTTGGCTTTTGAGTTAAGGGCTTCTTCGCAGATAGCTGCGTCAAAACCAATACCGCAGGATACGTTAAAATAGCGCGTCGTCGCAATCGGTCCCGAAGATAAGCGGGAGCGCTCGTCAGACATACTTTCGTATTTAAGTTTTCCTATATCATATTTTAAAGGCTCCTTGCAGGATAAAACCTTTTTAACATTTTCGATTGGATCATTGCTAAAGACAAGGGCTCTTGCAAAATCGTTACTTGAGCCTGTGGGAATGTATCCGATGTTTACTTTGTCAAAAGAAACAACTCCCTGAATGGCTTCGTTGAAGGTGCCGTCTCCTCCGAGGATTACTACGTTAATCCTTTCTGCATCATCAATATGTTTGTTGCAAATGTCTCTCATTAATTCAAGCATATGCCCCGGACGTTTGGAAAAATAAACTTCAAACTCAACGTTTATGCTCTGTAAATACTCCTCAATCTTGTTCCATATAAGCATTCCGTGATTTGATTTCGAAGCAGGGTTAACTAAAAAGTAATACATGAAGGCCTCCCAAAGTAGTTTTTTTATAAGAAAAGTGTACCAATTTGCCCAAAGAAAGTAAACGAAAAAAGCCATAATTTATGAAAATGACGATTTTTGTATATTTATAAAAAATACGTGTTGCAATTGTATAATTGTATGCTATAATAATACCAATTTAAAACGTTAAAGCAGTAAATGACGAAAGTCAGGAGGGAAAATATGTACTCATTCGACGAGATTAAGAATGTCGATCCCGAAATCGCCGACGCCATCACGGCCGAACAGAAAAGACAGAACGACCATATTGAACTTATTGCTTCCGAAAACTGGGTAAGCAAAGCAGTTATGGCGGCAATGGGCAGTCCTCTTACAAACAAGTATGCCGAAGGATATCCCGGAAAGAGATACTACGGCGGATGCGAATGCGTTGACGTTGTTGAGAATCTTGCAATTGAAAGAGCAAAAGAACTTTTTGGATGTGAATATGCAAATGTTCAGCCTCATTCCGGAGCTCAGGCCAATATGGCAGTTCAGTTTGCAATTTTAAATCCCGGTGACACCATCATGGGTATGAATCTTGCTCATGGCGGACATCTTACACACGGAAGCCCGGTTAACATGTCAGGTAAGTACTTTAATGTAATTCCTTACGGTACCGATGATAACGGCTTCATTGATTATGACAAAATGTACGATCTTGCTATGGAGCATAAGCCCAAGCTTATTATTGCCGGTGCTTCAGCTTACGCAAGAGCGATTGATTTTAAGAAATTCAGAAAAGCGGCAGATGATTGCGGAGCCGTTTTGATGGTTGATATGGCACACATTGCAGGTTTGGTTGCCGCAGGCCTTCACGAATCTCCCATAGGAATCGCGGATGTTGTAACCACCACCACTCATAAGACCTTAAGAGGTCCCAGAGGCGGATTGATTCTTTGCAATCAGGATGTGCAGGATAAGTATAACTTTAATAAAGCAATTTTCCCCGGCACTCAGGGTGGACCTTTAATGCACGTTATCGCAGCTAAGGCAGTTTGCTTTAAAGAAGCTTTGCAGCCTGAATTTAAGGCATATCAAAAGAATATTATCGAAAACTCCAAGGCCCTTTGCAGTGGCCTTATGAATAGGGGCATCAAGATTGTTTCAGGCGGTACGGACAATCATTTGATGTTAGTAGATCTTACCAATTACAATCGTACAGGTAAGGAAGTTGAAAAGTGGCTTGATGCCGCTCATATCACCGCCAACAAGAACGCTATTCCAAACGATCCTCAGAAGCCTTTTGTTACATCAGGCATTCGTTTGGGAACTCCCGCGGTTACAAGCCGTGGCATGAACACTAAGGACATGGATGTAATTGCCGAATTGATTGCTTCTATAATCAAAGACGGTGAATCGGCAATTGATTCAGCCAAAGCACGCGTTCTTGAATTAACCAGCCAGTATCCTTTAATCTAACTTCTCTCGAAATGAGCCTCGCAGGTTGCCAGCCGCGGGGCTCATTTCAATTTGTCTAAGTCTCTTCATTGCCCGTAAATACGCCATTTTATCCATATGTATATTTATTTGGTGATTTCTTATAAAAATACAGAATAATGGTATGAAAAATAGTTAAGATTTTAGTTGATTAAAGCACTTTAATGTGTTAAACTTTCTTTCAACGGCGCACAAGTGTATTTGAATGGAGAACAAACATGGCAGAAATGTCTGAGTACTACGTAATAAAGAAAAAGGCTGTTCCGGATGTGTTGCTTAGCGTTGTAGAAGCCAAAAGGTTACTTGAAACGCACAAAGTAAGCACCATTCAGGAAGCGGTAGAAATTGTGGGTATCAGCAGGTCTTCTTTTTACAAATATAAAGATGACATTATGGAGTTTCATGACAATTCCCAGGGAACCACAATCACAATTAACGCACAAATGGACGATGAGCCCGGTGTTCTTTCAGACCTACTTAAAATAGTGGCGGAACACGGCGCAAACATTCTTACCATTCATCAGTCCATTCCCATAAATGCAACGGCTGCTCTTTCTTTGAGCGTGCAGATTCTAGAGACCACTTTGGATGTGGCAAGCATGCTTGAAAAGATGGAAGATATGCCGGGCGTACATTCGGTTAAATTAATTGCGAAAGAATAATGATTGGAGTAAATAATAATGATTCATGTGGGTGTTTTTGGTTATGGTACCGTAGGAAGCGGTGTCGTAGAGGTGTTAACTAAAAATGAGAAAGTCATCGAAAAAAACGTTGGAGAAAAGGTAAAGGTTAAGGCAATTCTTGACTTAAGAGAATTCCCCGGAGACCCCTTTGCAGACCTGATTGTTCATGATGTAAAAGAAATTGTAGAGGACGAAGACATTGACATTGTTTGTGAAACAATGGGCGGTGTGAACGCAGCCTATGAGTTTACAAAGATGGCCCTTTCAAACGGAAAGAGCGTTTGCACATCAAATAAAGAACTTGTAGCACTTCACGGTCCCGAACTTATTAACCTTGCAAAGAAACATAACTGCAGCTATAAATTCGAAGCTTCCGTAGGAGGCGGTATTCCCATTATTCGCCCCTTGCAGGATGCAATAACCGCAGATGAAATAAAGGCTGTAATCGGTATCGTAAACGGCACCACCAATTACATGCTTACAAAAATGGATAAAGAAGAAGCCGACTTTAATGAAGTTTTAAAAGAGGCTCAGGATTTAGGATACGCAGAGCTTCATCCAGAAGCTGACGTTGAAGGCTTTGATGCCGCAAGAAAGATTGCCATTCTTTCTTCTTTGGTATACGGAAAAACAGTTAATTACGAAGATGTTCACACCGAAGGAATCACCAATATTTCTTCAAGAGATTTTAGATATGCAAAGCATCTTGAAAAGACAATTAAGCTTTTGGCAAAGTTTGAAAACAGAGATACAGGTTCTTACGCTATCGTAGCTCCTTTCTTTGTTGATTTGGAAAGCCCTTTAAGCAATGTAAATGATGTTTACAATGCAATTTTGGTAAGAGGAAACATGCTTGGAGACGCTATGTTCTTTGGACGTGGCGCAGGAAAGCTTCCCACAGCCAGTGCTGTTTGTGCAGACGTTGTGGAATGTGCAAAGAATAAGGGTAAGCACCTTCCTTGCAACTGGGAAGATGAGTCTGTTAAGCTTGACGGCTTTGATAATTCAGTAAAGAACTTCTTTGTAAGAGTAAAAGCTGAAGACAGAGAACTTACCGAAGAAATCTTTGGCGAAGTAGAAAAAGTCAACGAAGGTTTCTTTGATGAATTTGCTTTTGTGACAAAAGAAATGACCGAAGCAGATTTTGCATCCAAGAAAGCACTTATCGGTCCTTGTATTAATGTAATTCGCTTGCAAAAATAAAGATAGACGAAGTCTTTTCTTGGAATTATAATGTTTTTGTGTTTAAAAAATGGAGAGAGAAAATTAATGAGTAAAGTCGTAAAGTTCGGCGGAAGCTCTTTAGCCAGTGCCGATCAGTTTAAAAAGGTATATAAAATCATCAAGGGTGATACGGAAAGAAGATTCGTGGTTCCTTCCGCTCCCGGTAAAAGAAACTCTAAGGATAAGAAAGTAACCGACATGCTTTATGCATGTTATGCATCAATTTCCGGAAAAGGAACCGCTGAAAAGCTTGATGCGGACCTTGCCGAAATAAAGGCAAGATACACTGAAATCATCGATGGCCTCGGCCTTAAATATTCATTGGAAGATGAGTTTAAAACTATCAGAGAAAACTTTATAAATAAAGCCGGCCGTGATTACGCAGCTTCAAGAGGCGAATACTTAAACGGTCTTATAATGGCAAAGTATTTAGGCTTTGAATTTATCGATGCTTCAGAAGTAATCAAGTTTGATGCCGAAGGCGAATTTGATGCGGAGCTTACAAACGACATTTTGTCAGAGAAGCTTAAAACCGTTGTAAATGCGGTTATTCCCGGATTCTACGGTTCACTTCCTAACGGAAAGATTAAAACCTTCTCAAGAGGTGGTTCCGATATCACAGGTTCAATCGTAGCAAGAGCCTGCAGAGCGGATGTATACGAAAACTGGACAGATGTTTCTGGATTCCTTATTGCAGATCCAAGAATTATCGATAATCCCGAAGTTATTGAAACAATCACATATAAAGAATTACGAGAATTATCCTACATGGGAGCTACCGTTCTTCACGAAGATGCAATCTTCCCTGTTAGAAGAGAAGGCATTCCCATTAACATTCGTAACACAAATGCACCAAGCGATAACGGTACATGGATTGTTGAAAGCACATGTCAGAAGTCTAAGTACACCATCACAGGCGTTGCAGGAAGAAAGGGCTTTTGCTCAATCAACATTGAAAAAGATATGATGAACTCAGAAGTCGGTTTTGGCAGAAAAGTTCTTCAGGCTTTCGAAGATAACGGAATCAGCTTTGAACACATGCCTTCAGGAATCGATACAATGACAATCTTTGTTCACCAGGATGAGTTCATTGATAAAGAACAGCAGGTGGTTTCAACCATCCACAGAATGGCAAATCCCGACACCATCGATATTGAAGCTGATTTGGCTCTTATCGCAGTCGTAGGTAGAGGCATGAAGTCCACACGTGGTACTGCCGGAAGAATCTTCTCAGCCTTGGCTCACGCAAATGTAAACGTTAAGATGATCGATCAGGGTTCAAGTGAGTTAAACATCATCATCGGTGTTGAAAACAAAGACTTTGAGACAGCCATCAAGGCAATTTATGATATCTTTGTAGTTGTAAGATTATAATTTATTTCAAAAGTTTGAATTTTTCAAAAGAGTCGAATTGTATACACAATTCGACTCTTTTACTTTGAGTTAAGAGAAAATTCATAGTTTATTAACAAAGTTGTATTGACAAAATAGAGGGCAAAATGGTATTATCTAATCAGAAGTAAGGACTATCTATTCTATAGAAAGGACTTGTGTAAAATTTCATATAGACTAAGAAAAGGAGGTACGGACCACCTTACTACTTATTTTCTTAACAACTGAATAACATAAATACCAACCGGTGAGATCGAGTACATAGTTTTTGGACGGTTAGAAACTTTTACGTCCGGTACAACTGTACGAAAGAAGACATGGAAAGATTGAAGGAGAAAGGAAGGAAAAGTCCCTTGGACGAGTTGTTAGAAGAATCTCTACGGGGGAGGGCGCAGTGAGTTATAGTAATGTGAAAGAAAAACTACGCGCCCTCCCTTTTGTATTGTCTTAATTTTTTATAACTCTACTTTCCCTTTGCCCCTATTTAGTGTATGATAATCTAGGAGTATACAAGGGATAGGTAATTACGATGGGACAGGACAACAAATACATCTTTGATATAGAGTCCTTTGACGAAGAAGAAATCGTTCAAAGGAAAGAAACAAGAAGGAAAAAACACAAAAAGAAACGCATGATGTCGTGGATATTCCTTCTTCTTTTTGTGTTTACAATTATTATTTTAGGCTATGCGGGCGTAAAGATGCTTATTAAAGGCATTTCTACAAAGCAGCAGGCCGGTACGGAAATAACGGAAACTGTTGATGAAACCGGTGAAGATACTTCCGAAATCGAAAAGCTTATTAACGACGAAGAGGAAGTTGTCATAGCTCCTCCCGAGCCCGCTGAAGTGGAGCCTACGGAGAATGACTTACTTGAAGAAGCAATTAGAAACTATATCGCAAAAATGAGCCTTGAAGAAAAGGTTGCGGGAATATTCATCGTAACCCCCGAGCAAATAACAGACGTTGATGCCGCTATAAGAGCGGGGGACGGCACAAAGGCGGCCCTTGAAGCATATCCTGTTGGTGGACTTATTTACGGCGCAAAGAACATGGTTGATAAAGACCAGTTTTCAAATATGCTTTCAAAAACAAAAGAATACTCAAAGTATCCCTTGTTCTTGGCAGTTGACGAAGAGCTCGGGAATTCAGTATTTCCTAAAGAAATGAAAGTTACCGCTACTATGACTCCAAAGGACATAGGCGCAAACGCAGACTCTACGGTAGCTTATTTGGAAGAAGAAAAGATAGCAAACTACTTGGTTAGTTCCAATATTAATTTAAATCTTGGTATTATCGCAGATCCCTTAACGGACGCTGACAATGAGCTTATGCAAAACAGGTGCTTTTCTGAAGATGCAAACGTTTCAGGAGAAATGGCAGCAAAGAACGTAAACGCTCTTCACGAGTACGGTGTGTATGCGGGTGTAAAGTTCTTTCCGGGACAGGGAAGCGCAAGAGAAGATACAAGTAACGGTTTGTCCGTATCCACAAGAACTGCGGATGAAATGAGAGCAAGTGAATTTGTTAGCTTTAAGACAGCTATAGATGCGGGAGCTGATATGGTGGTTGTAAGCCATATTTCGGCACCAAACTTAACAGGCGATAACACCCAGTGCTCCCAGTCAAAATTCGTAATGACAGACTTATTAAGAAACGAGCTTGGATATAACGATGTGGTAATCATCACAGACTCTCTTTCAAAGGCTGCGGTTTCTTCTTACCTTGATTCAAAAGAAGCTTCCATTCACGCAATCAAGGCAGGGGCTGACATGGTAATGAGCCCTGAAGACTTTAAAGAAGCTTACGCAGGCGTAATTGAAGCCGTTAACAATGGCGTTATAGCAAAAGAAAGAATTGACGATTCACTTCTTAGAATCTATAAAGTTAAATTCAAAGGAAAGAGCGTTGAAGAAATAAATGCGCTTGTTTCGGAATAAAAATAAGGCGTATCGAGAATATCGATGCGCCTTTACTTTATTTTCTGTACATGCTTCTAAACTCAGACGGAGTAACGCCCTTAACTATCTTAAACATTCTTATAAAAGAAGAAAGAGATGTGAATCCCGAATTGTATGCAACAGCGGTGATGCTGTAGTCAGGAATTGCCAAAAGCTTTTCTGCATTGTAAATCCTGTTTTGACTTAAGTATTGGTAGAAAGAAACATTAGTAAATTGCTTAAATAAGCGGCTAAAGTGATACTTAGAAAAGCCTGCCATATCAGCGATTGCTTCCAAAGTTAAGTCTTCCGTACAATGCATGCTTATGTAATCACAGATTCTCATAAACTTTTCTGTATACTCCTGATGTTTGTTTCCTGTATGAGCAAACTTAGGAGCTTCATTTGCAAACTTTCTTCCAATCAATACAAGCATTTGAAGAACCTTTGAGTAAATCGCAGCTTCAGAAAGAGAAGCGTTCTTTTCATACTCATCTTTGATTGAAAGCATGATTTCTTTTAACTCATCATATATTTCCGGAAGATCTTCGGGAGTTGCTATGTACATAGGGGATAGAATCGATATTACAGTATCGATTTCTTTCATTCCTCTAAGTACCGAAGGGTCTGCCTGGAAGATGATTCTTTTACCGGGGCCCTTTGGAGAATACAAAGAGTGAAGACATCCGGGAGCAATAATTAATATATCACCAACGCGCAAGGATACCTTCTCTTGCACACATTCTGCGAAGTATTCATTCTCAAGTGGCATAACAAACTCTATAGGTGTGTGCCAGTGAGGAGGGTAGTCTTCAATCTCGCTGTTTAGGTATAATCGGATGTTTGTGTCCTTTTTAAAGTTGACGGTTTCGTATACGCCTTTTAAATTCTCTATCATTTTAAATCCTCCGAGGCCATCAAAAAACACTCATTTTTCGAAAAGTCTCATACTACGATTATTGCTATTTTTATCTTGAAAAGTCAACCCGGTAACCATATTTTTCAAAAAAAGAGAAATATAATGAAATATATTGCCCATAGAGGGGTATATTTTTAAAGAAAAGTCTTATATACTAAACACATAAACAAACAAAACACTTACAAATTTAACTTACAAACAATTAATCTTTTATGAGAGGGATAAAAAATGAAGAAAAAATTATATAAGTCAAGAACAGACAGAAAGTTAGCAGGTGTTTGCGGCGGTATTGCAGAATACCTTAACATGGATTCAACAATCGTAAGATTGATCGTCGCAATTTTATTTTTAGGATTTGGTACAGGCCTTTTGGCTTACATCATTGCAGCTTTGATTATGGAAGATGCACCGGATGGTTATAATCCTGACAACGACTTTTACAATCAGAACTAATCGGTAGAAGAAAATATTATAAAACTAACAAGGACATCGCAGAAATTAAGTAAATCTTAAGAGCGATGTCCTTTTTATATGTACATTTAGGTGTTACCTTTTTTATAGCGGAGTATTAAAATGAGGGATATAAAAGGAGAATTATTATGAGAAGAAACGTTAGTAAAAGCTTAATGCTTGCGCTTTTAACCGTTCCCATGATACTTACGGGATGCGCGGCAGATAAGTATGTAATTAAAGAAAAAGTTGAATCGGGAAAGCCACCTATAGAATCTTCGGTTGAGGAAAGAGGAGATATAGTGGATGGAGGCGCTTTAGAAAAGAAAGAAAAAGAATATCGCCCCATCTATGCAGGATCCGTTGTGACCACTCAGTTTAGCGAAGTACTTAAATTGGATGAGAATGAAGGCCCTGTGGGTAGTTACACTTTCCCGGAAAATTCCACATATGCATTTGAAAACGGCGGATATGTGTATTACGCAACATGGAAGTCTGACAGTGATACCTACGGATATGATGTAAAAAGAAAAGATTTATCATCCGGTAACGAAGAATTTATTTGCGATGTTCCCGGAGTAAGAAGCCTCGATGTTTACAATGGATATGTGTTCGTCCGTTCTTATTCTTACGATGACGCAAAGTATAATGAAAGAAAGTTTGATGTAAACACTCTTGAAGAATTGCCAAACGATGCAAACAATGCCTTGTTTGACACAATCGGCGATAAGTCGACCTGCAGTGATTTAGGAGGAAGAGAATCCTGCCTTGACAGACTTATGGATGAAGTGGGATTCATCGCAGCTTATGACTATAAAGAAAGCAGAGTAACCTGCAAAGCTAAAAATGCCGAAGACGTTGCGGTTTACGACCTTGAAAACTCATATGAGATTTATGCATACGATAAATACGATCTTGTATATTCCGCAAGTGTTGAAGATGAAAACGATTACTGGGCAAAGAACCTTATGATGCTTGATTTGCAAGGCGATGCCACATTCGTTATCGCAGAAAGATTTAATTCATTTTTAGACTACGCAAACGGAAAGATTTACTACAGCATGATAGACGAGTCTGAATTCGGACTTGAAGAATACGAAGTACATTCATTTGATACCGAAACTAAGGTAGACTCCGTTTTATATAAGCAAAAGAAACATCCCGGCATGCCTATATACGGCCCCGGAATATGTGATTTTAAGGTTTTAAACAAAAACATTTATTTCTTAAGCGATGACGGTAACGAAGTATTCTGGTATACCATTCCTTCGGATTCCGATGCAAAAGTTACACCTGAAAGAACAGATATCGCACTTGCCAAATCAAACGCACCTAAGGGTGTAACTATTGAAGGTATAAGCGAAACAAGGCTTTGTGATAAGTGCGGAGAGCCCTTAGTACAGGCATACAGCGATTATCCTGTTTTTGATTTAAAACTTTACGATGAAACAGTCTATGCAAAGATAAATGATTATCTTAAAAAAGAAGCTAAAAGCCGTGTGGAGCTTGCGCTTTCAAGTGATGAATATGTTGACGAAAGTGCCGGATCTTGTGAAGGACATGGAACGGTTTCATACAAGGTTACAGACGAGTATGAGCTTCACGATATCAGAGATGTGGCAAGCGGATACATAACCGTTGAATATGACGGATACTGGTACGCGGGCGGAGCTCACGGAATGCCTTTATACATTTACTATCTCTTTGATAAGAGCACAGGTGATGAAGTTACTTTAAAGGACTTATATAAAGGAAGTGAAGAAGACTTTAAGAAGCTTGTAGCTAATGCTACACTTAAGTATTCTGAAACCTTCAGTGATGACAATTATCCATTCTTTAACAGCGGACAGGATCTTTATGATTCTGCATATGAGTATTCAAGCCTTGAATCTGCTATAATATGGGAAAACGATGGAATTAAAGTTGTGTTTGATCCTTATGCTTTAGGACCCTACGCTGCAGGCCCCATCGAAATAGCCATAAGCTATAAAGATCTTGGAATCGAAGGATACTTTAAATAATGGATTCATTACTTCGCGCAAGGCTTTCAGAACTTGCAAACAGAGCTTATAACAACAATCAGTACACATTTACAAACTTTTTATCCGAAGCAGAGCTTTCGGAATACTTTGAAATGAGTAAAGATCTTGCGTTTATTCCCTCCGAAACCTTCGGGGGGATTGGCGCATCTGAAAGACAAATAGTAAGATTTGGAGGAAAGGACATATTCGGTTACGAAGAGCCCTTTCCTATTGTATGTCTAAAAATAGTTCCTCTAAACGAAAAATTCGCCGACAATCTTAACCACAGAGACTTCCTGGGGGCTTTAATGAACCTTGGAATCGAAAGGGAGATGCTCGGCGATATTTTAGTTGAGGATAAACATGCCTATCTTTTCTGTCTTGAGTCCATATCACAATACATTATTGAGAATTTGACAAGGGTAAAGCACACGGTTGTGAATGTAAAACCTATGACCGATGAGGTCAATGAAATAGAGACAAAGAAAACACCAAAGACCATCCAGGTAGCATCCGAAAGAGTTGACGCAGTGGTAGCCAGAGTCTTTAACATTTCAAGAGAGGCATGTGTTATACTGTTTAAAGAACAAAAAGTCTTTATTAACGGGCGTTTGACCACCGGCAATGCCACAAAGGTTAAGCCCGGTGACCGAATAAGCGTTAGGGGATACGGAAAATTTGACTTAGAAGGTCAAATAGGAGTCAGTAAAAAAGGAAAGCTGAATTTGACCGTGTTGGTCTACGGATAATTAAAAAAGAGGTACTTTAAGTGGAGAAAACGGCTCAAAATAAGGATTCCGAACGAGCGATAGGTGAATATGCAAAAAAAGTAATGCAGCTTGCAAGAGATACCATCACCGTAAGGTTTCGTTTTTTTGACAATGCATTAAATAAATTGAATCTGACTCAGGTCAAAAACTTTGGCGGATACCAATGTGACGGTAAAAATCTTTTCTACGATCCCGAATGTCTTTTAAAAGACTATGTTAATGAGCCGGGATTTGCGGTTAGGCTTTATCTTCATGTAATGTTTCATTACATTTTCATGCATCCCTTTAGATATGACAAAGAAAACGAAGAGTATTGGAACATAGCCTGTGACATAGCGGTTGAAAACATCATCTTGGAAATGGAATTAGAAGGCGCCAAAATGATGAGAGACGAAGAAGAAAGAATCATAATAAACCGCTTAAGAAAATGGGTGCCCGCAATCTCTGCAGATAAACTCTACAGAGAGTTTATGGTAGGGGGAATTTCAAACGATTCAAAGAAAAAATATGCTTTGGTTTTTTCTATGGATATTCACAGAACCAGAGAATCTTATAAAGAAAAGCCGGAAACCTTTCTTTCTGAAGAAGATTGGCAGAAAATCTCGAAGCGAGTTAAGGCAGAGCTTGAATCATTTTCTAAAGCAGGAGAAGGCGGCGAATCTTTATATGAAAATATAAGCGATGCAAATAGAACCAGATATGACTATGACGCTATCCTAAAGCGCTTTTGTGTGGAAGGGGAAGAATTAAAGGTAAATGATGATGAGTTTGACTACATTTACTATACTTACGGCCTTGAAAAATACGGAAATCTCCCTTTAATAGAGCCACTTGAATACGCAACAAGCAAAAAGGTAAAAGAGTTTGTAATCGTGCTTGACACTTCGGCTTCTTGTAACGGAGAAACCGTAAGAAAGTTTTTAAAAAAGACCTACGACATTTTATCTTCCTCGGCTTCTTTCTTTAAAGCTGTAAACATCCACATCCTGGAAGCTGACAGAAAGGTGTGGGAAGATATAAAGATTTCTTCCATGGAAGAATTTAACTCTATGCTAGAAAAATTCAAGCTATCGGGCTTTGGAGCCACGGACTTTAGACCGGCCTTTGAATATGTGGATGAACTCATAAAGAAAAAGGAATTCACAAATTTAAAGGGCCTTGTGTACTTAACCGACGGATACGGAATATATCCTGATTCAGCACCCGATTATGATGTTATATTTGCATTCATGAATGATGATAAAAACGCGCCTAAAGTGCCAAACTGGGCAATAAAAGTCGTGCTTTCAGAATAAAGGAGACAAAAGTGAACATTAAAGAAGCAAAAGACTATATTAAAAACACCGTTTTAGTGTATTTAAAGAAAGATGAGTTCGGAGAGTACAGAATCCCCGTTTCAAAGCAGCGCCCCATATTTTTGCTAGGCTCTCCCGGTATCGGAAAAACCGCCATTATGGAGCAGATTGCATCAGAACTTGATATAGCCCTTGTAAGCTATTCAATGACCCATCACACCCGCCAGTCGGCTCTTGGGCTTCCGTTCATAGAAAAGAAGGACTTTGGTGGCAAAGAATACAGTGTTTCCGAATACACCATGAGCGAAATCATTGCATCCATTTATGAGACCATGGAAGAAAGCGGCACAAAAGAAGGTATTCTTTTCCTTGATGAAATAAACTGCGTATCGGAGACTTTATACCCTTCGATGCTTCAGTTTTTACAATACAAAGTATTCGGAAGACATTCGGTTCCAAATGGCTGGGTGATAGTAACTGCGGGAAATCCGCCGGAATTTAACAGATCCGTGCGTGAATTTGACGTGGTTACTTTAGATAGATTAAAGGTTTTGGAAGTGGAAGCTGATTATGATGCATGGAGAAAATACGCCATAGATAAAGGTTTGCACCCCGCTATTTTAAACTTCCTTGATTTAAAGAAAGAGTTCTTTTACAAGGTTGAAACCACGGTTTCAGGTAAAGCCTACGTAACTGCCAGAGGCTGGGAAGATTTATCCGATGTCATCACCCTTTATGAAGAAGAAAATCTTAAAGTAACGGATTCTTTGGTGGAACAGTATTTAAGAAACAAAGAGGTGGTCCACGAGTTTTCAGCCTACTACGACCTTTACAACAAATATAAAAGAAACTATAAGATTGGCGAGCTTTTACTTGGTAAGGTTTCAAGCGAGTTAAAAGAAAAGCTTGAAAAGGCCGCAATCGATGAGCGCTTAACCTTTGTGGGCATGCTTTTAGATAAAGTGAAAGATGAAACAAAGGACGTTATGGAAAACCTTGACTGCCTTATGGCTATAAAAGGTGAAGTTAAGACAATAAGCGAAAGCAAAGATTGTAAGAAAGCCCTGAAAGACGCAAAGAAGAGCCACGATGACTTTATTATAAAGAAAAAGAAAGCGGGCACTCTTAATCAAAAAGAATTAAGAATGCAGAATAAAATAAAAGCCCTTCTTTCTTCATTTGAAGAAAAAGAAGACGTAAGCGCTTCTTACAATGAAAATGTTAAAGCGCTTAAAGAAGCCACTTTGAAGGTAAGAGAGCATATCGATAACTTCTTTAAAGCAGTAAATGAAATCTTTGGAGAAGATTCAAATGAAATGCTTGTGGCTGTTACTGAAATCACCCTTTCAGACAGCACTTCAAGGTTCCTAGCATCCTTTGGAAGCGAAGAATACGACACTTACCAAAAGAGATTAATGGTTAACGACAGAAAACACGACTTAAGAAAAGAAATACTTGAATTTATATGATAAATGTTAAAGCCGGGGGATTTACCCTTTTATTTGAAACAAAAGAAAACGAGGCGATTTTAACAGGCTATGAAGGCCTTGATGCAAAGCTTGAAATTCCTGCATCGATTGAAGAAAACGGGGAAAAGTACTACGTTACAGCAATCGATAAAAAGGCCTTTTTAGGATGTAAAGGACTAAGAAAAGCGTATCTTCCAAATTCAGTTACATCTATCGGAGACTGGGCGTTTTCTTTGTGCGTACATTTAACTAAGTTTAGGGTAAGAGGGGAAGAGAGCCGAATCGATTTTGGAAAGAATGTTTTTGAAGGGTGCGAGAGGCTAAAAAGCATTAAGCTAAGCGATAATGCGGGAAAGACTCAGTATCTTCTTGCGGCTTTGGTAAATAAGCTTCCGGCGCCGTTATTACTTAGGGATAAAGACCTTGGAAGCAAGGCATGGTATGAACGTTTTGACATAAGTCTAAAGGCCTTTCTTTCTCAGGAAGACATTGAAGGATACTCTGACAGAGCCCTTTGCGGAGAAGAAGATATTTCATACGACGGCATAGGCTCTGTTGACGGAGAACTATTGGGAGAGAGTAAAGAGTACCTTAAAGAAGTAGGGAAAAATAAATCAGAACTATGCTTTTTAAGGCTTAAAAACAACGATAATTTGTCTAAAAAAGATAAGGAAGCCTTAGAAAAGTACATCCAAGCCCACGCGTTTAATACGGAAAATAAGGCCGCATGGTTTCTTTTAAAAGAAGATTACCCCGATGATATCGACTATCTAAAGCTTTACATCGATATCACCAATCCTTCGAAGGAAGAAACGGATGCTCTTTTAAAAGACATGGGGGATAAAATGGCGCAGGCAAAGGCCTATTTAATAGAAAGAAGCAGTGCTCAAAACAAAACGGAAGAGTTTTTTGACGGGCTTTTATTATAGGCAAAAAGAAATAAACTTGAAAGTTTCATGGATGTGATATAATATTAATCGGGATTGTTAAAAAATTAACCTAATAGTTTTGAGAGGTTTATATGAGAGGAATTAATACTTCGGTAAATGATTTAAGAAGAAAAGTGTATGCGGAAGTCGCAAGGCTTTCCTATGAATATGAAGACGGGGATCTTCAAAAGAAAATGCCCGAAATTCCCTACAGAGTTATTCCGGGGGAAGTAAGTGTATACAGAGAATCGGTGTTTTTGGAAAGAGCCATTGTAAGAGAAAAAGTTCGTATGGCAATGGGACTTCCCGCAAGAACAGCGGCGGAAGAAGCACCTGTTTATCAGGGCGCTGAAGAGTGCGTTAAGCCTGAAAAATACTATCAGCCGCCCCTTATTGATGTAATCAAATTTGCTTGTCACGCCTGCCCCGATAATAAAATTATCGTAACTGAAGGATGTCAGGGCTGCCTTGCAAATCCTTGTAAAGAAGTGTGCCCCAAGGGTGCAATCGAAATAAAGAACGGTAAATCCGTTATAGATGAAAGCAAATGTATTAAGTGCGGAAAATGTATGTCCGTTTGCCCTTACGGAGCGATCATTAAGTTAGAGCGTCCCTGCGCAAAGGCTTGCGGTATGAACGCCATTAAGTCAGATGAATACGGAAGAGCTGAAATCGATACCGAAAAGTGTGTATCCTGCGGCATGTGCTTTGCAAACTGTCCTTTCGGAGCAATCACAGATAAAGCCCAGATTTTCCAGCTTATCCAGGCAATAAGAAGCGATGTGCCCGTATATGCGGCTATCGCACCTGCAGCTACAGGTCAGTTTGGACCCGATTTTACGCCCGAAAAAATGCGCCCCGCCTTTAAGGCTCTTGGCTTTGAAGATGTTGTGGAAGTGGCAATCGGCGCCGACCTTTGTACAATCGAAGAAGCAAAGGACTTTGTAAACGAAGTGCCTGAAAAGCTTCCCTTCATGGCTACATCCTGTTGCCCTGCATGGAGCGTAATGGCAAAGAAATTATTCCCGGAATACGCAAACTGTATTTCCATGGCCCTTACCCCCATGGTACTTACAGGCCGTTTAATAAAGAAAGAACATCCCGGATGCCTTGTAGCATTCATAGGCCCTTGTGCCGCAAAGAAGCTTGAAGCAAGCCGTAAGTCGATCAGAAGTGATATTGATTTCGTGCTTACCTTTGAAGAAGTAATGGGTATGTTTGAAGCAAAGGAAGTTGATTTTAAGTCACTTCCCGATGATGATACAATGCACGGCGCAAGCGGAGACGGAAGAGGATTTGCTGTAAGCGGCGGTGTAGCAAATGCCGTTGTAAACTGCATTCACGAAATGTATCCCGATAAAGAAATTAAAGTTGCGGCTGCTGAAGGCTTGGCAAACTGCCGTAAGTTACTTGCCCAGGCTAAGGCCGGAAAATATAACGGATATTTGCTTGAAGGCATGGCTTGCCCCGGAGGATGTATTGCCGGTGCCGGCACCATTCAGCCAATTGCAAAATCGGCTGCATCAGTTGCAAAGCATAAGGCAGTGTCCACAAACGCTCATGCAACAGCCAGCCAGTATAAAGAGCTTTTGGAAGCAATAGACGAAACATATAAAAATAAACCCGAGTAAGCATAAGAGGAAACGTTATGAGATTATTATTGATTGCGGCCGTTTTGCCGGGACTTTTCATCATGTATTACGTATACAAAAAGGACTGGGTGGAAAAAGAACCCATTGGGCTTATCATTAAGCTTTTGGTATTCGGAGCCATAGCCGTGGTACCTGCGGTTCTATTGGAACTTCTTGGTTCCTTTATAGTTTACGGTGGCATTGATGAGCCTTCCTTAGTTACTAGAACCCAGGTTTTCCTAGATAACTTTGTGGTGGTGGCAGTTTCCGAGGAGCTTTGTAAATTCCTCTTTTTAAAGAAGATCACATGGAAGCATCCCGCCTTTGACTATCGATTTGACGCAATAGTTTATTCCGTAAGCGTAAGCATGGGATTTGCAATCTTAGAAAACATTATGTACGTATTTGAGCACGGATTAAGCATCGCCTTAACAAGAGCCCTTATTTCAATTCCCGGGCATGCATGCTTTGCCGTTACAATGGGTGTTTTCTACGGACAGGCTAAGCTAAATGAAAGGCTTGAAAGAAAGAGCCCCATGAAGACAGACTTATTTATGGCAGTGCTTTTGCCGGTACTTATGCACGGTTTCTTTGATTTTTGCTTATCAATTGATTCAGGCTTATATACCGCACTCTTTTACGTATTCATAATAGTTGCAGACATCATTTGCCTGCGCCTTATAAAGAACTTTTCAAAGAAAGATTATTCAATATAAAAAAAGAAAAATAAAGCCCGCTAATTTGCGGGTTTTATTATTTGAGAATATACGCAAAAATACTATACTTATCTTAAGTTAATCAACCGTGAGGAGGGAGATAATGAAGTTATACATTCAACAAAAAGTTTTTAGCTTAAATGACAAATTCGAAGTTTACGACGATAATCAAAACGTCGTTTTTAGATGCGAAAGCGAGCTTTTAAGCATAGGAAAAAAACTTTATGTCTATAACAATCGAGATGAGGAAGTAGCCTTTATAAGGCAGGAATTATTAACCTTACTTCCTAAGTTTTCAATCGAAAAAAACGGGATCGAAGAAGCAGTGGTTAAAAAGAGATTCACGTTTCTTTCACCCGAATATGACGTTGTTGGATATGGTTGGAGTGTAAAAGGGGATGTTTTGGCACACGATTACAGTATCTATGATATGTGCGGAAACGAGATAGCACACATTTCAAAGGCCTGGCTTTCATGGGGCGACTATTATGAAATCGACTATTCCGATTACGCAGACCCTTCAAAAGTCCTTTGCGTTGTGCTAATTATAGACGCAATAAAGGCCGCAAGTAATGCGGCCGCTACATAAATCTTATTTATCTGAAATAAGGAAATGTCCTTTCGAACTTTTCTTAACCTGATATAAAGCATCATCAGCAGTTTTGATGGTGCTTTTTATTGATATTCCGGGCTTTAATTCGCAAATACCTCCGGATACATGCAAAGAAATATCAAGGTCGATCTTAGAAAGCTTTTTGTTTATTTTCTTTAGCTTTTCAAGGGTCTGTTTGCAATCGGAGTTAGAAAGAATCAAGAACTCGTCTCCTCCGTATCTAAATAGCTCTCTGTCTCTAAAGTTTTCTCTCAAACTTGAAGTAATAACAAGTAAAGCGTCATCGCCAACCAAATGGCCTTTTGTGTCGTTAATTCCCTTAAAATCGTCAATGTCCAAAAGGGCAACGCTTCTTACGTCCTTAAAATCACCCGATGCAATACGGTCATTTAAGGCATTTCTGTTTGCAATTGAAGTAAGGCCGTCACGCTTTGCAAGGTTTGTAAGCTTTGCTTCCAAAATAAAGGTATTATATGAAAATCTGAAGTGCCTGATTATTACGGTGATAGTGACAACACCAAATATTATTATATTTGCCTGAGCGGTAGAAAACTTTCCTTCAGCAATTACCGTTACAATCATTAAGACTACAGTATCGCAGACCACCACCAAAGACTGGAATATAGGGTCTAATACCAAGAAGAAAGAAACCGACATGATGGTTGTTACCGCTACAACGGCGGAGCCTTTATGTAAAATATCAAGGCTTGATATTGCAACGCCCCAGCAGGTTACAAGAAGATAGTAAAAGTTAGCGTATGCAATAACTCCTCTGTATTCTTTCTTCTTTTCAAAGTGGACAAACAAAATGTCTCCCAAAGTGGAAAATACAAATAAAATTGAGTAAAGGGACAAATAATAAACGGCTCTTGGATTCTTTAAGTTAAAAGCCAAAAGACCTATGATAAGCATCGAAAGCTCGATGATTGCAAGCACTCTTAAAATGGTGTGGATGGTCTTTGATGTTTTTTCAAGTGTTAAAGCCACAAATTCTTTTGATGTTAAATGCGCATCTGAAAAAAGATAGTTTCTTAATTTTGAAAACATAATCTAACCTCGATATTTTAAAAAGGGGTCAAAAGTGTCTGTGGGCGGCAGGTGAATGGGGTGCGCCCTTTAAGTAGTTTTTGTTTCTTCTGTTAGTATCCGGATACTCGTTTGGAATGGGACCTCCCATCAGGTATCTTGGATGCTTGTTTCTTCGCCTGCTTCTGAATCCTCGTAAGCCAAGCACAAGGCAAAATCCGAATATTGCTACAACAAACAGCATAGTTTAAGCCCCTTTTATCTTTTTGAATTACACCTTACTATATCATCTTAGGGTTAACTAAAGCAACCTGACTATAATTTTATGCCAACTTCTTTGCTTTAATGTGCAAAAAGTTCTTTGAATTTGCCTGAAAACTTGTTATTATAGAGGATATGTTAAAAGAAAACGGAGGACTATGATGAGAACTAAAATTAAAGAGCTGTTCAGAAACACATCTGAATATGCTTCCAAAGAAGTGACCATCTGCGCTTGGGTACGTACAAACCGCGCACAGGCACAGTTTGGATTCCTTAATGTAAACGACGGATCATTTTTTGAAAATTTACAGGTGGTTTACACACAGGAACTTAATAATTTTGAAGATATCTCTAAGATTAGAGTCGGAGCCAGCGTAAAGGTTGTGGGCACATTGGTGCTTACTCCCGAAAATAAGCAGCCCTTTGAACTTAAGGCAAAAGAAGTAACACTTCTTGGTGACTGCCCTGAAAATTATCCGATTCAGCCTAAGCGTCATACCAGAGAATATCTTCGTACGGTAGCGCATCTTCGTCCCAGAACAAACCTCTTTTCAGCAGTGTTCAGAGTAAGATCCGTAGCTGCTATGGCGGTTCATACATACTTTCAGGACAGAGGATATGTATATGTACATACTCCTTTGATTACAGGAGCCGATTGTGAAGGTTCCGACCAGATGTTTAAAATCACAACCTTAAACATGAACGATCTTCCTTTAACAGAAGACGGTAAGGTTGATTTTTCAAAAGATCTTTTTGGTAAGCAGTCATTTATCACAGGTTCCGGACAGCTTCAGGGCGAAACATTCGCTATGGCTTACGGTGACATTTACACTTTCGGACCTACATTCAGAACAGAGAACTCAAACACTCAGACTCATGCCAACGAATTCTGGATGATTGAGCCCGAAATGGCATTCTGTGATTTGGAAGGCCTTATGGACATCGAAGAAGAGATGCTTAAGTTCGTTGTTAAATACGTAATGGATAAGTGTCCCGAAGAAATCGAATTCTTTGATAAGTTTGTTTCAAACGGCTTAAAGGATAAGCTTAACGGTATCATCAATGCCAAGTTTACAAGAATCAAGCATCATGATGTTATCGATATTTTAAAGAAAGCGGACGTTAAGTGGGAGTTTGAGCCCGACTACGGCGAAGACATTGCCAAAGAGCATGAAAAGTATATTGTAGATTACTTTAACGGACCTGTATTTGTTACAGACTGGCCCAAGGATATAAAGGCTTACTACATGAAGGTTAACCCTGACGGAAAGACCGTTGCCGCAGTTGACTTGCTTGTTCCTCAGGCAGGTGAGCTTATGGGCGGTAGCCAGAGAGAAGAAAACCTAGAAGTCTTACTTAAGAGAATGGATGAAATGGGAGTCGATAAGGAAGGCATCGATTGGTATCTTGATACAAGAAGATACGGCGGATGCATTCACTCAGGTTTCGGTATGGGCTTTGAACGTTTGATTATGTATTTAACAGGCGTTGAAAACATAAGAGACGTAATCCCTTATCCCAGAACACCCAAGTCTTGCGATTTCTAAGAAGGGTACATAGGAGCAGATATGGAAAACAATAAAAAGATTATTTTAACCGGTGACAGACCTACAGGTAAGCTTCATATCGGACATTATGTAGGTTCTTTGAGAAGAAGAGTAGAGCTTCAAAACTCCGGTGAATTTGATGAAATAAACATTCTTATCGCAGATGACCAGGCTTTGACAGACAATGCCGATAACCCCGGTAAAATCCGCGATAACATTATAAACGTTGTGCTTGATTATCTTTCGGTAGGTCTTGATCCTAACAAGGTAACAATGTGCGTGCAGTCTCAGCTTCCTGCTTTACATGCACTCACATTTTACTACATGAACCTTGTTTCAACAGCAAGGCTTTCACGTAACCCTACCGTTAAATCAGAAATTCAGATGAGAGGCTTTGCGGACGAAGGACTTCCCACAGGTTTCTTTACCTATCCTATTTCACAGGCAGCAGACATTACAGCCTTTGATGCAACCGTTGTACCTGTAGGTGAAGATCAGCTTCCCATGATTGAGCAGACAAGAGAAATCGTTGAAAAGTTTAACAGAATCTACGGTGACACCCTTGTTCTTCCTACAGCCGTTATTCCTTCAAATGCCAGCGAAAGAAGACTTCCCGGCGTTGACGGTAAGGCAAAGATGAGTAAGTCCCTTGGAAACTGCATTTTCTTAAGCGATTCATCTAAGCAGATTAAAGACCAGGTAAACAAGAAGATGTTTACAGACCCTCAGCACTTAAAGATTGAGAATCCGGGACACCTTGAAGGAAACATGGTATTTGCTTACCTTGATGCTTTTTGTAACGACGATCACTTTAAGGAATACCTTCCCGAGTATGCAAACCTTGATGAGTTAAAGGCTCACTACACAAGAGGCGGCTTAGGAGACGGTACATGTAAGAAGTTCCTTATAAATGTGCTTGAAGAAACCTTGGCGCCCATAAGAGCAAGACGTGCAGAGTGGGAAAGCGATATTGATTCTGTTTACGACATCATCACAGAAGGCACAAAGAAAGCAAGAGAAAAGACAAACGCTACTCTTCAAAGAGTGCAGAGTGCTATGAGAATTGACTACTTTAAGGATCGTAGCATTATAAATGAATGGAAAGAAGTAATCAAACAGTAGTTAAATAAAGAAAAGCACATCCGAAAGGGATGTGCTTTTTTGTTGCTTTATGTCGTAGGGCTGTAGGTTTCGTTGTGCTCATCGGCAATTGCCTTAAAGGCGGGAAGGTTATCAAGCACCACTTGAACTATTTCAGGATCAAAGTGCTTTCCGGAGCCCTCTTTTATAATGCTTATAGCCTTGTCAAACTCCATCGGTGGCTTGTAGCATCTCTTAGATAAAAGAGCGTCCAAAACATCGGCTACGGCCATTATACGGGCACTTAAAGGTATGTTTTCACCCGATAAGCCTTCGGGATATCCCGAACCGTCCCATTTTTCATGATGGTAAGAAGCTAGGTGCCTTGCTTCTTTTAAGTATCCTGAATTCGGAACAAGCTTCATGGCCTTATCGATAATCTGACGGCCTGCCTTAGCGTGTTCTTTCATAATCTTATATTCTTCGTCATCAAGTCTGCCTGCCTTATTAAGCACGGCGTCAGGCACCACAATCTTTCCTATATCGTGTAGAGGAGCCGAGTTTGCCACATCTTCAATGTAGTCATCAGTAATAATGTCTGCATGAATGCCCTTTTTCTTCATACACTTAAGCAACAGCTTTGAATAAGCGGCGGTTTTCTTTATGTGATCGCCGGTATTTTGGTCTCTTGATTCCACCACATCCGCAAGGACAGTAATAAGGCAGTTTTGAAGGATGCTTATCTGGCGTTCTTTTTTCTTAATCTTGTTTAAGTGTGAAACCGTATCCGCAATCATCTTTGAAATTGCTTCATAAAGGTTTTCAATTTCATCACCGGTTGAAATCTTTAAGGCCTTGATTCGCTTAATACTTTCGTTTCTGTCATGCTCGTTGTTGTAAATAAACTCAGATGACGCAAGAGTCATGGCATTTATAGGATAAACCAGGTGATACTTTGCAAACCACATAACCAAAGCCAGTATCAGTAAGAAGAAACCTGCAAACAAAGATGCAATTTTTGTAACAAAGCTTATTCCTTCCACTCTTACATCACTCATGGAAATGTCAGTTGCGGCGTAGCAGGCGCATTTTCCGAAGGAATCATACACAGGCTCATAGTTTGTAAGGAGCCATCCGTAGGTGTCGTTGCTTATAATGGGCTCAATGGATTTTCCAAGGAGCAACGAAGGAATGTAATTTGTGAAGGACTCATCAAAGGGAATAACGGTTCCAAGTTCAGAAGTTTCGCCACCCTCATCCGCAAGATCGAATACCACGTGACAGCCGCTTTCTGTAATCCTGTAAACGTAAAGGTATTCAATATCCGGAGTTGACTCTATTATCTTTTCAAGCTTTTGAAGGGTTTCTTCATAGTGAGGAGCGGTTTTTCCTTCCTTTAAGAAGTGATAAATGTCGTCTCCGTCAATATATGAAGCCGCAAGCTTCGCAGTGCTTTGGCCTTGTTGAGTGTATTCTTTTAAGGCAAAAGAGTGATACAAAAGGTAACTTATGGAGGTTGTGACAAAAGCGATAACAATCATTATTGTACTTATGATAATAGTAACTTTTGCTTCCAAAGAAACCCTTTTGATATTTTCATTATCAGACTTTCTTTTTTCTTCTTTAGTAAAAGGCTTTTGCCGCCAGTCGGTCATTTTAAAGAAGTTCTTTATGCGCTCAGGAAGCAACATAAGAATCACATATGCGATTACAACGGTAACGGCCTTGTCTATAAGGTCAATCGTTACATCAGAAAGCATCTGAGCTTCAAAAACTGTAAAGGTGCCGGATTCCAAAAGGCGCTTTGCAAAGGGCTGAGAGATTCCTTCACCCATTCCGAATCCATAAATAAGATACGTTAGGACAGAGCCCAAAGCTCCGCCGATAAGGGCAAAAACAGGAATTGTAAGGAGTACTTTCCAGGTCTTTTCAAAGAAACCTTTTGAAGCAAAGAAAGCGGCGGCAACGGCAATCAATGCGCTAATGCTTGCATAGTAGACATTATCAACGCTTGCAGTCATATTGACTATATTGGTCAGGTACCCGGTTATGATGCCGGGCAGGTATCCACCCATTACAGCAGCCAGGATTGTGCCGATGTTATCGATAAATAACGGTATTTTAAAGTGGGCCACCAGCCTGTTCCCCAAGATGTTCAATAAAATAGCGCATACTATCCCTAACACAGGTTTTAGTACACGCTTAAGCGTATTTACAGTTATTATTCCCCTTTTCATACTATTCCTCCGAATCTATGCCGATTCTAATAAAGTGCCCTTCCAAATCCTTACATATTTTAGTCTCAATCTGTTAATCATTCATTAACATTTTCAGTAAAATCGCCAAGTTAAACGTTTTACGATATGCACAAAATAAGGGATGAAAAAAGTAAAAAGATAGTAAAAAAGCAGATTTGACAAAAGGTTTTTAAAGTAGTATTTTACACAGGTAACGTCTTACGGGCGTTAAAATTATTTCACTAGAGGAGAGTAAATAATGAAAAAAACTATCTTAAAAGCACTTACAGCAGTAGCTTTGGTTTTATCTCTTACTGCATGTGGCGCACCCAAGACACTTGAAGGCCTTATGACAGCTGACGTAATCCAGAAAGAAACAGAAAACGTTAAGCAGGAACTTCTTACTTCTTACGGCGATGTTTACAGCGACTACGCTATGGAAGTTAAGGAAAACAGCATCGTGTACAAGTACTACTACACAGCAGACTACACAGGAGATATGGTTGAAGCATTAAAGACTTCTTTAAAGGACAGCGTAGACTGGTCTGCAAACGTTAATAACGTTAAGGACGAAATCGAAAAGGCATCAAAGATTCGCCCCGATTCAATTTCTTTCATCTACTACACAGCAGATGGCGAAGAAGTATTTAACTACACAGAGTAATTATGCTAGAATGAAACTGCCACCCGGTGGGTGGCAGTTTTTTGTATAGGTAAAAAAGTGAGGGTTATAAATGAAGAGACTTAATTTGTGTGCTTTCGGAAGCTTTTTACTTAAATTTTTCCTGACTTCCACAGTAGCACTGATTATTTACTATATTGTTAATCTGGTAGGAAAGATGTCCCTGTACGGCTTATTAAAGGCAGAACCTGCGGAGTTTTGGGGATTTACGTTTTTATTTATTGCTATTGAATTTGTACTCTTTTGGGTAGGAATAATTATAGTTTATATAAACTGTAAACAGCTTGGCATTAAGCTTCGCGCCTTAGGAATTATCTTTGGCCTTGTTCCTATCGTACATTTGATTTTATTATTTAAGATTATTTCAACCGCAGACTTTGAAGTTAAAGTTGAAAAAGCAAAGATTAAGCTTAATAAAAGAAGAGAAAGCGAAGAAATCTGTAAAACAAAGTATCCCATATTAATGGTTCACGGCGTTTTCTTTAGAGACTTTACTCACTTTAATTACTGGGGAAGAATCCCTGAAGAGCTTAAGAAAAACGGCGCCACAATCTTTTATGGAGAGCATAACAGCGCCTCATCCGTTAAGGACAGTGCAGAGCAGCTTGTAAAAAGAATTGAAGATATAAAGAAAGAAACCGGCTGTGAAAAGGTAAACGTTATTGCCCATTCAAAGGGTGGCCTTGATATGAGATATGCCATTTCAATGCTTGGTATTAAGGACAGTGTGGCTTCTTTAACCACTATAAACACACCTCACAGAGGCTGTGAATTTGCGGATTACTTATTATCTAAGATTCCCGAAAAGCAAAAAGAAGCCGTTGCAAAGGCCTATAACGCAGGGGCAAAGAAGCTTGGAGACGTTAATCCCGACTTTATAAGCGCGGTGACAGATTTGACGCATTCAGCCTGTGAAAAGATGAATGAGGAAGTTAAAGACGTTGAAGGCGTTTACTATAGTTCCGTAGGCTCCATTCAATCAACACCTGTTTCGGGAAGGTTTCCTCTTAACATGTCTTACCTTCTGGTAAAGCACTTTGACGGAAACAACGACGGCCTTGTGGGAGAGAAGTCTTTTCCCTGGGGATCTGACTTTACAATGCTTAAGCCAACCGGTAAGAGAGGCATTTCTCACGGCGATATGATTGATCTTAACCGAGAAAACTTTAAGGGCTTTGACGTAAGAGAGTTTTATGTTGAACTTGTAAGTAAGTTAAAGAAGATGGGATATTAATCTATGAGAGCTGTAGTTACAAGAGTTAAGGAAGCTAAGGTTACAATTTCAGGAGAAACCGTAGGGTCAATCGATAAAGGTTTCTTGGTGCTTTTGGGAGTGCACGTAAGCGACACCGAAGAAATTGCCAAGAAGGTTGCGGATAGGATTTGCGGCCTTCGAGTTTTTGAAGATGAAAACGGGAAAATGAATGTGGGCCCTAAAGACGCGGGAGCAAAGCTTTTGATTGTAAGCCAGTTTACTCTTTATGCGGATGTAAAATCAAGACGCCCGGGCTTTACGGAGGCCGCAAGGCCGGAGCTTGCGATTCCCTTATATGAGCTTGTAATAAAGGAATGCAGAGACAGAGGATTCACGGTTGAAACCGGAAGGTTTGGAGCCGATATGCAGGTTTATTCCGATAACGATGGGCCTGTTACAATAATTATTGATAGTAAAGAGCTTTGACTTAAACGGTCAAAGCTCTTTTTTTACGACGAAAGTATTGACAGAATTGGTCTATTGCAGTAGACTTTAGATAAGTCGATTGCAATAGACCAATTCTTTTTGGGAGATTTAAAATGGAACACGAGAAGCTTTTTGAAGGCGAATACAGATTTATGCAGGTGATATGGGACAACGCTCCCGTGAATTCCGGAAAGCTTGTGGAACTTTGTGACAAAGCTTTTGGCTGGAAGAAATCAACCACCTACACAATGATTAAGAAGATGTGCGAGAAAGGCTACATCTCTAACGATAATGCAACGATTAACGTGCTTATCGGTAAAGAAACGGCTGAGAAGGAAGCAACTGTAGAGTTTGTGGACAAAACTTTCGGAGGTTCTTTCTTTGATCTTTTTGCCGCATTTTACGGAGGAAAGAAGATTTCGTTAAAAGAGGCGGAAGAACTTAAGGCGCTTATTGAAGAATATAAGGAGAAATAGGGATGGAAGGATATATAAATTTAGCTTCAACATTTTTTGAAACCTTTCTTAGAAGAAACATTTCTTTCTCGGTGGTGGCCCTTTTAATCATTTTAGGACGCCTATTCCTTAAGAAGTTTCCTAAGAAGTATTCTTACGCCCTTTGGGCGTGCCTTGGGGCAAGAGCTTTGTTTGATTTAAGCTTTGATTTCCCTAAGTTTAATATTACTAATAATAAAGCGCTTAAAACGCTTGATACCGTAAACACCTTAGTAACTGTAGAAGATAAATATATTTTTAACACCTTGGATAATCCCGGAAACACTGTGGCAAGCTTTGCTTTAAACGCAAAAACTCTGGCTCTTACTATCTTTTTCTTTGTATGGATAATAGGCGCCATTTTCATGCTTGGCCATGGCATTTTAGGATATCTAAGCATAAAGAAAAAGACAAAAGTTTCTTTTAAAGAGGGTGCTCTTTATAAGTGCGATTACATTTCATCGCCCATGGCCTTTGGTTTCTTTAGACCTAAAGTCTATGTGCCTACAGGATGCGATGTTAACTCCATGAGCTTTGTAATAGAGCATGAAAAGACTCATATTAAGCGCGGGGATGTGTACTTTAAACTTATAGCATTTTTGATTCTTTCAGCCTTTTGGATGAACCCCTTATCCTGGCTTTGCTTTAAGCTTTTTAATCTTGATATGGAATTAAGCTGCGATGAAGCGGTTTTATTTAAGGCAGGAATCGATAAAAAAGATGAGTATTCAAAGTGGTTGCTTTTCTATTCCACAAAAGAAAGAAGCTTAAGCCTTGCTCCTACAGCCTTCGGTGAGACGGACACAAAGAGGAGGGTAAAAAACATCATGAAGTTAAAAGAAAAAGGAATCATTGTAACCTTTGCAGGATTAATGCTTACCGCGGCTATCATTGCGGTATGCTTTATAATCTTACCTGAATCCGCCAATGCAAAAGGCGATGTTTCGGGAGGGGATAGCGCCCTTAACGTTACTTCTTTGGATGTGAGTGAGAATATAGATACAAGCCTTAATACGGAAACAATTGAACCGGAAACAGAGATGGAAACCTCTAATGAAGAAGAGAAAACCGTTATTACATGGGTAAGACCATTTTCCGACAGTGCAGCATACCTTATTACAAACGGATATGTAACTGAGCCAAACGAACTAGGCCTTATACATAAAGCCATTGACCTTGCGGCACCTCTTGGAACAGAAGTTTATGCAATAGCGGACGGAACAGTCTCAGAGGCAGGCTACGATTATGAGGCAGGAAATTACATCATTGTAAAGGTAAATGAGGATATTTCTTATAAGTATCGCCAGCTCGATGAGTATTTAGTTAAAGAAGGAGATAGCGTAAAGGGTGGCGACTTGGTAGCCAAGGTTGGCTCCACCGGCCGCTCCACAGGCCCTCACCTTCATTTAGAACTAATAATAGGCGGCGAAAACGTAAATCCCTTGGATTATATCGAAATCCCTAATAGCACCATTAATGTAGATGAAAATGAGGGCGGCGATATCGATCCTAATGCAGTGGGATAGTGAGTCGGATTATAGAACCAATTATGGGCACTAATCAGGCTTAGGAGGAAAGATTGAGAGTTATGTAAACTAGCTCGCTTCCTCGTAGTGATTTATGTAAACCAGTGCTCCCAATATCATATCCGCTATGAATTGGGAGCATTTTTGACCATTTTTAGCCTAAAAATCGGTATATTTGTTCCAATAGCAAATTTATGCCGAATTGGGAGCAGAAAATGCCATTTTCTGCTCCCAATTTTTTGTTTTTTTCATATAGGGACAAACAAATAAAGAATCGCTTGGGTTTAAGCGTAAAATGCTCCCAATTTTAAAGATATTACGTATTGGGACAAGAATTCCGAGATACTGTTATTCGGTAGATAAAATATGCAACGATCATTACTAAGGTATATATTAACTGAAATTGATAATAACCCTTGAATAATTGCACTGACCATACTTTTTCAAGAATAAGCGCCTTGCTGATAAGCCCGGTGATAGCAATTCCATCAGAATATCCGGTTGTAGAGATGGCATAATTAATACCAAAATCAACAGTGAATAATACATTTATCAAAGAAACAGATAGTAAGTAGACTTCATTAATCTGTTTCTTTTTTCTTGCTTCGAAAAAAACAGCAATCAACACTTCTACAATTACAATCAGAATAAGACTTATATGCATTTTTATACCCCCAAGTATCATAATCAGAAAAGTTAATAAGTAGCTTAATACAATACTAGTATAAAACAAGAAAATATCCCAAGCAAGCATTCTCACACTACAGATTATAAGGGATTTAAGATTAGATTTCATTTTCGGTTGAATTAATCGTATCTTCACTTTTTGCTTGTGTTTTCTTTAAAACTCAAATGTAGAATGAGCTTAGTGAATAATCAAGGGAATCTTGAGACAAAATAGTATTGGTGGGCGAAGATGGAAACTAAACAGAGTAAAAAGAATAAATACTCCGCAGGAGAAATAATAGCCGGAATCATTGGAATAGTTTTTTTCGGGATTATAGGATGCTACATTGTAATAATAGTCGGCTTTTGCATTTTGACGAGTGGGGCTGGGTCTACTATTGCAGTATACGAAACGAGCATTTCACCTACAGGATTATATCAGGCTGAAGCTGTGCGAACTATGGGCGGTGGAGCGGCCGGATATGATGAAAGCGATTTCCGTGTAGAAGTTGCTGAAGATGGATTTGAGTTCTCATGCAAGGGCGATGAACCCTTTAATTACATAAATATAGCCGGATTGGGAACAGGGTCTGCGTTTACCCAATATGATATTCAATGGATTTCGGATGATACGTTCACGGTTATATATGGAACAAGATATGGACAGGTCACCATGAATGGCAAGGAATACAACATAAGGAATGGTGAATTTGAAATAGACAGAAAAAAGTCGTACTTGATTAGTTACGAAGAATCTGATGAAGAAATATACTATAATTGCCTTTTGGCGATTCGTAATCCACTTGATAGGCGTATTTTATTTCACATTGAATGTGCGCCGAGCGGTTGGAGTCAGAGAAACGTACTTAAGGCGCGATTGTATACTGAGGATGAGAAGGGTGAACCACAATCTTTCAGTCTTGAACCAAATTCAGAAGGAATGTTCAATGTGAGTTTAAAAGGTCTAAAATCATATTGGGAGAGCGAAGAAAAAGAGGTTCCTGAAAATGTTTTAATATTTGCACATTAAAAAGGGGCAAGCAAAAGCAGGAGAGCAGTAGTTACTAGAATAATGGAAGATTCAGAAAAGAGCTTTGACTTAGAGAGTCAAAGCTCTTTTAATAGGCTTATTTAAGTAATTGTTAAAAACTCAAAATAATATCTTCATAATTCAATGTCTTGTTTCTTAAATTTATCGCGTTACGATAAATTTATATTGAATCACAGAAAAAACAAGACTAAAAACTAGTCTTAAAGGGAGGATATTATTATGTATCAGAAATCAAGATTTGCCATATATACGGGCATTTTCGCTATATTCTATACCTTCTGTTTTTACAAAAACCTAGAGGGCATAACCTTTTCTTTGTTTGTAATCGGGGCGCTTGTTTATATTTCGCTTTGCTTAAAGGAATTTAGTGTAGCTAGAAAGAAAGACACTACGTTCTTTGCTATCGTAGCGGCTTTGATAGGACTTTCGCATCCGCTTACGGATAACGGCTTTGTCCATACTTTTAACTTTATTTTCGGATTTGCCATTTTGATTTATATTGTCATGCATCAATTTGCAAATGACGAAAGATGGACGTTTTTTACAACGGTCGAAAATTTCTTTAAAACCATATGCGGAGCTGTAGGCAAAATCGATGCTCCATTCAGAGACGTAGCTCTATATAAAAAAGCAAAGAAAGAAAACACAGTCGAGCCTACCGTTAAAGATAAAAGAAAGAAAAAAGTCGACATGATAGTGATAACTATAGCAGCAATTTTGCCCGCTTTAATGTTTGTTACATTGATTTTATCAAGCGCCGACATGATATTTGCAAATATGTTAAATACAATCTTCTATGGCCTCTTTAACTGGCCGATTGAATTAACTTTTTACTTTAAGATTGCTTTCTTTACAATCGCAGTATTTTTATTAGCTTACGGTTTGTTTTCTTATCTCAAAAAGAAACCGTTTTCCGAGGAAATTAAAGAAGTAAAAACTCACGATGCTACAGTTGCAATTACTGCAGGCATCATGTTTGACGCAATTTACCTTACCTTCAGTATGATACAGATCCTTTACTTGTTCATAGGTAAACTCTCGCTTCCAAATAACGTTTCATACGCTGAATACGCAAGAAAAGGTTTCTTCCAGGTCCTTTTTGTCTGCGTACTTAACCTCGTGATTGTGCTTATAGGCAAAACCAGGTTTAAAGAAAATCGTTTGCTGAAAATAGTACTTACCGTCATGTGCGCATGTACTTACATAATGATTGCTTCAAGCGCATTAAGACTTGTAATGTACATTCGTTACTATTATTTCTCATTTTTAAGGATGCTTGCTTTCTGGGCACTTACGGTTGTATTTATACTCCTTACCGGAATCTTAATCCACGTTTGGACCGATAAAGTAAACTTATTCAAGTTTTCATTAAGAGTAATCCTTGTTGCGTACACAGTACTCGCTCTTTCACACATTGATTACCTTGTTGCCGAACTTAACATGTCACAAACAAAAAACAACTCGGATTTCTTTATTTCAAAGAACTATGACGACTACGAATATGTGCTCCGCTCAACCTGTCTTGACGCGGCTCCCGTTATAGAGAAGTACGACTTTGACAATAAAACATATTATTACAACAGAAACGATATAGATAACGAAATCACATTCAGAAACTTCAACTTATCAAGATATATTGCGAAGAAGAATATGAAATAACTATAAAAAAGGTTCGGAAAGAGCGAGCAGCCTCGCGCATAAAACAAAAAGGACAATCATATAGAGCGCGAGATGCAAAAAGGTCCGGTGGACCTTTTTGAGAACCCGCAGAGCAATAGCTCGGCGGGCTCGATCATTCTCGCGTTACAAAATAAAAAGGACATCCAACCGGATGTCCTTTTATTTCGTAAGCGCGAGACGGGACTCGAACCCGCGACCCCGACCTTGGCAAGGTCGTGCTCCACCAACTGAGCCACTCGCGCATGTGTTGTTTTCAACGACAATGACTATCTTACATGACGAGCGGTTGTTTGTCAACAAGATTTCTTACTTTTTTTATTAAAATCCAATCACATACATAAGAATGCAAAAGAAGTGTAAAATGCTTCCCAAAAGCACGAAAAGATGGAAGATAGAGTGCATGTATTTATGCTTAACTCCAAGGCCGTAAAGCACGGCTCCTACAGTATATGAGATGCCTCCCCAGAGTAGCCACATAAAGCCTTCTTTTGATACTGCCTTAATAACAGCTTTTGAAGCAAACACAACGCACCAACCGATTCCTATATAAATTGACATAGCCAAAGCTGTAAACTTCTTTAAGTCAATTGCAGTAAATGTGCATCCAAGTGCACACAGTCCCCACACAAGTCCAAACAAGGTCCAGGCCAAGGCAGGAGATACGTGCCTAACTGCACCTAAAAGGATGGGAGTGTAGGTGCCGCCAACCAAAAGGTAAATTGTGCAGTGATCCAAAACCTGCATCACCCTTTTACCCATGCATTGCTTTAAGCCGTGATACACACTTGAGTTTGTATATAAAATAATCAAAGAAGCTCCGTAGATTGCGCTTGTGGTAATTAAGAAAGCATCGGCCTTTTTCACTGAGAAAATAAGGCAAAGCACCAAGGCCACAATCCCAAAGGCTCCTCCGATTATGTGAGTAATCATATTCATTAATTCTTCGCCCCTTGTGTAAGCAGGCATCGCTCTGTCAGCAAGTTTCGTCCTTGTCATTCATCATCCTCCGCAATTATTAGATGATGTAATCATAACACGATGTCATGTAGTATTCAATACTACATGATGAATTTTTTTGCGGCGTTCACTCGACGGTGAGATTTTAATCCCCAGGCAATAATTTGTTGTTATGAAGAACCTCCACAGCGTCGGTGCTTAGCGAGGTACTAAATGCCTGATTCTTGCGGCACTTTTGATGCAAGAATCGGGTATTTACGAGCTTAGCAACCGTTACGCGAGGACAAGAGCGCAAGCGTGTCGAAGAACAACAAATTATTGCCCCGGGGGGAGCCAAAAAAACACCCCACCATCAGGTGGGGTGCCAAGAATCAAACTTATTTCTTTCTGTAAATGATATCTTCACGAGCGGGACCGTTACTTATCATGGTGATGGGATATCCGATGCGCTCTTCGATGAATTCGATGTACTTTCTGCAGTTTTCGGGAAGCTTGTCGTATTCCTTAATGCCGCGGATGTCTTCTTTCCATCCGGGAAGAACCTCGTAAACAGGCTTTGCTTTCTTTAAAAGACGGGTTACAGGGAAGTCTGTTGTAACTTCGCCGTCGATTTCGTATCCTACACAAACGGGGATTTCATCGAGGTAACCAAGAACGTCAAGTACTGTGAAAGCAACATCTGTGGTGCCCTGAAGACGTAAGCCGTATCTTGAAGCTACGCAGTCAAACCAACCCATACGTCTCGGACGACCGGTTGTTGCACCGTATTCGCCACCGTCACCGCCACGACGTCTTAATTCATCGGCAACAGCTTCATCTAAGATTTCTGAAACAAATTCGCCTGCGCCTACTGCAGAAGAGTAAGCCTTGCAGACTGTTACAATTTGCTTAATTTCATAAGGAGGGATACCGCATCCTACAGCTCCGTAAGAAGCAAGAGTGTTGGAAGATGTAACCATGGGGTAAATACCGTGGTCTGTATCCTTTAAGGTTCCAAGCTGACCTTCCAGAAGAACTGTCTTTCCTTCTTTTAAAGCCTTGTCAAGGAAGAGGGCTACGTCGCAAACGTAAGGAGCAACCATTTCCTTATACTGCATAAGCTCGTTGTAAATGTCTTCAGCCTTAAGAGTGGGCTTGTGATATAAGTGCTCAAGTAAAATGTTCTTCTGAACAAGCACTCTTTCCAAGCGGTCCATGATAGCTTCTTTGGTATCGAATAAGTCGCTTACCTGGAAACCAATCTTTGCAAATTTATCGGAATAGAAGGGAGCGATACCTGACTTTGTGGATCCGAATGACTTACCTGCCAAACGCTCTTCTTCATATTTATCAAATAAAATATGGTAAGGCATGATTATCTGCGCACGATCTGAAATCAAGATCTTAGGCATGGGAACGCCCTTATCTACGATATCCTTAATTTCATTAAAAAGAATGGGAACGTTTAATGCGACACCGTTACCGATGATGCTGGTGGTGTGTCCGTAGAAAACGCCTGAAGGAAGAGTGTGCAATGCAAACTTTCCGTAAGCATTCTTGATTGTGTGACCTGCGTTAGCGCCTCCCTGAAATCTTACTACGATATCCGCCTTTTCTGCCAAGGTGTCGGTAATTTTTCCTTTACCCTCGTCACCCCAGTTGGCGCCGACAATTGCTTTTACCATAAGTGTTCTCCTTTTGGATATTTAGTTAAGGCCAAAGTGCCCGAATTTAAAGCACTCGCCATAAAAAATATATACGCTCTTTCCATTAATGTCAATCCTAATAGAAACCACTGTAAATGCATAAAAATGCAAAAGAAACCGTAATGAATATGTTAAGTTTTTGTTAAAAGAGTCGCAATTCCATTGCTTTACAAGCGCATATATATTATATTTTTAGTAAAAATTATGCAAAAATGCAAGCGTTGTAGGAGGAGGCAAAGAATGAAAAGAATCGATGAATATGTAAATTTCCAGGCAAGAAAATGTATCGAATGCGGTGATATTGATGACTCCTTATACAATGAATACGGGGTAAAAAGGGGGTTAAGAGACTTAAACGGTCAGGGCGTTTTAACGGGCTTAACCAATATTTCCAAAATCACTGCCTTTAAAGAAGAAAAGGGTGAGATGATTCCCTGCGCCGGTGAACTTTTATACAGAGGCTATGACATAAAAGAGCTTGCCAAAGAATCAAGGAAGAGGAAAAATGTCTACGAAGAAGGGGCCTACCTGCTTTTATTCGGAGAGCTTCCGTCAAAAGAAGAACTTGATGCATTCAGTGAAATTATTTCTGAAAACATGACTCTTCCCACAAACTTTACCAGAGACGTTATCATGAAGGTTCCCGATGAAGACATCATGACCTCCATGACAAAGAGTATCCTTACTTTGGCAGGATATGATAAAAGAAAAAACGATTTATCAATTGAAAATGTGTTAAGGCAGAGCATCCAGCTTATAAGCACATTCCCAATGCTTGCAGTCTACGGATATCATGCTTACAACCATTATAAAAACGATGACAGCATGTTTATTCATAGGCCCGACAAAGACTTATCCATTGCCGAAAACTTTTTAAGAATGCTAAGGCCCGATAAAAAGTATACAGAGCTTGAAGCAACAGTTTTGGATGTGGCGCTTCTTCTTCATATGGAGCATGGCGGAGGAAACAACTCCACATTTACCACAAGAGTAGTAACATCATCAGGCTCTGATACCTATTCCGCAATGGCGGCTGCAATGTCTTCTTTAAAAGGAAAACGCCACGGTGGCGCAAACCTCATGGTCATGAAGATGATGGATGATATAAAGAAACATATTAAAGACATTAAGGACGATGAGGAAATTGAAGACTATCTTACTAAGATAGTTAGAAAAGAAGTCTTTGACAAACAGGGCTTAATATACGGAATGGGACATGCGGTTTATTCACTTTCCGATCCAAGAGAAGAAGTCTTTAAAAGCTATGTTCAAAACCTTGCCCACGAAAAGGGTAAGGACAAAGACCTTAGCTTATATGAAAGCATTGAAAGAATCGCGCCTATGGTTATTGCAAGAGAGCGTAAGATTTATAAAGGTGTAAGCCCGAACGTAGACTTTTACTCAGGCTTTGTGTATGAAATGATGGGAATTCCGAGAGAACTTTTCACGCCTCTTTTTGCCGTTGCAAGAATAAGCGGATGGAGTGCTCACAGACTTGAAGAACTTGTGGCCGATAATAAGATAATTCGCCCCGCTTACAAGAGCCTTGTGGTAAAAAAGAAAATGAAAGATATAGAAAAACGATAATAGAATCGCTTCCCTCCCGCTTTAATTGAAAAAACATTTTAAAGTGATAGACTGATAACGATGAGGGACAAGGAGGAAATACCTATGAAAAAACGAAGTATTCTATTAGTCATTTCTTTGTGCGCCTGCCTTTCTTTAACAGGATGCAAAGTAGAAAGCAAATATTCAAATACAGTCTCAATCCCCACAACCGACGATGAAAAATATGAAAAAACCGATGATTCATCTTTTTCTTTTACGGAAGTTGAGCCTAAAGAAAACATAGAGCCTAAGGGCGAAGAAGTAAAAGAAAATGTGAAGAAAGAAAACGGTGTGAAAACCGAGTTTTCTGACATAGACGGAGACGGAAACGTTGAATATGCCATGACATATGAAGTGAACGACGGAGACCTTATAACAGGTGCTATTGAGCTTTACTTTAACAATGAGCTTATTTATGAATATCAGGAAGAGCTCCTAATGGATCCCGGAAAATTAGCCTACGAAGATTATGACGGAGACGGAGAAAAAGAAATATTCTTTTCTTTTTACCCAAGAGTAAATTCAATGCCTCTTGAAGAATACGTTGTATTAAAGAAAACAGGCGGCGCTTGGAATATATTAAAGACTCCGGTTGACAGCCTTGGCTCAAACAGCTTTCCTATTCATATTAAGTATGGTTCTTCCCCCTGCGAGCTTATCATAAGCTGTGATGGGTACGAAGAAACCATAGTGTATGACGCCGAAGTTCATTATGAGAAGATGGCAGAAGATACAAAGAACGATGAAAACAAGCAGTCCTTTAACGAAGAGTTTAACAGAATGCTTAGAGGCGAAGGCTATGAAGAAGGCGCAGAATTCGGAATGGTGATGCCCTGGGGCGTCTGGGAAATAGATGCCGTAACCGTAGATGATAAGCCAATGCTTAAAGCAAGGCAGGGAATTGCGGGACAGCTTGAAAGATACGATCAGCTTGGAGATCTGTTCATCTATTTTGACTTTACGGATAATGGAAAACTAAAAATAGAGAAGCTTGAATTCTTTGACTATGAGAATTACGGATCCAACGAATAATCATGCTTGAATTACTCTTCCTTCAATGTTATCTTTTTATTTGAGAAAAGTTAACTCTTTAAGGAAACGCTGGCAAATTATTATTAAGGAGATTTATAGAATGGAAATTGTTTGTTTGGATCTTGAAGGCGTGTTGGTGCCGGAAATCTGGATCGAGTTTTCAAAGAAAACCGGTATCGAAGAGTTAAAGAAAACCACAAGAGACGAGCCTGATTACGATAAGCTTATGAAGTGGAGATTGGAAGTTTTAAAAGAACACGGACTTGGCCTTAAAGAAATTCAGGATGTAATAAGAAAGATAGAGCCCTTGGAAGGAGCTCTTGAATTCTTAAATAAATTAAGAGAAAAGACTCAGGTTATTATTATTAGCGATACCTTTTCACAGTTTGCAACTCCCTTAATGGAAAAGCTTAACTGGCCCACAATCTTTTGTAATTCATTGGAGGTTGCTGAAGATGGCACCATTACAGGATACAAAATGAGAGTTGAAAAGAGTAAGCTTACAACCGTTAAAGCGTTACAGTCTATAGGATATGACACTATAGCAAGCGGGGATAGCTACAACGACCTTGATATGATAAAGGCTTCAAAGGCAGGATTTTTATTTAGAACAACAGATAAGATTAAGAATGACTATCCCGAGCTTAAAGCATTTGAAACCTATGATGAATTGTTTGAAGCAATTAATAACTACTTATAATAAGAAAAAGCCGTCGGCGTGGCCGGCGGTTTTTTCATCCCTTTTACACAAGCGAGAATCACTCGCGATATTCCATTTCCTCTTTTTCCAAACTTCTTACGCTAATGATAATAACAGATAAAAGTCATGCATAAACTATCCAAATAGGTAGTTTTTGCAACTTACCCTCAAATAAATACAACTTACCTTACAATCTGTTTTCTTTTGAAGACAGATTTTTTATTATGCAGATAAGCAAAGACAAGGAGGCAACATGAAAGCAATAGAGATTAAAAACCTTACAAAAAGATACGGAAACTTTACAGCGGTAAACAACATATCATTCGATGTTGAAGCAGGATCAATGATTGGATTCCTTGGAGTAAACGGAGCCGGCAAGTCAACTACCATAAACATGCTTTCCACCATTTTGACACCTGACGGGGGAGATGTTAACGTGTGCGGATATAGACTCGGAAAGCAGGATATGGAAATAAGAAAGTCAATCGGTGTTGTGTATCAGTCAAACGTCCTTGATGACCTTCTTACGGTTAAAGAAAACTTAGTACTTAGAGCAACCATAGCAGGCCTATCAAAAGAAAAGATAAACAAAAGACTTAAAGAGCTTTCAGACTTACTTAAATTAGAAAGCATTTTAAATAAGAAATATCAGCTTTTGTCAGGGGGCCAGAAAAGAAGATGCGAGATAGCCTTAGCGCTTATGCATTCTCCAAAGATTCTTTTCTTGGATGAGCCAACCACAGGCCTGGACCCTGCCACAAGAATCGATGTGTGGGAAGCGGTAAAGCTTCTTAGGAAAAACGAGGACATGACCGTGTTTTTAACCACTCACTACATGGAAGAAGCAGCAACGGCAGATAAAATCGTGATAATCGATAAGGGAGAAATCTTAGCGGAGGGCACTCCCTTTGAGCTAAAAGAAACCTATGCAAAAGACAGACTTAAGTTGTATTTTGAAAAAGAAAAAGAAGAGAAAATCAAAACCTTCTTTAAAGAAGATACTTACAAAGCAACCAAGTACGGAGCAAGAGTTTATTTAAACTCTTCAATAGAAGCAATAAAGGAAGTAGAAAAGATCAAAGACCTGATTGATGGCTTTGAAGTGATTCAGGGAAACATGGACGACGTATTTTTAAACGTTACAAAGAAAGATGAGGAGACAGCATGAAACAGTTTTGGGCATTAAATAAAAGAAACATCAAATTATATTTTAAAGATCACTCGGCAGTTTTCTTTTCACTCTTATCAATGTTAATAGTAATCATGCTCATGGTTTTCTTTCTTGGAAACATGGCAAACGCTTCTATATTAAACGCAGTAAAGGATATTCCCGGAAGAGACCTTGCAGCCGATACCTTAAAGGTAAAGGAAATGGTTTATTTATGGACCGTTGCAGGCATCATCACAATCAATGCAGCCAGCGTAACTCATTCCTTTTACACTAACATGATTAAGGACAGGGGCGACAACAAGCTTAACTCAATCTTAGTTATGCCTATAAAAAGAAGCCATATCACAGCATCATTTGTATTTGGCGCATGGTTTGTAAGTGTGATAATGGGATGCTTAACATTACTTGTGACTCAGATTATCGGAGTGTTTAGAGGATTTGAAGTATTATCTTTTGTTACGATTTTAAAAGTATTATTGATAATTTCATTAAACGCGCTTGTTTATGCATCCATCATGTTTTTCTTTGCTTCCATAGTTAAAAGCGAAAGCGCATGGGGAGCAATCGGTATTATAATAGGTACCCTTTCAGGATTCTTAGGCGGCATCTACTTATCAGTAGGCGACTTAAGCGAAGGCGTTGTGAAAGTGCTTAAGTGTTTCCCTTTTATATACGGAACAAGCGCTTTAAGAGAAGTGATGCTTGATGCCACTGAAGATATTTTCTTTGAAGGCACCCCCGAAATCATAAGAGAGTCCGTTGACGCGGCAATGGGAAACAGTCTTACTTTATTTGAAAAAGAATTGTTAGGCGGCCAAAAAATGGGTATACTTTTATTGGTTGGATTAGTATTTATGTTTCTTTCAACTTTAATAATCACATTTTCAAAGAAGAAAGACAGATAGCATGAAAATTACCATTTTGACGCCGGGGCCAAATGAAGAAGATGAAATCATCGTTAAGATGAAGGATTTATCGGAAGATGCCTTAAGCCTTATTAAGCGATTAAAAGACGGAGGGGAAAAGGATGCAATTGCCGCATATGTAGGCGACAACATTGTGATGCTTCCTTTAGGAGAAATATATTATTTCGATGCCGTTGATAACAAAGTTTTTTCTTATACCAAAGACAAGTGCTTTGAAGTTAAGAAGAAACTCTTTGAAATCGAGGAAGAGTTTGAAAAGACATCCTTTGTGCGCATATCAAAGAACGCCATCGTTAATATAAAGAAGATAGAGCGTCTCATCCCCGAATTTAACGGCCGATTCGAAGCGAAGCTTAAAAACGGAGAAAGCATTATCATATCAAGAGGATATGTGCCCCTTTTAAAGCGTAAACTCGGTGTGGGAAAGTAGGTGTGACATGAAAGAATTCATAAAGAAATTACTTTTGTTTTTTATAATCATAGATTCGGGAGTGTTTTTGGTGGTGTGGCTTAGCTCCCTAAAAGAAACCGCCATTCCGGTAAACACCATACCCCATGTGTTTTTGGTTTCTTTTTTAACGGCACTGGTTACTGCAATCGTCTTTTCCATAGACCCAAAGAAAAAAGTCGGGAAGCTTACAAACGTTCTTATCTTCTTAGCCCACTTAATAAGCTTATGCTTAATAGTATTCTTATCGGGATCTAAGTTTGGATGGTTTGAAAAAAGCTTTAGCGGATTTTTAAATGTAGCCATAAGCGTTGCAATCGTGTATGCCTTTACGGCAGTCTTCTATATTATATTGGTAAACAAAGAAACCAAAGAACTAAATGATGCATTAAAGAATTATTCAGAAAAAGAAACCGATTGATTCGGTTTCTTTTATTATGCTCAAAATTTTCAAACCCCTGTAAAAACAGGGGTTTTTGTGCAAAGTTAACATAATGGAAATAAAAATAACGAAAAATTAACAGGATTTTTGTGCAGTTTTTAAAATTCCCGCCGATATATGTATTGTAGCGAACAAACAAGATGAAAAATTTGAAGAGGAAAAGAAGTTATCCACGGAGGGAAAACGAATGAGAAAGAACATTAATATGAAGAGAATTGTATCAGGAATCTTAGCATGCACAGTAGCTGCAACAGTATTTGCAGGATCAACAATCAGTGCATATGCAGACAATACAGTAGAAACAATGTTAAACGAAAGCGTTTCTTTAATCGAAGAAGCAGATAAGGTATCTGAAGAATCTTTTGAAGTAGACGAAACACTTGCAAACGAAGTTAACGAAGCAATCACTTCTTTCGATGAAACAGTTGCAGCAATCGACACTGTTACATTGGAAGACTTAAATAAAGTAAGCGAAGCTTTTGACGCAGCAGTAGAAGCATACGGCGTAGCAGACGAAAAGCAGAAAGAAGCAGAAGCTAAGTACGAAGAAGCAGCAGCAGACCTTGAAAAGGCTGAAGGCGATTCAGAAGCAGCAAAGACAAAGTTAGAAGAAGCAAAGGCAGTTATCGAACAGGCTTCTAAGGATAAAGAAGAATTAAAGGTTATTGAAGAACAGTACTACGGCACAATGGTTTATTACTACAGAACATTAGTTAAGAACAATGCCGTATACAACGAAGACGGAACAATGGATTTTGTTGAATCAGCAAAAGCAGCTGATCAGGAAAGCATTGACAAATATGCAAAGAACCCCTCATCTTTTGGCGGCGGCGAAGTATTTAACTTCACAAGATGCTTAACAAAGGAACTTGTTGAATACATGCTCATCCACTCAGAAGGCGCTGTAGAAGGCACAATCGTTTACGGCGAAGAAGGAAACAAGACAATCACTTCACAGGAAGCAGTAGTAATCTTAAACAACAATAAAGAAGACCAGACACTTACCGGCACACAGGCAAAGAAAGATAACAGAACAGGCGAAACATTGAAGGCCGGCGAAAAAGAAACTCTTAAGTTAACACAGTCAACTCAGAAGGATAGCGGAAGAACAAACAGAACAAAGGTTACTTTCAAGGATGCTGACGGTGTTGAACACACAGAATATTACAACGGCGTTTATAAGAGCTCAGAATTCGGCGACGAAACAGACGTTGAAGACGGACTTATTTACATCGCATTGATCAAATACAACGAAGAAAAGAAAGCTTGGGAAGCAAACAGAGTAGAAGACGAAAACAACTACGACAGCTACTCAAAGCTTAAAGCAGCAATTGCTACTTTAGAAGCTTACGAAGCAGCAAAGGCAGACGTTGAAACAGCTCTTACAAGCGTAGCAGCATTAGAAGAAAAGTTAGCAGCATTACAGGGAACAAAGAACGCAGCAGCTGAAAAGCTTGCAGCAGTTAGAAGCGAACTTAACAACGCAAAGGCAGCATTAGAAGCAGCAGAAGAAACAAAGGCTAATCTTGAAGCATCATATGTTGAAGCACAGGCAGTTGTAGCTTCAGTTGATGCAGACGACTATGAAGTAGTTATCGTTCCTGTTTCAAACGAATCAGAAAACGTTGTTATCGAAGAAGTTGCAGCTCCTACAGCAGCAGCTCCCGTAGCAGTAGCTCCCGTAGCTTCTGAAGGAATCGTTGAAGTAAGCGAAAGAGTTACATTAACAGAAGCAGTTGAAGAAATCGCTGATGCAAACGCAGCTCCCTTAGTTGTAAAGCCTTCAGAAGTTAAGGCAAGCGAAACAGCTAAAGCATATGAATTAAAGGTAGTTACAGCAGTAGCAGAAGATGAAGTTCCTCTTTTTGAAGGAGTTCACACTGTAAGCGCTCACTATATTTGGTGGTTCGTTTTAGCACTTGCTGTAATCGAAATTTTAGCAGCAGTAGTTTATGTAAAGAAACACTCCAATGACTAATAAAACTTCATTTTTCATTCTCCCTTTTCCTTTTCCTCTTATTAGAAACGGTGGCCTCTAAGGCCACCGTTTCTGTTTGTGCACAAAAAACAATAGCAAATATTGCAAGTACTCGCAATATTTGCTATAATCACTGTGATTATTGTGTGTATTAAGTAGCGTTACTCGCTACGGGGGAATCATGAAAATAACAATATTGGGAGCAAGAGGCTCGATTCCGATTGAAGGAAAGAAATTCCTTGAGTTCGGAGGGCTAACCTCATGTGTTCTTTGCGAGACAAAAACTGAAGCTGTTTTTATCGATGCCGGAACAGGTTTACTTAATGCACCCATAATTACGGATAAGAACGTATCTATGCTTCTTACCCACCCTCATCTTGACCATTTAATTGGTCTTCCTTTTTTTCCACTTTTAAGTAAAAAGAACCAAATAATAGACTTCTATGCAGGCACCCACGAAGGCTTAAATGCCGAAAAATTGCTGGATGGTTTATTTTCTCCGCCTTATTGGCCTTGTAAAATAAGCGACTATCCGGCTGATTTTAGATGCCATGAATTAAGCCTGCCCTTACAAATAGGTGATGTGACAATAGAAGCCATTAAATCAAATCACCCAGGGGAAAGCTTTATATTTAAAGTAACAAGCGAAGGAAAATCCTTTGTTTATGCAACGGATTATGAATACAAGCAAGAAAGCGCAAAAGATCTTATAGACTTTTCAAGGAATGCAGACCTTTTGTGCTTTGATTCCCAATACACAGACGAAGAGTATTTAAGTAAAAAAGGATACGGACATTCAACCATCAGTCAGGGAATGGAAATTTTTAAAGAAAGCAAAGCGAAATCCATGCGCTTTGTGCATCACAACCCCTCTTATGACGATGAGTTTTTGCGTAGCCTTGAAAAAAATATTAAAGACGAGAATGTTTCAATAGCAAGAATAAACGAGGTAATAACGCTGTGAGTCTAGATAAGAAGTTAATTAAACTTGCCATTGCATTAAGCGCCGAAAAAAACTTCGACAAATTAATGCAGACGATTTTGATAGAGGCAATGGAAATCTGCAATTGCGACGCGGGCACGGTTTATGTGCTTAAAGACGAGTTTCTTCATTTCCATACCATGTTTACAAAATCAAAAGGCACAACGGTTGAAGAGCAGAGTAAAAACATTAACCTTCCTCCCGTACCCCTTGGAAGAAAGAACGTGTGCGCTTGCTCCGCCCTTGACAATAAACTCATAAACATCCCCGATGTTTATGAATCCAAGGAATACGATTTTTCCGGAGCTCAAAAGTACGATTCCATTACCGGTTATCGCACAGGCTCCATGCTTGTTATCCCAATGGCGGATGACAAGAATGAAATAATCGGCGTGCTTCAACTGATAAATGCCCAAAATACGCAAGGTAAAACGATTCCCTTCAAAAAGGAATTTGAAGAAACCATATCAGCCCTTGGTTCTTTAGCCGCAGTAAGCCTTAATAACCATAGGCTTGCTGAAGAAGTAAATAATCTCTTACATTCCTTCGTGGAAGTAATGGTAGATGCCATCGACGCAAGAAGCTCTTATAACGCAAATCACACAAGAAGTATGGTGGGATATGCATCACGCTTCATCGATTGGCTTAATAAAACGGGAAATGATTGGAAGTTTAGCGATGACTCAAAGGATGCTTTCCTAATGAGCATCTGGCTTCACGATATAGGTAAACTTATCGTGCCACTTGAGGTCCTTGATAAGCCCGATAGGCTTGGCACCCTTAAGCCGGGTATTAAGAGCAAAATCGAAATAGCTTCTTTAAAAGAAGAGATTCTTTCTTTAAAGGATCCTTCAAAAGAAAAAGAATGTCTTGAAAAGATAGAAAAGCTTAAAAGCGCCTGGGAAGAAATTGAAAAGGCCAATATGGCAGGTTTCCTTCCTGATGAACAGATAGATAAGTTAAAAGAATATGCAAAGATAACCTGTAAGAGCGCTGATGATAAGGAAGAGCCTTTATTAAATGAAAAAGAGCTTGAAGCCATCACTATAAGAAAAGGTACTCTTACAGACGGCGAAAGAAAACAGATTCAAAGCCATGTTTCTTATACCGCAAGAATGCTTGAAAAGATGGTATTTAAAGGAATTTATAAAAACGTTCCTTTCTGGGCGGGCTCGCACCATGAGCTATTAAACGGAAACGGATATCCTAAGCACTTAAAGGGCGATGAACTTCCTAAAGAAACAAGGTTACTTACCATAATCGATGTCTACGATGCACTCACGGCGGAAGATAGGCCCTATAAGCCGCCCATGCCTTCGGAAAAAGCCTTCGCAATTTTGGAAAGCATGATGAAAGACGGCGAAATAGACGAATCGATTCTTAATATGTTTAAAGAAAGCAATGCTTGGAATAAAAAACTAATTACTAAATAAAAGGGGACTAGTATGGAAGAAAAGGATACTAAAAAGACAAACAAAAAGCCGATAATATTCGGCGCAGTAGCTGCAGTGGTTGTAGTGGCAGTAGTATGCGTGCTTTTGTTTTCAAACAAAGCAATCCGCGCCACCACAATGAGAATGCTTAGAATGGAAGGTACCGTTAACCTTGAAGAAAACGGTAAAATTAAAACCGTAAGAGAAGATTTAAGGCTTAAAAACGGAAATGCGGTAAACACTGAGGCCGCGAGCCTTTGCTCAATCGGCCTTGATGACACAAAGATTGTCACCATGAACGAAGTAAGCCGCGCTGAGTTTTCTCAAAAAGGAAAGGCTTTGGAATTAAACCTTACAAAGGGAAGCCTTTACTTTGAAGTAAGCAAAAAACTTGCTTCCGATGAATCCTTTGAAATACAGACATCCACTATGGTTGTAGGTATCAGAGGAACGTCCGGTTATGTATCTTGTGATGAAGAGGGACATGAATATGTCCTCACCACAGACGGAAGTGTCCACGTAATCGGCAGAAACCCTCAAACCGGGGAAATAAAGGAAATAGATGTCCCTGCAGGAAGCAAGATTGTGGTTTACCTTTATAATGACAGAACGGTAGACAGTATCATGTTTGCCCTTGAACCTGTATCTGAAGATGAAATTCCTGAATTTGTAATTGCAAGATTACAGGAAAATGAGGAATTACTTAATAAGGTTGTAAACGACACAGGCTGGAGTAAGCCCGTAATTATGGGTGAAGAAGAAAGCGAGCCTGAGGATACAAGCGAAGAAGAAAAGGCCGAAGAGACTACGGAAGAAACTGAAGAAACCACAGAAGAAGTAACGGAAGAGGTTAAAGAAGAAGTTACAGAACCCGAACCCGAGCCCACTCCTGCTCCAAGAAGTACACTTCCCGAAGGCGTAGTAAGAAACGCCGACGGAACCTTTACTTTAGCAGACGGAACAGTATTTGACCCTAACTTTTACAGAAATAAATACGGCGACCTTGCAGGCATGAGTGATGAAGAGCTTTTAAACCACTACTTAACTTATGGTAAAGGCGAAGACAGAAGCGCAAATCAGGCAGAACAGGATAAGAAAGATGCCGAAGAAGCTGCAAAGAAAGCTCAGCAGAACGCGCACGATGATGACGATGATGATGACAGCTCATCAAACGGCGGACAACAGCAAAATGGACAGCAAAATCCACCCGCTCAGACTTATTCGGTTGACTATAGCAATAATAATCAGGTATCAGACGGTTCAGGAAATGTTGTCGGAAGTTATTACGATGGTAATCTCGAGTTGTCCGGTAATGTCTCACTACCTATGACTCTGGAGACTGAGCAAGGTACACAGACACTTAAAGTATCAGATATGTATTTCACAGGCGATACACCGGTTAATACAACTGTAACTCTATCGCAAAGCGGAACAACAATTAAAAAGATGGCAAACGGATATATGGTAACGTATACAGATGCCAGTGGTACTCAGCAGACATTTGAGAGCGATGGCTACATGATGTCACAAGACGTAGGTAATACGGGTATAGCCGGATTAGAATTCTACGTTAACGATCCGAGTGATCCAAATGCATATCATGGTATATACATTGCGGACGATGAATCGATTGGACAATTCTAAGCTTAATGCCCATAGCTTAAACTATATATAATTCGAACTCATAAACTCTAAGCACTATATCCTTGGTGGGATATGCAAGGAGGATTAATAATGGACGAGAGGAATAGTAAAAAGCCAAGTAAAAGGACGATAATAATTTGCATTGCCGCAGTTGTGGTGGTGGCTTGTGTGTGCGTGGTGCTTCTTTTTTCAAACAAAGCAATCCGCGCCACCACAATGCGAATGCTAAGAATGGAAGGTACCGTAAGCCTTGAAGAAAACGGTAAAGTAAAATCCGTAAGAGAAGATTTAAGGCTTAAAAACGGAAATGCGGTAAACACTGAGGCCGCAAGCCTTTGCTCAATCGGCCTTGATGACACAAAGATTGTCACCATGAACGAAGTAAGTCGTGCTGAGTTTTCTCAAAAAGGAAAAGCCCTTGAATTAAACCTTACAAAGGGAAGTCTTTACTTTGAAGTAAGCAAAAAGCTTGCTTCCGATGAATCCTTTGAAATACAGACATCCACTATGGTTGTAGGTATCAGAGGAACATCAGGATACGTTTCTTGTGATGAAGAGGGACATGAATATGTGCTCACCACAGACGGAAGTGTCCACGTAATCGGCAGAAACCCTCAAACCGGAGAAGTAAAGGAAATAGACGTCCCCGCAGGAAGCAAGATCATTGTTTACCTTTATGACGATAGAACGGTAGACAGTATCATGTTTGCACTTGAACCTGTAACGGAAGATGAAATTCCTGAATTTGTCATTGCAAGATTACAGGAAAACGAAGAGCTGCTTGATAAGGTTGTAAACGACACAGGCTGGAGCAAGCCCGTAATTATGGGTGAAGAAGAAAGCGAGCCTGAGGATACAAGCGAAGAAGAAAAGGCCGAAGAAACTACGGAAGTAACTGAAGAAACCACAGAAGAAGTAACTGAAGAGGTTGAAGAAGTTACAGAACCCGAACCCGAGCCTGAACCCGAGCCTCAAAACACACTTCCTGCAGGCGTAGTAAGAAATGCCGACGGAACATTTACTTTGGCAGACGGAACAGTATTTGATCCTAACTTTTACAGAAATAAATACGGCGACCTTGCAGGCATGACTGATGAAGAACTTCTAAACCATTATTTAACATATGGTAATGAAGAAGAGCGAAGCGCAAATCAGGCAGAGCAGGATCAAAAAGATGCCGAAGAAGCTGCAAAGCAGGCCGAGCAGAACTCGCATGATGATGACGATGACGATGGAGACGATGGTTCATCGGACTCAGGACAACAGCAAAGCGATCCTGCGCCAACCTACACATATGATGCAACAAACAACGAGGTAAGGGTTGGGGACACCGTGGTAGGTGCGTATATACCCCCGCAAAGTAGTGGAGAAGGCGGTCAATTTACTGTCTATGGCGGTACTCATTCGATGCCTATGACAATAAATGGTGAAACTTTACACATGCAAAACCTGGTACTTACAAATGACACAACACCTGGAACGGAGATTACTGTAGGTGGAACAAATATTAGGTGGGTGGATAATCATTATGTAGTCTATGAATCAAGCGCCGGTTCTAATTCAGTATATCCGCTTGAACCCGGTGAGTATTCGGGCGCTGTAGATGCGCAAGGACTGAATAATTCAAATAACAGATACACCGGATTGCTGGTATTGTCAGAAAATCAATATTACGTAATAACGGATAGCGGAGTTGTTGCCGCTGTCAACATAAGCTAAACATATGAAAAACATACTTAAAAACAAAACTTTTAAACAAATTACATATTCACTTCTTGCAGCGGCTGTGGTGACAATCACCATAGCTGTGGCGGGAGTCTTAAATCGAGTTGACAACATAGCCCAGGATGCTTTTTATCAATCTCCCAAGGCTTTGGATGGGGACATTGTTGTAATAGGCATAGACAATAAGTCATTGGATGACCTTGGCCCCTACAATTCATGGGGAAGGGACATAATGGCTAAGGCCCTTGAAAACTTAGCAAGGGATAAAGAAAACCTTCCGGCTGTCGTTGCAATCGATACTTTATACATTGGGGAAACCGATAAAGAAAATGACCAAAGGCTTGCGGATGCCACAAAAGAACTTGGGAATGTGGTAACGGCTTCTTTTGCCCAAATCGGCACAAAGCCTGTGTATGAAGAAGGACATTTAAGATACGACTACAATGCGGTGTTTAGTTACGATGAGCCCTATGAAGCCTTGAAAGAAGTCACGACTTTAGGTCACATCAATGCAATGTATGATACAGACGGAATAATGCGTCATGCCCTTATGTATGTGGATGCGGATGGGAAGAGAGTTTATTCCATGGCATATGAGACTGCAAAGCGATATGCCAAGGAAACAGGCCTTGAATTGGAAGAGCCCCCTGTTGATTCGCAGGGAAACTTCTATGTGTCATATTCTTCACTTCCCGGAGGATTCTATGACGGATACTCATTTTCAGACCTTGTAAACGGAAAGATTGACCCTGAGGAGCTTTCGGGAAAGATAGTATTTATAGGCCCTTACACTGTAGGTCTTCAGGATTCTTACTTTACCTCAATTGCAAGAGCCGAGTACATGTACGGTGTTGAGTATCAGGCAAACGTGGTAAAAGAAATTTTAGACGCAGACTATAAGATTGAAGTAAAAAAGACTCCGCAGATAATACTTTTATTTATTATCGCATTCCTTGCTTTCTTCTTATTCCAAAGAGTAAAGGTAAGGACCGCAAGTATAATTGCGGCGTTAACTATCATATGTTCGGTAGCGGTTTCTTTTATCCTTTATAATGTAAAAATCGGTGGCGCGGGCCACGTAATAAGGCCTCTGTGGATTCCCGTATCAATCCTTGCTTTGTATGTTGTTTCAATCGGAATCTACTATGTAAGAACTTTAATTGAAAAGCAGCGCGTCACAAAGACCTTTGAAAGATACGTAGCGCCGGAAATCGTAAGCGAGATTTTAAAAGAAGGTATCGAAAACCTTTCTTTGGGCGGAAAGACCTGCGATATTGCGGTTTTATTCGTAGACGTAAGAGGCTTCACCACAATGTCTGAGCGCTTGACGCCCGAAAAGGTTGTGTTCATTTTAAATAAGTACCTTACCATGGCAAGCGACTGCGTAGAAAGAAACAAGGGTACCCTTGATAAGTTTGTGGGCGATGCCATGATGGCTTTCTGGGGAGCGCCCATTCCTCAGGACGATGCAATCTATAATGCGGTAAAGACCGCAAAAGAGATTGTGGAAGGGGCAAAGAGAGTTTCGGATGAGCTAAAGGCTGAAATCGGCGAAGAATTAAGAGTCGGTGTTGGCGTTAACTTTGGCCCTGCGGTTGTTGGTAACATGGGAGCTCAAAAGCACATGGACTACACTGCAATCGGCGATACCGTAAACACTGCAGCCCGTTTGGAAGCAAATGCTCCCGGCGGAAAGGTCTATATAAGCCGTGCGGTTTATGATGCACTTAAAGACAGAATCACAGCCACATCCCTCGGAGCGACAATCAAATTAAAAGGTAAAGCAGACGGATTTGAAGTCTTAGAACTTAATGAAATTAAATAGCTAAGAAACGGTGGCAGAATGCCACCGTTTTTAGTTTTCGGAATTGACGTATCGGGACACAGCTTAAAAAATATTTATGATATCACAAGATTTCATAACTTAATCTTAAGAAAATTACACCCCTAACCTTCATTGACTCTCCATCCTCACGATGTTATAACGTTAGACATAGAAAAACGAGGAGGAGAAAAACATGAGAAAAAAAATTTGTTACGCAGTTTTATTTTCTGTACTAACAGTAGCTGCACTAACCGGTTGTGGAGAAGCCGAAGCTACAGTCTCAGAATCGGCTATGACCGAAATCGGAGATAGTGAGGAGACTAAAGATAGTGAATATTCCTTAGGAGAGATTACTAATGATGATGCTTTAGTGTCTCAGGAAGCTTCGGTAGAAAAGGAACCCGAAGCAGACGGACGCCCTGTAGAAGACGATAAGTTTTCTGAGGAATACGCCGGTATCACACTTTCAGATGCCTTGGATAAGGTTAAAGTAGAAATTGGTAGCGGGGGCGAGATTTTAGAATATTCCCAGGGTGAAGATCCCGACGGAAACACAGCATGGGTAATTGTTGCAGCGCCTGTCACAACAGCTGACGGCCCTACAACCGTAAGTTACTATGTTAACGACAACGAATGCATCGAAGCAACATCTGCTGACGATGCAGCTACATCAGAAGAAAAAACTGATGTAAAAACTGAAGAAAAAACAAAATAACACAAAAACAAAACCTAAAAACTAAATAAAACTCAATTGCTGACTTCATACTAAAGGGCATCCTACGGATGCCCTTTTTTCAGTTGCGGGTGCATGGCGGATTCGATCATTCTCGCGTTACAAAATAAAAAGGACATCCATATAAGCGCGAGATGCAGAAAGGTCCGGTGGACCTTTCTGGGAAGCCGCAAAACGGTAGTTTTGCGGGTGAAAGCATCTCACGCTTATACAATAAAAAAGGACATCTTTACGATGTCCTTTTTATTGTATAAGCGCGAGACGGGACTCGAACCCGCGACCCCGACCTTGGCAAGGTCGTGCTCCACCAACTGAGCCACTCGCGCATGTCTTTTGCTGTTTAGCAGCGACAATGGATATATTACATGACGCAGCCCCGTTTGTCAACAATCTTGTTAAAAATTTTTCATGATTTTTCCACCCACCACTGGCAGACTTGCCGAACAGAAAGTGAGGTGATATAATACCTCATATGCAAGAGAATATTAACACCACAACACGTAGTATCGTTTACTACGAGAACGAATTGGAAGACGAATTTTCCGAGGCTAAGATTGATGCTAAGCATATCGGCGCGGATTATGACTACGATGGCGGTTTAATGAGAAAAATAGGGCGGGGGTTGTTTTATTACGTGATAGCCAGGCCCTTTGGGCTTATTTTTTTGAAATTAAAGTATAGCCATAAAGTAGTGGGACGGGAAAAATTTAAGGAAGCTAAGGGAACAGGTTTCTTTTTGTACGGAAATCACACAAATCCCATGGCGGATGCTTTTATGCCGGCGATTTTGGTGAGACCTAAGAGTGCATACGTTATAGTGCATCCTGCAAATGTTTCGATTCCTGTGCTTGGTAAGATTACTCCAAGCCTTGGCGCAATACCGCTACCTGACGATATGCATGCACTTAAGGCATTCGAAAAAAAGATTGAAAAAGAGGCAAAAAAGGACCACGTGGTTGCAATTTATCCGGAAGCTCACATTTGGCCGTTTTGCACATTTATTCGAAACTTTAAGGAACCGGCGTTTAGGTATCCCATAAAGTACGATAAGCCGGTATTTTGCTTTACCGACACTTATCATAAAGGTAAGGGCGGGAAGGTTAAAATGATAACCTACATTGAGGGGCCTTTCTATGCGGATAAGTCGCTTCCCATGAAGGATCAAAAGAAAGATTTACGTGACAGGGTATTTGCTGTAATGAGCGAAAATGCAAAGAAAAACACCCTTGAGCTTGTAAAATACGTAAAGCGTGATGTGGATGATACAAAGGGGGAAGAAACATGAATCTTTTGTTTTCCGGAAACGATTATGTCTTTGACGGCATAATGACCTGCCTTCTTTCGATTTTTATGCGAACAAAGTCTAAAGAACCCTTTAACGTCTATGTTTTAACCATGGATGTGTCGCATATAAAGAAAGAATACGTTCCGATTTCGAAAGAGAAAACAGATTATCTTGAGGAAATTGCAAAAAAGTATAACAAAGAAAACAAAGTACATAGGCTCGATGTTACAGACATTTACATGAAGGAGTTTTCAAAGTGTCCAAACGAGCAGTGCTATTGCTCGCCATACACTTTGCTTAGGCTATTTATCGACATGATAGACGAAATCCCGGATAAGATTTTGTACCTTGATGCAGACATCATGTTTAACCGTGAAATCGAGCTTTTATATGACACAGACATTGAAGGATATGAGTACGCAGCCGCAAGAGACCACTACGGAAAATACTTGATTAACCCCAACTACATAAACGCGGGCGTTCTTTTATTCAACATGAAAATGTGCAAAGAAACCAGCCTTTTCAAAAAGGCAAGGGCTCTTATTAAAGAAAAGAAACTGCTTTTTGCTGACCAGGATGCGATTTATAGAAGCACCACCAAAAAGAAAATGCTTCCCCAAAGGTTTAACGACCAGAAGTTTTTACACAAGCATACGGTGGTAAGGCATTTTTCAAAAAGACTGTTTTACCTACCTTACCCACATACAGACAACATCAAGCAGTGGCACGTAACAAAGATTCACAAAGTCTTTGGATATGATCAATTTGACGATTGTCTATATGAATACATTTATCTTAGGAGAAAATTTGAAGATGAAGGCTAACTTAATGCTTTTAAAGAAAACAAAAGTTATACCCGTTTTCTTTGCCGCAGACGATAAATATGTGCGTTTCATGGCAGTAACGATTAAGTCGCTCATTAAAAACTCGTCTGATAAAAACCAATACGAATTATATATTTTAAATACCGATATTTCCGCTAAAAATCAGGAAAGATTAAAGCAATATGAAACAAGAAACTGTAAGCTTCACTTTGTGGATGTGACGGATGAACTTGCAAAAATCGAAAAGAAAATATCCTTAAGAGATTACTATTCATCCACCACCTACTACAGAGTGTTTATCCCCGATATGTTCCCTCAGTACAAAAAGGTTCTTTATTTAGATTCTGACACCGTCATTCGTGAGGACGTTGCAAACCTTTATAACTACGAGCTTTTGGGAAAATACATAGGGGCCGTAAGAGACCAGATTGTGGCTCAGACAGACGTGTTTGGAGACTACGTTGAAAAGGTTTTGGGAATATCAAGAGGCGCCTATTTTAACGCAGGCGTAGTGCTCATTAACTGCGATGAGTTTAGAAGAAATCACCTTTTAAAGCAGTTTGTAAAGCTTTTAAACAACTATAACTTTGTGGTGGCTCAGGACCAGGACTATCTAAACATCCTTTGTAAAGACAAGGTTTTGTGGCTTGACCAAAGATGGAATGTGCAAATGGGTGGCGTGACCCCTTGCGAAGAAGACAAGGCAAAGCTTGTGCACTATAATCTTGCCCTTAAGCCTTGGCACTACGAAGATTGCAAAATGGGAAGCTTCTTTTGGGAGAATGCCAAAGAAACCGATTTTTACGACGAGTTAAGACAGGTTCTTTCCGATTTTAGCGATAAGGACAAAGAAAAAGACGACTACTACGGAAAGCACTTATTAGACCTTGCCGTATCTGAAATAAACAATAAGATGAACTATAACAATCTCTACGGAGACGGAGAGTCCATTAAGCTTACAAGAGCTGAAGTTTTAAGAAGAATCGCAAGCCTTGAAAAGCAGGGAATCTTTGATAAGGACGTAGAGGACGATCCCCCGGGAAGAGAGTTAAAGCCCTGCGAAATCGACTACATGAGAAGGGGTGTAAACGCTAAGTTAAGAGCACGCTACGCCTTTAGACTCGCCAGATGGTTTGTGGATTTTCTTATTGCAAAGAAACAATTTGTGGTTAAAGAAATAAAGGGCCTTGAAAAGCTTAAAAACGTTGAAACAGGCGCAATTTTAACTTGCAACCACATTCATCCTTTCGATAGCTTTGCAATGCAGATTCTTTATGACAAAACAAGAAAAAGAAAGAAACTCTTCCGCGTCATAAGTGAAGCAAACTACACAGCTTTCCCGGGCTTCTACGGCTTCTTAATGAGAAACTGTAACACACTTCCCTTAAGCTCAAACAAGCGCACCATGATTATGTTTATGCTTGCGGTTAAAGCGCTTTTAGCAAAGGGACACAACATTTTAATCTACCCCGAGCAAAGCATGTGGTGGAACTATAAAAAGCCAAAGCCCTTAAAGAGAGGTGGCTTCATCCTTGCAGCCGACAACAACGTCCCCGTAGTTCCTTGCTTTATCACCATGGAAGACACTGACGTTTTAGACGGCGATGGCTACCCCGTTCAGGCCTACACCATAAACGTTTGCGACCCCATCATCCCTTCAAAACAGCTTTCTCGCGCCGAAAACATCGAGATGCTCATGAAGGAAAACTACGCAGCATGGAAAAATGTTTATGAAAAAACTTACGGCATCCCTTTAACTTATACATGTGATGAAAAGTAAATATCTATCTCTGTGATATACACGTATAAAACTCTCCGCGACGCTTCATGGCGGGGAAATGTGCAAGGTTTCTTCGTAAAGTAAATCAGGCACCGAAGGATATATGTAATGTATTCGAGACTTTCCGCAGCCCCGGTGCTTAGCGAGGTTTTTTCGAGCTTAGCATCCGCTGGTGCGAGGACGTAAGCGAGAGCGGGTCG
>JAEEGJ010002384.1_pt1 | contig 100512 bp, 85 predicted proteins | sample 8958761 | NCBI WGS metagenome assembly JAEEGJ01 (sample SAMN16246546, study PRJNA631951) | gut metagenome | biome: gut microbiome; feature: rumen; material: RS-attached | host: Bos | place: Iran: Karaj | collected 2018-10 | reverse complement strand
GGTGAAGCTCCTCACCTACCTCGTCCAGGGCCTTGCGCATGATGCGGAAGTTCTCCTGGGTGGCGAAGGTTCCGCCGAATCCCTCGGTGGTGGCTCCGTAAGGCACATAGTCCAGAAGGCTCTGGCCGGTGGTACGGATAACGGCGATAATGTCCGCTCCCTGCCTTGCGGCTGCCTGGGCCTGAACCACATCCTCGTAGATGTTACCAGTAGCCACAATCACATAGATGTAAGGGCGCGCGCGGTCCTCGCCGTATTCGGCAACATATTTCTCCCTGCGCAGGCGGTTGTTCCTTATTTTCTCGATTGTAGCGTCTATAACAGGCTGGACTACCTGCTGAAGCTTTACAGGATCTGTGACCTTGGCTTCTTTTGTGATGTCATAGCCCTCATTTGCAATCTTTTCAGCAATTTGCTGAGGAGTCAGGCCGGTGGCTAGCATCGCATTGGCGATGTAGAACATCACGCCCTGCGAGAGCACCCCTTTCTCCTTGAGCTGCTCTACCAGTACATTCGGAAGCGGGACGGCACTCTCGTCCACGCCGTCTATGCCCAGGGCGCGGGCGATGGTCCTTTCCGTAGCTACGGTAGTATAGCGCTCCACAAAAGCCTGAACCTCGACCGCAACCTTCTCTGCCAAGGATTTGGCCAGGCGGACTTTTTCAAAATCTAAACCTACTTTACTCTGCATATTCAGTCAGTTTATCGTGAAGTACTTATTAATAATTAATCTTTGTTCTCGTTTAATATCTTTTCCGCTTCTGCGAGCCACTGGGGATCGATATCCAGGCTCCGGGCCACATTTATGGCCTCGTGAGGAATATCTCCCTCGGATGTCTCGATGAGCGAATAATCCATCTTTCCATCTGTAAGTCCCCTCACCTTAAGGCGGCGGAAGAAGTCTCCCGGCACATTGTAGTGAGTTGTCATAAGGACTGATATCTTTCTGTCTTTCAATATGTTCAAAAGCGCCGTAACCAGAGCCGTGCCCTCTATGGGGTTGGTCGTCCTGGCCGGCTCGTCTATCAGGGCAAGCATCCGGCTTCCGGTACGCATACCCTTGAGGACATTGTCTATTGCCTTCACCTCTCCGGCAAAGGAACTCAGTCCGGAAGCAAGGTCCTGGTCGTCGCCGATGCAGACCCTTATATCTTCCTTAATGTCTATCCTCGCCGATGCGGCAGCCACTCCGAAACCAAACTGGAACAGGAGCTGGTTCAGGGCCGTCATCTTCAGCGCAACGGTCTTTCCGCCCATATTCGCCCCTATAATGGTAACACTCTCAAGGCCGAATTTCACGTCCACAGGCATGAAAGTCCTCTTCTTTCCCCCCACTGCCGCCTGAGACTCATACTTGCGGGCCACGTAAGGATGGAACATTGCCTTGTACGAGGTTATGGAATCATCCGAGATCTCAGGTATGCAAAGCCCCATCATCTTCATCTGGAGGCATTTTGCAAGGATGATGTCCAGATCCCCCATCGCGTCTATGGCCTGCCTGATCTCGGCGATGTGGTTCTTCAGAAGATGGCTCAGGTTCTCCCTGATGTCCCTTTCCAGAAGCCTTTCCTTCTCTATCAGTTCAAGGAGCCTGTCGGAGGTGACAGAAACGTCAGGAGAAAGCCCCTGGAGTTTCTTTATGTCCGCCCTGATCCTTCCAAGTTCCTTGGAATAAATGTCATACACATAGAAGCTCTCTATCCTCATCCCCTCCGGATCCAGTATGGAAACTACCTTTCCCATATCCGGAATCTCCACTCCTTCTAGAGCGAGAGCCTTCACCCCTTCCCTGACGTGGCCGGATAGCAGCCCTACGTACTTTATCTCGAACAGGTCCACATCGTCCAGCACAACATCTCTCTGAAGCCTGTTCAGGGTTCCTGTTATATCCCTAAGGCACATCAGCCTGTGCTTGAGAGCCGCCAGAGACGACGACACCTGCGGGGTCGGGTTGCAGTAGAGAATCCTGTAGCAGCCTTCAAGAGTCTTGTAGGCATTTTCTATTTCTTCCCTTTTCTGCATCATAGGAGAATGCAGCAGACGGTTTCGGCCGCAGGCAGACTGCAGCTGAAGGTCGTCGAACATGAACCTTATTCCGCACGGTATGTCAAGACACTCTCTAAACAGCATAATCAGATGTCATCTCTGTTCTTAACTATATCATATACAGGCACTCCTACTGCCTCTCTCATTTTCTGGCAAAGCAAATCCGAATCGAGGACGAATCCCCTCGGACTTGTCGGGTTTACGCAAACCGCTATAAGTTTGCTCTTTCTGAGAACCTTCAGGCGGCCTCCCTTTTTCAGGAAAACCCTGTAGGCCTGCTCAGAGACGAATATCTTGGTGAAATCTGTCACCACCAGATCGATCTCCTTCACCCTCCTGGAATCGGAGACCAGTCCCAGGAACCTGTCCGTCAAAGCTCCTGCCACAAACACCGCCACGCTCCTTCCCGTCACATCGTCTTTAATCTTGTCTATCGCCAGGGAAGATTCCACGCGGAAATCAATCAGACTGCCGTCGGAATCAATTCCCCACACGCCTTTTTCCAGCCCCTCAAACTTGCTGCAGACCGCTTCGTCTGCCCTGTCCAGCCGCACCAGTTCCACTATGAACTTTGTCCTTCTTACAAGCGTGGCCAAATCCACCGAATAGGCCGCACCGGTTGTAAGTATCAGACTCTCACTGATTACAGGAGACGCGCTGCTCAGTCTGGAAAGCGCCCCGTCCACAATCGTCAGATCTGGACCGAACTTCTCCACTCCGGACGCCCATCTTGCCAGAGACTGGGCCGATGACGGTCCGCTCAGCAGCACCTTTCCCCCTCTCAGTACCCGGGCAGTGACTATCCTGCCCAATGAACTCCTCTCGGAAGTTATCTCCAGAAGTTCGCTCAGGACCTGTCTACGGGCATAGAAAACTTCTGAAGTCGAGAAAATGGTTCCTTCCTTGAGTATTATCTCAGGCTTGGCCGTTCCGGTCACCTGATCCTTGCTCTCCCCGTCTATCCCGATCGAGGTTACCGCCACGCGGCAGGCGGACGGTAACCTGTCCAGGATAAAATTCAGACACACAGTCTTTCCAGTGTTTTTCTCAAGCCCCACTATCGAGAGACTCTTGAATTTGAGTATATCACTGATGAAAGACATCGTGCAGCGCTACTTCTTCTTTGCAACCTTCTTTGCTGCAGGCTTTACGGCCTTCTTGGCAGCAGGTTTTGCAGCCTTCTTGGCCATCTTTGCGCGGTACTTGACAGCCCTGTCCTCTCTTGCCAGATGAGCTGGCTGGATTGTCATTGCCTTGCCCTCGAGCAGAGAAACGACACCCTCGCACTCCTTGTTCTCCTGGCAGTACTTGCAGTTGCACTTGGTTGGCTTGTAATCTTCAGGTTCCGTGTAAGTTGTAATTACACCCTCATAGTTTCTGAGGACAACCTTTCCAGGAGCCTGGGAGATTATGTAGTTAGGCATTACAGGAGTCTTTCCGCCTCCGCCTGGAGCGTCCACAACGAAGGTAGGAACAGCGTAGCCGCTGGTGTGGCCCCTGAGGCCCTCGATAATCTCGATACCCTTGGATACCGGAGTACGGAAGTGCTCGATACCCATTGAAAGGTCGCATTGATAGATGTAGTAAGGCCTTACCCTCATCTTCACCAGCTCGTGAACCAGTTTCTTCATAATGTTCACGCAGTCGTTTACTCCGCGAAGCAGAACGCTCTGGTTTCCAAGAGGAACACCGGCGTCAGCAAGCCTTGCGCAGGCTGCTGCACTTTCTTCGGTAACTTCCTGTGGATGGTTGAAATGAGTGTTGAGCCAGATCGGATGGTACTTCTTGAGCATGTTGCAAAGCTCAGGAGTGATTCTCTGAGGGCATACAACAGGAGTACGGGTACCGATTCTGATTATCTCCACGTGCTTGATCTTGCGAAGCTTGCTTATAATGTACTCGAGTCTCTCATCAGGAACCATCAGAGCGTCACCGCCTGAAAGCAGCACGTCTCTTACCTGAGGAGTGTTCTTGATGTACTCGATAGCCTTCTCCACGTTGTCCATAGAGGTTGCGGCGTCTGTCTGGCCTGCGAACCTTCTGCGGGTGCAGTGACGGCAATACATTGAGCACATGTCAGTTATAAGCAGAAGCACCCTGTCCGGATAACGGTGAGTAAGCCCCGGAACAGGAGAGTCTGTATCCTCGTGGAGAGGGTCCAGAAGGTCTGCGTCTGCACGGTGAGTCTCGTTGACTGTAGGGATGCACTGCTTCCTTACAGGATCCTCAGGGTTGTTAGGATCGATGAGGCTCAGATAATAAGGAGTGATGGCCATCCTGATAGTCTTGAGTGACTTGCGGATACCTTCTTCCTCTTCTTTGGAGAGCTTTATGTATTTCTTGAGCTTCTCCAGAGTCTCAATCCTGTTTCTTACCTGCCACTTCCAGTCGTTCCACTGGGCGTCGGTAACCTCAGGAAAAAGTTCTTTTCTTCTTGAAACTGCCATAAAATAAACAGATTAAGCGTAAAGTTCCTCAAATATCTTTCTCAGTTTAGGGCACTCGCGAAGCTCCTGGAGAGTGATTTCTGCGTGTCCCTTGGTATAACCGTTGCCGATAATCATGTTGACGTCTGCTCCGATTCCCTCTGCTCCCAGAGCTGCCTTGGTGAAGCTGGTTGCCATTGAGAAGAAGTAAACGACACCGTCGTCCTTGGTGCAGAGAACTGCGGTCATTTCCTGGTCAGGAACGTTTACGCAGTTGATTGTAACGTCTGCCATCTTGCCATTGGTCAGCTTGCTTACAAGCTCGTTAACCTGAACAGGAGTCATTCCCTTGACGCTCTCAACAACATCGCAGAAGCCAAGATCCTTGATTCTGTTGGTTGACTTAGGGCTGTTTGCAAGACCGATAACCTTACCGGTAACGCCTACCCTCTTCTTGGCCTCATAGCAGCAGAGCATTCCGCTCTTTCCGCCTGCACCGAGGATAACAACGGTCTGGCCGCTCTGGCAAAGCTTTGCTGTCTGTGCAGGAGCACCTGCTACGTCCAGTGCGCTAAGAGCCAGTTTCTCAGGCATGTCATTAGGAATCTTTGCGTAAATGCCGCTCTCGAACAGAATGGCCTTACCCTTTATGTCAACCTGGTCTACGTCTGCCTTGATCCTGAGGATCTCGTCAATTCTCAGAGGAGTAAGTGAAAGAGAAACCAGAGTTGCGATGCGGTCGCCTTCCTTGAGGTCGATCTTGCCCTTGAGAGCGTCACCGATCTTCTCTACAGTTCCCAGAAGCATTCCTCCGGAACCTGTACGGCGGTTGCGGTGCTTTCCCTGAAGTTCAACGTTCAGAAGCATCTCCTTCTTGATTTCCTCCATTACCTCGGCCTCGTCGTTAGGGTTCTTGGCCTGGGTTTTTGCGTAGTTGTGGATATCGGTGAAAGAAGCTGAGTCAATATTGAGTGTCTGAACATCGATGAGAATCTCGTTGTCGTAGATCTCGTCCATATTGTTGTCCAACTTGTTGGCTGGCTGAGGCAGAACGCCTACAGGCTCGATTACACGGTGGGTACCGTAGCGATTTCCATGTTTTTGCATATTGTTTGTCTGTGTTTTATTGTTATTCAATGATTTGTTATTTGCGCGGTGCAAGACCGAGTATCTGCCTTGCCTCGTGGCTGTTTGCTATAGGTCTGCCAAGTTCGTTTGCCAGGCGGACTACCTTCTCCACCAGGGCGCCGTTGGATGGTGCCAGAACGCCTCTTGAAAGGTAAAGGTTATCCTCGAAGCCTACTCTGACATTACCGCCCATTGCTATGGCTGCAGCAGCCATAGGGAATGCGTGACGGCCAACTCCGGTAACGGTCCAGGTGCTGCCTGCCGGAATTCCGTTCACCAGCCAGCAGAGGTTGGCAACGGTAGCTGGAGTACATCCCGGAACGCCCAGTACGAAATTGAACTGCATAGGAGCTCCAGGAACCTCACCCTTGCGGGCCATAGTGAGGATGGTGTCCAGATGTCCCATTTCAAAGCACTCGTATTCAGGCTTGATGCCGCGTTCTATCATACGCTTTCCGAATGCCCTCATAGTAGGCATCGTGTTGTCGAAGATCTCGTCCCCGAAGTTGCAGGTTCCGCAGTCAAGCGTAGCCATTTCAGGCAGCGGATCGGTATCTGTGCTCTGAAGTCTCTCGTCCGGTGTCATACCTACTGCACCTCCAGTGGAAGGAATCAGGATAACGTCCGGGCAAACCTTCAGGATTGCCTCCTCGCACTCCTGGAAACGGTCTCTGGACTGGGTTGGGGTACCGTCGTCGAACCTTACGTGAAGATGGACGATAGCTGCTCCGGCGTCAACGGCACTTTTTGCCTCCTTTACTATTTCCTCAACGGTGTAAGGAACGGCCGGATTCTGCTCCTTGGTAACCTCAGCTCCGCAGATAGCTGCTGTGATAATCAGTTTATCCATATCTCAACTATTTCTTTCTCTGGCACTTGGCAGGAACTACGCAAGTTCCGCTAGCCCTGCAGACTACTATTGGTTCCTCCAGCACATCAGCTGCAGAATCTGATACGTCCGGACGAGGAACTATCACCTTGCGGGCCTCGAACACCATCTTGCGGGAAGTGTTTCCGATGTGGGTTATCTCACCGGTGGCCTCGATATAGTCGCCTGCATAAACAGGAGCGATGAATTCCACGTTGTCATATGCCTTGAAAAGACCTTCGTCACCATCGTTGATGATAAGAAGTTCAGTTGCAACGTCGCCGAAAAGCTTCAGCATGTGGGCGCCGTCTACAAGGCCTCCGCCGTAATGAGCGTCTTCTCCGCCCATCCTAACTCTGATCAATGATTTTGCTGCCATATTATTCTCTAACTTTCTGAAGGTTGTTGGTTGACTGGTACAGGTGGGTTACGAATACGTGAGGAGTGATGACTGCCTCCGGCTTGATCTCTCCTGCAGGAACGATCTTCTCTGCCTCAACGATAACTACGTCTGCTGCAGTTGCCATCAGAGGGTTGAAGTTCTGTGAAGTTCCTACATAGATGCAGTTTCCTCTCTCGTCTGCTACGGTAGCGCCGATAAGGGCGATGTCTGCGTGCAGAGGCTTCTCGAGAAGGTAAGTCTTGCCGTCAACCTCTACTGTTGGCTTTCCGTCAGCGATAACGGTTCCCATTCCGGTAGTGGTAAGTACGCCGCCAAGGCCTGCTCCGCCGCAGCGGATCCTCTCTGCGAGGGTTCCCTGAGGGCAGAATTCGATCTCAAGTTCACCGGCATTCATCTGGGCAGCAGTGTCAGGATTGGTTCCGATATGGGAAACATAGAGTTTCTTGATCTTATGGGCACCAATCAGATTTCCTACTCCAATTCCCTGATATGCAGTATCATTGGAGATAAGGGTCAGATCTTTCACATCGCTCTTTGCAAGGGCGTCGAGGATGTCAAGAGGAGAACCGGCTGAGAGGAAACCTCCCACCATAATTGTCATACCGTCCTTAATCATAGAAACGGCTTCCTGTAATGAAATTCTTTTATCCATAAGAAAACGATTTTGAATTTATTTGTATTTCAATTATTTATATGCTATAAAAACTACTATTCCGCTTATTGGACATTCAAAAAGCCCTTAATGGCGTCCAAAATCAAACAAATATAGTTAAAAATATTGAAAAAAAATAACAATGTTGTTATATTTTTATTTCGCAAAATTTTAAGTAACTTCGCAAGATGCAGGACGGGTAGTCCGAAACAAGTATTATAATAAGTATCGCGATATGGAATTCAAAAACCTAATCATCCAGCGGGAAGGAAACATCCGCATTGTAAAGATCAACAATCCACAGAGCATGAACGCCCTTAATTCTGAGGTGCTTTCAGAACTGGACCAGGCCTTTTCCGAGATTGGAAATGATCCCCAGACAAACGTCGTAATCCTTACGGGAGAGGGCCGTGCCTTCGTGGCCGGGGCTGATATCTCCCAGATGAGCACCATGAACGCCGCCCAGGGCAAGGATTTTGGAGTCCAGGGTTCAAAGGTATTCCGCAAGATCGAACTTCTTCCTAAGCCTGTAATTGCCGCCATTAACGGTTTCGCACTCGGAGGAGGCTGCGAACTGGCTCTTGCCTGCGATATCCGCATAGCTTCCGCCAAGGCCAAGATAGGCCAGCCGGAAGTCGGACTGGGCATCACTCCGGGCTTTTCAGGCACCCAGAGACTTCCGAGAATCGTAGGTGAAGGAAGGGCTAAGGAACTGATTTACACCGCAAAGGCCATTACCGCAGACGAGGCTTTCAGAATCGGTCTGGTAAACAGGGTCGTTGAACCGGAACAGCTTATGGACGAAGCTATGGCACTGGCTAAGACCATCGCCAAGAACGCCCCTATCGCCGTAAGGTTCAGCAAGGAGGCCGTTAACCGCGGAATGCAGACAGACATAGACACGGCCATCGCCATAGAGAACGACCTTTTCGCCCTCTGCTTCTCCACCGAAGACCAGAAAGAGGGAATGAAGGCATTCTTCGAGAAGAGGCCCGCAGAATGGAAAAACAAATAACACACATTATAACCATTAACAATTTAAATCTTTAGTAAAATGTTAGTTGCAGTTGTTGGAAACGGAACAATGGGCCACGGCATAGCACAGGCATTCGCTACCGCAGGTCACGACGTACTACTTAAAGGACGCAGCGAGGCTTCTCTTGGAAGAGCCCACAAAGCCATCGAGAAATTCCTCAACAGAAGCGTTGAGAAAGGAAAGATGGAGGCTAGTGTAAAAGACGAGATTATCGCCAGAATCAAAGACACCCTCAACTATGAGGACCTCAAGGACGCAGACCTCGTAGTAGAGGTCGTTGCCGAGGATATGGCTGTTAAGAAAGAAATCTGGGAAACCCTGGATAAGGTCTGCAAGCCTGAAGCTATCCTGGCTTCCAATACTTCATCGCTGAGTATCACAGCTATAGCAGCATTCACCTCACGTCCTCAGAACGTTATCGGAATGCACTTCTTCAACCCGGTTCCTCTGATGAAACTCGTAGAGGTTATCAAGGGCCAGCTCACTTCCGAGGAAACTCACAACAAGGTTGTCGAGATTGCAAAGGCTATCGGCAAGAGCCCTGTTTCAGTTAACGAGGCCCCTGGCTTTGTTGTTAACAGAATCCTCATTCCTCTTGTAAACGAGGGAGTTGGAATCCTGGCAGACGGAATCGCAACCAAGGAGGAGATTGACGCCGCAATGATGATGGGCGCCAACCATCCTATGGGCCCTCTGGCTCTGGGAGACCTGATCGGCCTGGATGTTTGCCTGGCCATTATGGAAGTTCTCTACAACGAGTTCGGAGACAGCAAGTACCGTCCACATCCACTGCTTAGGAAGATGGTTCGTGCAGGCCTTCTCGGACGCAAGACCGGAAAGGGCTTCTACGACTACACCAAGTAGGGAACCGCTTACGCTGACAAAAAAACAGAGGGCCGGAAAACTCCAGCCCTCTGTTAATTTTATTCCTGTTTATTCTCTAGGAGCGGAAGATTCAAACCAATGGCCGTTCCATTTCCAGAAGAGGTCAGGATCAGCTCCGTCCTTAAAATCTATGTTATCATTAGTAGGACGGAAAACAGGATAGCCTCTCTGCGGGGTGTACTCCGGCAGGAAACACTCGTTTGTATCCACAGGCCTCAGAATATGCTCCTGGGCGGAATCATACGTCCAGAACATCAGATTCTGATAAAGCCCTATTCCGTCATCTCCATCCCAAAGCCTATTGTAAACAAGTCCTATCATCCACTTGTTTTCCTCCATCATCTCCCAGGCTTTCAGGTAAAAGTTGTTGCCGAATTCCGGGTCAGGCCATTCTCCAGAAATGAAATGGTTCTTTTCATCGCAGACGTATTTGCAGTTTGAAGTGGCAGAGCTGTTGTCGTCTATGGCATACCAGGCCTCCAGAAGCTGGGGAGCCGGATAAACCTCGACTATGGCTGTAAAAATGTCCAAGATATTCAGCTCGTTTCCAGACTGTTTGACAAGAATGTTGAGTTTAGGCCAGGCTTTGACAACCTCGTGCTCAAGAGCGTCTCCGCTTATACCGTCTGAAGGATAACGCAGCAGTCCCAGAGGTTTAACTATAATATTGTCTACCGTGGCGTAAAGGTTCATGACATCCAGAGAATCCGTCATGTTGATTGGAGCAGGGTCTCCCCCGTTACTCTCCGCCTCTTCGGCAGCCTTAATGGCAGCCTCTGTATCCGGATCAGTCCCTTCTGTCTTCGGAGCGTTGTTCTTGCAGAACGTGAACAGCATTGCGGCGCATCCCGCAAATGCAATCAGATAAAGGAATTTCTTCATAGCTATATTATTTTACTTGTTTTCAGGCATTTCAAATATTCTGTTGCCATCTACCTGGCGGATGAAGGCTTCTGCGGCCTTGCAGCGGTTCTCTATGCCGCGGAAGACTTCCATTGGAGTATGCCAGCCTTCAAAAACAGGCTCGAGATTCTGGCTCTTGTGGCAGTAGCAGGCTTTGTACTTTTCTTCCAGTACGGATGTTATATCCACATAGTCAGTCGGATTGAAGTTCTGTGTCTGGACACCGGTCATAACCTCGAAGTAGTACAGGTCGAAGCTCCTTCCGGTTCTTCTCCAGCTGTCATAGACCAGGATGGAGCAGATGCGGTGGTCTCTGTGACCGTCTATAGGCCAGTGGGTGAAGACTATATCCGGATCTTCATCCTGGATGAGAGCAAGCATCTCGTCGTAGCGGGCCTTGTTGATTTCCGTCTGGCCGTCTATCTGGGTGAGGAAAACGTGGTCCGCACCGGTGATTGCGCAGGCGTTCTTGACCTCCTCGCTTCTGATTTTTGCGGCTTCATCTCCCTTGACTCCTTCTATACCGGCCTCTCCTCTTGTAAGATAGACGCACTTGACGTCATAGCCGGCACGTTTCATAAGGATCATCGTTCCGCCGCAGCCGGTCTCAGGATCATCCGGATGAGCCCCTATCACAAGCACTTTCTTAGGCAAGGTTCCGTCTACGATCTTCTGTGCCAGGACAGGATAATTTGTGGTTATCTGGTCCACTCCAAGAGCGGCCATACGCTTGATGTCGCGTTTCTTGTCCACGGTCCAGGCATTAACTTCCATGCCCAGGTCATGAGCCCTCTTCACCCACTCAGGATGCTTGTCAAATACCGTGTAGTGGTAGTCCAGCCCCTTGATGCCCAGAGCGTTGAGTTCATCAGGCGATTTCTCTCCGCCCAGATACTGCACCATAGTCTTCGGATATTTCTTTGCGGCTGCCTTGCACACTTCCAGGCTGAAGGAGATTATGGTCAGGTTGTCCATATCGATCCGGTGCTTCTTGAGAGCCTGCGCAACTTTGTCAAAACAAGGAACATAACCTTCCTTATCGCGATAATCCTCCTTGATTTCCAGAATAGGACGGATTTTTGATTTCTTGATCAGCACGAGCAGTTCATCCAGTGCAGGAACCGCCTCGCCGTTAGAAAGATGCTCTCCTCTCACAGTGTTAAATGTCTCTTTCTGGACATCTGCAAGCGACACTATCCTAGGGCCGTGGCATACGACAAGCTGCCCGTCAGAGGTCATGTTTACATCGAATTCCGAGCCCCAGGCCCCTATCTGGTCTGCAGCCTTGTAGGAAGCCAGTGAGTTCTGAGGGGTTTCGACATTGCCCTTTCCTGTTTCGTTGACGTTCCAGTGCCCGCGATGGGCTATGATCTTGGCCTGGGCAGACAAAACAGCGGTCTGCGCCAATATGGCGGCTAAAACAAGAATTATTCTTCGCATATGTTAGATTATTGTATAAACCCGGCGAAATAGCCTGAAAATACCGTTGTAGTCAGCAGGTATCCTATTATCGTTGAAACAGCTACGGAAATAAGGCCTGGTATCATGAAACTGTGGTTGAGAAGATACTTGCCTATCACCGTGGTGCCGCTTCGGTCGAAGTTCACGGTCGCGATGTCTGAAGGATAGTTAGGGATGAAGAAGTATCCGTAAACGCTCGGGAGTATTCCCAGCAGTACAGGACCGGCTATTCCAAGCTCGTAGGCCAGAGGCAGCATTGCCACAACCACCGCTCCCTGGGAATTGATGAGCACAGAAACCAGGAAGAAAACAAAGGCTATGCTCCAAGGATAGTTGGAAACAAGGTCTGCCAGCATAACCTTCATCTGGTCCAGATAGTTGCTGAAGTATGTATCTGCAAGCCAGGCAATTCCGTAGATTGCGACAACAGCCACCATACCGCTCTGCCAAACCGCTCCGCCCACTGCCTTCTTAGGCTCGGCCCTGCAGAACATTATGTTTAAGGCTGCGGCAGTAAGCATTATGATCTGGATGATAATATTCATCTTAGGAATGCCCATATGCTGAGCCATAGTAATGCTCTCACCGTTCTTGTCTACGTGAATCATCTGGCAGAAAGCAAAGAACACTATCACCAGCAGCGCCCCCAGGAACACGTAAACAGAAGCCTTTGCGCTCTTGCTAATGGTTTTGTTAAGGGTGGTGGCACTATTGCCGTACATATATTTGAAAGTCTCCGGATCTGCCTTTCTTCTAAGGAAATCAGCGTCTTTGTCTAGGTCTTTTCCTCTGCGATATGAATACAGAGAGGCGCAGATAAGGCCGCAAAGGCAAGCCGGGATGGTAATCATCAGAACCTGGGGGATGGAAACCATAAATCCGTTGGCATTGGAAATGGTAACAAAAGCCACAACCGCCGCTGCAATCGGAGAGCAGGTAATCCCCACCTGAGAAGCAATGGACGCAACTCCGCAAGGCCTTTCCGGACGGATATTCTTCTTGAGGGCTATGTCGCAGATGATTGGCATCAGCGTATAGACCACGTGGCCGGTTCCTACCAGAACCGTCAGGAAGAAAGTGGTAATAGGAGCCAGGAAAGTGATGTTTCCAGGGTGTTTCCTCAGCATTTTCTCGGCAATCTGGATCATCCAATCCATACCGCCTGAAGCCTGAAGGGTTCCGGCGCAGGTAACGGCCGCTATTATAATGTAGATTACGTCTGTAGGAGGCGTTCCGGGCTTCATCCCGAAGCCGAAAACAAGAATGGCCAGACCAATACCTGATATTGCACCAAGGGCGAGACTGCCGTAACGTGAACCCACATACAATGCTGCCAGCACTATAAGGAGTTCTATAATCATAAGTGTACTCATAGGTTATTGTTTGATTACCCAAAGATAACCATTTTGCTCACCATTTCACAGCATTCAGTCAGGCAACTTTGCATTTTTTTTACAAATAAGTATCGTTGCACACAATCTTCACTCTCATAGCATCTATCATAGGGATTAAGGTTGTTAGTTGGGCAAGTTGTATTATATTTGCCTTAATCGCGATAGAATAAAGTATGAATAACAGCAAGATTAATAAAATCGGTGTTCTGACATCCGGTGGAGACGCTCCTGGAATGAATGCCGCCATAAGATCGGTTGTAAGGAGCTGCATCTACAACAACGTCATCCCAGTGGGAATTCACAAAGGATACAAAGGGCTTGTCAGGAAGGATTTCGAGACAATGCAGAGCCATTCTGTCTCAAAGATCATACAGATGGGAGGCACAATCCTCAAATCCAGCAGACTGCCAGAATTTGCAACAGACAAGATGCTCAGGAAGATGGCTATAGACAACCTCAAGGAAGACATGATAGACGCCCTTGTCGTCATTGGAGGAGACGGGTCTTTCCGAGGTGCTGATCTCCTGTCAGACGAATTTGGCTTCCCTATTGTAGGCATACCAGGCACAATAGACAACGACATATTCGGAACAGACTTCACCATAGGCTTCGACACGGCGACAAACACTGCAGTAGAAGCCATAGACAAGATCAGAGACACGGCAGATTCCCACAACCACCTCTTCTTTGTGGAGGTTATGGGACGTGATGCCGGTTTCATAGCTACCTATACTGCAATTGCAACAGGAGCTGAGGCAACTGTCATCCCTGAAGTTCCGGCGACAATAGAAAGTATCTGTTCATATATGCAGACAGAACGCAGGAAGAACAAGACAAGCGGAATCGTCATCGTCTCCGAAGGGTCCCAGCTGGGCAGCGCTCAGGAAATCGCAGAAAAAGTCAAAGAGAGGCTCCCTGAGTACAAAACCAGGGTCACGACTCTTGGTTATATCCAGAGAGGCGGCTCTCCTTCGACAAGGGACAGGGTATTGGCCAGCATGCTCGGCAATTATGCCGTAAATGCCCTGATTGAAGGGAAGAGCGGCGTAATGGTTGGAATCACGGGAGGGAAAGTCTCTTACACCCCTTTCAAGGAGGCCTGTTCCAAACACAACCCCATAGACTTGGACATGCTCACAATAGCAAAAATCCTCTCGATCTGAGAGGATTTTTGATTTATAACTCTTATTTTACCCAAAGACTCAGAAAGTGAAGTCCACTCCAAGGCCAAACACGCTGTTGGTACGGCTATAAGTGGAAAAACCGACGGTTTGCGGCTTTGTATGATCCTTATAGAAGGAATGGAAATAAGATGCATTTACGGTTACATGGTCTGAAACCTTTACCCCTACTCCCATTCCGACAGATGTGCAATTTAGGTTGAAATTCATGTCGGAATAATTCTCTTCCTTCTGCTTGTAGAAAGTATACTGTATTCCGGCACTGATCTCCACCATCTTTGTAACATCATATTCCACACCGAAAGTCAATTCATCAGTATCCTTGAGCAACTCCTTGTTCCACTGCTTCGTGTCAAGGTCAAAGTAATGGTTGTAGCCAGCGTCTATCCTAAGGGCCGAAACCGGAGAGATTTCTGCTCCGAAAGCCAGCATAGAAGGCATATCCGCTCTGTGCTTTGCCTTGTCGAGATACTTGGAGAAGGTGGCGTTGCCTGCTGCCAGAGCATTGAAGGCAGCATTGTTATTTGCCTTGCTCTCCACCTGAAGACGGGTTCTGAATTCATATCTAAGGGCCAGATTCACACACTCATTCGGGCGGAAATCCACTCCGATAATAGGAGAAAAGCCAAATCCGCTCTGCTTGCAGTCAAGCACATAGGTATTGTCTGACTTTATGATGTCTCCGGCAGCCGTACGGAAAGTTATATCCTCTACTCCACCTTTGAAATGGTTAGAAGCGATTATTCCCCTGAGTCCCAGGCTGACGCTAAGCTTGTCTCCGATCTGTCTGCCTGCCGCCATAGTTATTCCGTAGTAGAAAGACTTTCCCTCCACGTGCTGGTTGAGGCTATAGCCTCCGAATGGAATGCCCTTTTCAGCAAATTCTCTCATACCAGTCTGTCCCACAAGGGCTTCAAAAGATCCTATTCCGTGGCTGAACTTGCACTCTCCGCCTCCGCCCAATATTCCGAAGCCGAACTGGAAAGACCAGTCTCCCCTATTGTAAACGGCAAAAAGCGATGGCTGGATAAGAACGTCAACCTTGCCGGTGAATTTACGGCTGAATGATCCGTCTGCCTCAGCGATGGCCGGATTCAGATAATTGGCTCCGTAAAGCGGGCCGTAGTTGGAATACACGTTCCTCTTCTGGTGCGGGCTCTGCCAGTTGAACTGGAAATGCCATCCGTCGCTGAGGAAAACAGCGCCGGCAGGATTGTAATAGACTCCGTCTATGCCTATGGCTCCCGTGCGTGAAGGATTTCTGAGGAATCTTATGCTCTGGTTTGTATTTGTAAGATAATCACCTGCATACAAAGCCACGGCAGCGACAAGAGCCGCTACTGTCAAAAGCAGTTTTTTCATAGGAACCAATGTATTAGTGTCTTGATATTATTAAAAGAGGAATATTGTTATCCAGACATTTCTTGATGTCTCTTCCGCCGCTGACAACCTTGCAGAAGCTTACATCCTGGCCTTGGATTTCCTTTACCCTGATTCTGCCAAGATAATGCTTGCTGATTCTGCCGTTGATCTCGGTGAGCTGGTAAACGCCAAAGGTCAAATCTACATATAATCCGTGGGCGTAACCCAGGTCTATATAAACTTCTTTCTGGCGGTTGGTAGAAGCGTTGCCAACTTCGATGATGTCTGCGGTCAGAGGATAAACCTCGTCGTAATATCTTGCTACATAATTAGATACATATGAGATAGCCCTCTCCAGAGCCTTCTGTCTAGAATCGAACCAGGATGATGAATACTCGTTGCTCTCTATGCTGAAAGTGTTGCTGTTTATGATAGTGCCGTTCAAGTCCTTGAGGTTCAGGGTAAACAGGATCACTGCCCTGTAATTTTCTTTGGTAGTCTTTATGGTCTTTCCTTTCTTGTCTTTATATTCTTCTGTAAAGACCTTGGCAGTGGTGGTGATGCTTGCAATGGTGCCGTCTATAGTGAGGGCATAATCCTCTTTGTCTGAATCAGGATTGAAAGGCCTGTCGTAAACCTTGAAACGGAAAGTCCTGGAAAGGCCCTTGACAATCTGGGAAGACACCGCATCTGCATAGCCGTCGTGGTTCTCTGTGAATTCGCCGGTTGCAACAGAAGCAATAACGTCCAGAACCTTGGATCCGGTCCTGGTGGTGTTGCTTTTTGGCGTGTAGTAGATGTCGCCTACAAAAAGGTCGAAACAATGGTTGCGGTCAAAGCCTTCTTCCTGCTCCTGGGCGTGAGAAACCGTTGGAACAAGCATTACAGATGCTGCCAGAGCAGCAAAGAATGCCATAAAATTCATTTTCTTCATACTCTATAGAACAATAAAATTTGGTGGCAAAGATAACTTAAAATATCTTATAAACCATTTTTTTAGTATTTTTGGGGAACGAATACAGCAATTTAGATTTTTTTATGAAAAAGGTTTGTTTTCCAGTCCTGATCCTGTTTATGCTTTGCCTGTCAACGTCCTGCCACGTAGACAAGGACTATGACCTGAGAAGCGACAATATTGATTACAAGATAAATGCCGGCTCTCAGGTAGCTGTACCGATCGGCAGTTTTACAACATTGAGAATCAACAACCTGCTGACTCAGGAGGCACGCGAGTACTTTACCAAAGACGAAGACAACAATTTCATATATGATCCCAAAGGGAAGTATCTGACGAACTTTGAACTTGGGCATTACGAGCTTCACGGGCTGGAACTGATAGACCTTGGGCATTTCGGCATACCTGAAATCAAGTTCTACATAACATTCTACAACACGCTTCCTTTTGAATTTGACCTTTCCAGCCACGTTTTAGACACACTGGGAAATCCGATTCCAGATGTTGTTGCCATACTGGACAACGTTCATCTTACAGCCGGAACGGCAGAAAACCCGGCTACAGCAGACGGAATTCTTGTCATATCTCCAAAGCAGACAATGTCCGGCCTTGGGTTCGACGGCTTCAACATTATACTTAAAGTAAAGGTTATGCCATCATCTACGATGTTCATAGACAAACACTTAGGCCTAGCCCTGAAGAATGTGAAGATCCAGCTTCCGCAAGGAATCAATTTCAGAATAAAGAAGAAAAACGAGGAATAATCCATATCGCGATGAAAAAGACTGCAAAAATATTTTTGGCGTCTGTTGTCTTCTTAGCTGCACTTGGCTCAGAATGTCCTGCACAAGACCTTCAGAGTGCCTATTTCATAGATAACTACACTTATTCTTACCGCCTGAACCCGGCCTTTACAACCAAGAAGAATTTCATTGGCGGAATCGTCAGCAACCTGAATTCGGGCATAAACAGCAACGTAGGCCTTTCCACCTTCTTCTACCCAAGAGACGGCAAGCTGGCAACATTCATGCATCCTTCTGTGGATAGAGACGAGTTCCTTGGCAAATTGCACAATACCAACAAGATTGGCATTAATGTAACCTATAATTTAGCCTCAACAGGTATCTGGACAAAAATCAAAGACAAGGATGTTTTCCAGACTTTTGAAATAAGCTTCCGAAACAACACTTCCGCAAAGATTCCTTACGGCCTGTTCGACTTTATGAAAGGCGGCGGTGAGACCTTCACCTACGACCTTTCTCACGTTTACGGCTACACAAGATCATTCCTGGAGTTTGCCGGAGGCGCTTCCGTAAAATTTGACAAGCTGAGTGTGGGAGCAAGGGCGAAATTTCTGCTTGGAACCAACAAAATCAATATGAAGGTCCATAAAATGGTTGCTCAGCTAGACGGTACAAGCTGGGCGGTAGAGTCTTACGGATACCTTTCGGCAGCAGGCGGAGGAATAAAGAACATAACCAAGCCTGGGGCCATCAGCCCTGATTACGACGCATTAGACTGGGATGGAGTTAAATTCCGGCCTTTTGGAATCGGTGGAATTGGAGGAGCCATAGACATAGGAGCCAGATACGAGATAAACGAATACATAAATGTCTCAGCCTCTGTAAATGACCTGGGATTTATTGTCTGGAGAAACAAGGTAAACGCTGTAAATGCCGGAAACACTTACATAATCCAGATAGACGACATAGATTCCGAGGAAGGAAGCATATTTGATGTGGTAAACAACGTTATAAACAAATTCAAGAGCGTTTACGAATTCATGCCGGAAAAGAAGGACTTCACTACCCAAAGCCTTAGCATAAACGTGAATTTGGGCGCTGAATTCAAAATGCCTTTCTACAAGAAGATGTCTATTGGTATTCTGGGCTCAACCAGAAACAGCCATATAAACCGCTATAACGAGGTCAGGATGTCTTTGAACGCCGCGCCTCTGAAATGGCTGAGTTTTTCTGTCAATACCGCCTACACGAGCTATGGATGGGAAATTGGAGGAATGGTCAATGTTTATGCAAAGAAATTCAGCGCATATCTTGGAACAGATAGTTACTACTTCAATATGAACCGCCAGTTCATACCTCTGTATGAGGCCAATGCGCACGTAGTAGTGGGAGTTAACTACCTGCTTTCACACAATCCTTACAAGAAGAGGCGCTAGAATCTGACTGCCACATAGAACCTTCCGCTCCAGTCTTCCGTGCTCACGTAGTAGGAAGAGTGCTTTCCTACCCTGAAATAATTGTAGAAGAAAGTAGCGCCAACGCTTACCCTGTCGCTAATGTCATAGCTTGCGGCAGTTCTGAACATATGGGAGAAAGAAACGTGCGTCTTCTTTCCGAAAAGATCTTTGTACCCTTGCTTCTGCATAGTGTCCCATCCGTCGTCTTCTTCGCTTGCCTTCATTCTTGTGGTGGCGGCTGTTGTCACAAGCAGCATCGGTATCTCTGAAAAATGAAGCACAAGCCTTGGCGCTACAACCCAGTTGTAGGCATAGCCAGCTCCAACGGCAAACTGCTGGAATTTAAGGCGGTTAACCCTTCCCAAAGTGTAAGAGAACCACGGCTCGTAAGAACGCAGGCGCGTCTGGTGAAGAGAAAGGCCCCCCAGAAAGCTTCCGGCGCTTTTCTTTTGTATAGCAAAATTGCTCATAGCCGCTGAATATGAGAACTTATTTGGACTGAAAACGTAATAAGCGTTCAGTATGAGATTCTCCATCTTGGCCACCCCCTCGACCAAACTCAACTGTTCGCCAGACGGCGTGGTAAAACTGCCCTTGAAATTGCGGGTGGTATGGTATCTGAATTCCCCGCCGAGCCTTGAAGAATACATAGTGAAAGACCAGTCTTTCTTGAAGCCTTTTCCCAGGTTCAGAGAATAGCTCAAGCCGTAGCCCAAATAATACAGTCCCAGAGAAACCTGTTTGTGAGTCTTGGAGCGCATATCTATAATAGAGCGGCCCTTTTGAGCTTCACCCTCAGCGATATCCACAATGTGGCTGCGCATATCAAAGTCCATCTCAGACAGATAGGTATTGGCCAGAACTGTCCATTTCCTGTCGTGAACGCCAATGTAGTTGGTATCCAGTCCATTCAGCTGCCTGACTTCCAGAAAGGTTTTGACTTTCTCCAAAAACTTGGGCTGTGCGGAAGCCACGCTGGAGGCAACAATTAACAGGGCTGGTATGAGAATGGCTTTCCGCATTTAAGCTAAAATCTTACCGCTATAAAAAATCTCATGTTCCAGTCTTCTGTGCTTGCATAGTAGGAAGAGTGCTTTCCCACCCTGAAATAGTTGTAGAAGGTCGAAAAGCCAACCATATATCTGTCGCTGAGAGTATAGCTGAGAGAGAATCTTCCCATATGGGTATAAGAAACGTGAGTCTTGCTGCCAAAGAGCTTCTTCTGAGTATCCTTCTGTTTATCGTTCCAGTCATCTCCTGTGTTCTTTGTGGCGCTCTTGGTGGTTATCAGAAGCATCGGAATTGCGGAAAGATGCACGTTCAATCCCTTGGCTGGCACCCAGTTGTACCCATAGCCTGCACCAAACGAGAACTGCCTGAGATAAATCTTGTTCACCCCGCCTATCATGCTCCTCAAGACTTGATCGTGGGCGGTAATCCTGGTCTGGTTGAACGTGGCTCCGCCCAGAATGCTGCCGGCGCTCTTTTTCTGGATTTTGGAATAGCTCATAGCGGCATCATAGGAGAACTTCTTGGGGTTGAACACATAATATGCGTTAACTATGAAGTTTTCCATCTTGGCCTCTCCTTCCACAATGTTGAATTCTAATCCTAGACCCTTGGCGGCAAGCTTGCCGTGTATTCTGTCCGTAGTATGGTAGCGGAATTCTCCCCCTACCGGAGACGAGTACATCGTAAAAGACCAATTTTTCTTGAAGCCCTTGTTCAAGTCTTGAGAATAGCTAAGGCCGTAACCCATATAGTAAAGCCCCAGAGAAACTTGAGTCTCCACCTTGGAATTAATATCCACCTTAACCCTGCCAAGCTCTTGTCCCAATACGACTCTATCGGCTTCGGCATTGCTCCTGAGGTCAAAGTCCAGCTGTGAAAGATATGTATTGGCAAACACGGACCACTTCTTGTCCGGAACGCCTATATAATTGGTATCTATGCCATTAAGTTCCCTTCTTTCCAGGAAATTCTTGACATTGTTCAAAAACTGGCCTGCTACGGTTTGAGAATAAACAGAAGTGCTAAGGGTTAAAAACGCGATTGTCAGCAGAAGATACTTTTTCATAATGTCAAAGATAATTATTTTTATTTTTGTGTCACCGATATTTAATCTGATATGAGTTTGCCCAGCCTTAGAATAATTATTCTGACCCTTATGCTAGCTTCAACTGCTCCCCTTCTGGCCCAAAAAAGCGACAGTACAGTCAGGGGCAAATGGAGCGGTTCGGCCACCGTATCGGGAGGATACAACTATTCCAAGTCTCCTTGGAAAGAATCAGTACCGTCGCTCCAGCATCAAATGGCAGACCTTAAACTGAATCTCAAATATGTCAAAAATGACTTTATGGCAAATATCCAGATGGGTTCAGCCTGGGACAATCACAAGAAAGCGTCGGAAGGCATATCCTTTTTTAGCGAAGATATCAGCGTCAAATTCGGAGATATTAAACTGATGAGCAGCCGTTACAACTGCCGGTCTTCCTTCCAGTGGAAAACACCTAAAACAATTTACAATTCATTTGCCCTCATCAGTTACAACTACAGCCATAGCAAAAAAGACATCTTTTCCTATGAACTTTTAGCGGAAAATATAGCGCTCAGAGGAGAAGACAACAATTCATACACGATATCTTCCGGAACGGGCTTCAACATCACCAGAAAGCTAGACAGAAACAGAAAAGTGTTCTTTGAGGTTAACCTGGGCTACACTAACATAGACCGCTATACCGAATGGGCATTTCTAAGTTCAGCCGAAGGCGCTGCCAACAGGATTTACCGCAAAACTCCTCGATCCAATGGCTTCAAGGCAAATTCCAGAGCATTCTTCAGCGCCCCCAACGCATTCGGAATCAAGAATCTCGACATAGAGTCCGGCGGAATCTTCTCCATCAGCTACGACAATGACAAATATAGAGGCGCTTACCTCAAAGATGTGGCAAACAACAACTCCTGGCAAGACAGTCTCAAGCTCAGGGAAACTTTCAGGTACGGAGTAATAACCCTCAATCCTTATCTGGTTGCCAGTTATAACTACAAATTCCTGAAACTCAAGGCAGATTACCAATTTCAGTTTTTCTGCGACAAACTCACCAACAAAGAAGTGCACCAGTCATACGACTTCAAAGATCCTGCTCTTATAGGCAACAGCGAGGCTGAATTCAGGATTGCAGAAAACCATTTTGTAGCCGTAGGTTATTCAACTTCCATAAAAAGGCCAACCTATTTTCAGCTTTGCTGGTATGTCAGAGAGGGTGAATACACTAACCAGTATATTATGGGCAATCCCAACCTCAAAACCGCCCGGTCGTTCAGAAATTCCCTTTCATACAGAATACGGCTGCGGAAATTCTCCTCTGAGGTGTCTTCCTCCTATACCCGCAACAAGAAACAGTTGGAGCAGACTTTCTTTGAAACCGAGCTAGATGGTGTCCCAATCAAGGTTTTCACCTGGGTAAACTCCGTTTTCAGCAAAGTCTGGAACACATCCTGCTATGCCAGGTGGGATGCCAGAAGGTTCTATTTCCGTGCAGATTTAAGTTACTACGACTTCAAGGAAAAGGCCAAAACATCCGGCAAAATCAGCAAGGACCACTACTGGAACGGAAAGATTTCCGGAGGCTGCAAGCTGGAGCGTGGATGGAGCTTTGCCTCTGACCTGTCATACAGGAGCAAGGTTACCAAAGCCTTGTACCATTACGACAAGTATTTCTCCCTGAATTGCAAGGTTCAGAAGGATATTGGACGCCATACCATATTCCTGGAAGGAAGAGACCTTCTGGAAAGCAAAATCTCAACTACATTCATCTCATTGGATGAAGATAAAGCCTGGAAGGAAACAGTCTACAATAACCGCAGGTTCTTTGTCCTGGGTTACATTTTCAATTTCTGAAAACAGAGCCTAGTCAGCAAACACCATTTCGCTGAACAGGTACTCAGCGTGCCCGATATACTGTATGTTGAACAGCAGGTACCTGATATCCAGAGAGATATTCCTGCAGACAGAAGGGTCATAGACAATGTCAGACATTGTTCCCTCCCATACCCTGTCAAAGTTGATTCCAATAAGGTTGCCGTCTGCGTTTATGACAGGGCTTCCGGAATTTCCTCCGGTTGTATGGTTGGTGGCAAGGAAGCAAACCGGCTGGTCGTCGTGCCCGCCTTCTGCATATATGTCTCTGAGTGTCTGTGGAATATTATAGTCAAAAATGTCTGGATTGTCCTTCTCGATAATGCCCTTCAGAGTGGAAACCGGCTTGTAGTAGATACCGTCCGCCGGGCTGTAGCCTTTGACGTTTCCGTAGGCGATTCTCAGCGTGAGGTTAGCATCCGGATAGAATTGCTTGGCAGGTTCAAACTCCATCTGGCCCTGCATATAGTCTCGGTAGGCAAGCCTTATCTGGCTGTTTACATCGTTGATCTTAGGCCTTAGCTTATTGAAATACCAATTGTAGAACGCATAGTACATCTGGAAGGCCGGATCATTCCTGACAGCCTCAGCGTCATCCTTGGTCAGGGCTAGCACTTTCTCCTTGTCTGTAAACATAGACTTGGCGTAAAGGTCTTTCTGCCAGGCTTCCACGCTGCCGTATTCCTTGAGTTTATCCTTGAAAAACTCCGGCTTGAAATCGTCTGGAACCTCGGAGTCAAATGCCTTCATCATTGCCACGAAAATCTCCTCGTCTATAGGCTGATAATAGTCTTTGAAGAAAGACTCCGCAGCAGCGTCCTTGGCTTTCTTGTTCTTGAGGACATTCATTACAGTGGAAGCAATCTGCAGAAGCTCTATGCTTCTTGCCGTTTCGTTATAATACTCATAGGCAAGGAAATACGGGTTCCTCTCCGCATACAGGGCTTCCAGCTTTTCCACCAGACCCTCATAGCGGGTTCCCTTTGACCACTCCTTGAAACGCTCTTGATACTCCTTCTTCTTTGCCACTGTCTGCATACGGCGGATTCCCTTCTCCTCTCCCTGCCACTTCTTCCAGGCGTTTGACACGTTGGCGGCCTTTGAAGAATACTGGATTCTGACGGCCTGGCTTTTTCCCATATACTTCTTCATAATGTCCAGACGCTTGGTCCTTAGCGCAATCTTCTTGGGATCAGATACATTGCCCGTGTATTCCACCTCATCTGACGTAACATATTCCTTGGTGGAGCCAGGGCATCCGTAAACAAAGGTAAAGTCCCCTTCCTTAACTCCGGAAGTGGAAATCTTGAAGAATTTCTTTGGATGATAAGGCACGTTGTCTTCTGAATAGTCTGCAGGGTTGTTGTCTTTGTCTGCATAGATCCTGAAGATGGAAAAGTCTCCGGTATGCCTCGGCCACATCCAGTTGTCTGTATCGCCGCCGAACTTTCCTATTGAGGAAGGCGGAGCCCCTACCAGACGAACGTCTTTGAAAGTGCGGAACACGAACAGGAAATACTGGTTGCCGTAGAATAGCGCCTCCACATTGGCTCTGAGGCCTTTTCCATCTTTTACAGCCTCAGCGACAAGTTTTTGTGAATTAACATTTATCACGGAATCCCTCTGTTTTTCCGTCATTGTCTGTGAATAGCCTTGCAAAACGGCATCGGTGACATCCTGCATATATTCCAGGAAACTAACGGTCAGGCCAGGATTAGGCAGTTCCTGATCTCTGCTCATTGCCCAGAAGCCGTCTTTCAGATAGTCGTGCTCCACGCTGGAGTGCCTCTGGATCTGGCCGTATCCGCAATGGTGGTTGGTAAACAGCAAGCCCTCACCGGAAACCAGCTCGCCAGTGCAGCCGGAACCGAACAGCACCACGGCATCCTTCAGGCAAGCCTTGTTCACACTGTAAACGTCCTCAGCCTTGAGCTTAAAGCCCTTGGCTCTCATATCCTTAATCCTCTGCCCTATGAGAACAGGCAGCCACATGCCTTCATCGGCCCAGGCCGGAGTCAGCATCAGGACCGCCAGCAGGGCAATAAGTATTTTCTTCATATCCAATTAATTATCGCGATAAATAAAACTAGTCTCCGCTTCCGCCCATTTCTATAGGCTCACCCTTGAACAGGCCCTTGACGGTATTTCCGCCATCGTAGAAATAGCCCTTGAAGACCACGTGACCCAGAGTGTCCTTTGCCACAATCTTTCCCGTATTCTCGTCTGCAGTGGCCTCATACTCCTCGCCTTTGTAGCTGAGCTTTATGCAGCCGCCTTCCTGAGGTAGAGGGAAATCAACCACAAAGCCCTCTCCGTCTCCCCAGAAGAAGTATGTTCCGCCAAAGCTCTTCCAAACTTCCTGGCCCTCTTCCGGAGCAATCTCCTCATCAAATGCCGGATCCATAGCTTGCGCTACGGTTACCGTATCCTTGACTTCAGCCTCTCCTCCATTGTTCCCGCTGTTTTTGCAACTGGCTGAAACTGCTGAAATTGCCATTGCTCCAAGAGCAATTGTCAAAATCTTTTTCATAATTATGTTTTTTAGTGTATAGACGAATTATATCCATGCTTAAGCTCCAGGGCAAAGCCTACCCTGATATGAGACTCGTACTTGTTGAAGTTCAGCAGAGTCTCGCAGTAGCCGCTCCTGAACTGGGCAAAAATGGCAGGAAGGAAGGTTCCCTTGTCGCTGAGCCTGTATGAGAGGTTGAACTCCAGGTTATAGTTCTTGAAAGTGTTGGACGGATTGACCAGAGCCGTAAAGTTCAGGCGGTTGTCAAATGCCCTGTAGGTAGCCCACACAGCCCCGAATCCCCTTCTCTTGAAATAGTGCGGAAGCCCCGGAATATGCTCATAATAGCCGTACCAAAGCTTTCCGCCTAACTGGAAATCCTTAATGGGAGAATAGATGGCCTCTGCATAGGCAGTATTGACGCTTCTGGATTTTTCATTCACGTAACCGTTTGACTGATGGCTGACTCCAAACAGAAAATCCCATTTCGGATTGGCAAACCAGTACACGCAAAGGCCTGGATTGAAAGCATTCTCCACCAGCGGGCTGGATGTGTCATAGACATTCCATACGCCGGTTTCAGTATATGTTCCAAGAATATCCACATTCTCAGTTCTGAACAGCCTCAGTGCCAGGCTCACCTGGAAGCGGATATCCGCATTGTGCTTGTCTACGGTGGTAGTATTGGCAGGAATGCCTGTAATAAAATACGTTTCCTTGAACTGCCCAAAAACAGGGAATCTCTGCTTTACAGTCTGGTCATAATAGCTGTCGTCAGGTATAGCGGCCATTTCCGGCTCCTGCGCATAGGCAAAGGCGGCGCCGCAAACACATAGCAGCAAGAATAGATATTTCTTCATACAATCATCAATTATAACGATTGTAAATATACGAAGAATTAGCGCCGAAATGTTGTAATTCTGCATTTTTCTTAAATTTGCAAAGGAATAATCTATATCGCGATGAAACTAGTCTCCTGGAACGTAAATGGTCTGAGGGCCTGCCAAGGCAAAGGCTTTGCAGAGGCTTTCAAGGCTCTGGACGCAGACATTTTCTGCATTCAGGAAACCAAGATGCAGGCCGGCCAGCTGGATATTGAATTTGACGGCTACCTTTCATTCTGGAACTATGCCCAGAAGAAAGGCTATAGCGGAACGGCCGTTTTCACACGAGTGGAGCCTAAAAACGTTACTTACGGCATAGGAACGGAAGCCCACGACCAGGAAGGCAGGATAATAACTCTGGAATTTGAGTCTTTCTTCTTTGTCTGCGTCTATACCCCTAACTCTCAGGAAGAGCTCAAGAGGCTGGATTACAGGATGGAATGGGAAGATGCATTCAGGGCATACCTGATGGCTCTGGACAGGAAGAAACCCGTCATAGTCTGCGGAGATATGAACGTGGCTCACAAGGAAATAGACCTGAAGAACCCGAAGACCAACCGCCGAAACGCCGGGTTCACCGATGAAGAAAGAGAGAAGTTTACTCTTCTCCTGGAATCTGGGTTCACCGATACCTGGAGGCATTTCTACCCAGACCTCGAGGGAGTTTACTCCTGGTGGAGCTACCGCTTCCAGTCCAGGCAAAGGAACACAGGATGGAGAATAGACTATTTCCTGTCTTCCAAACGGCTGGATTCCAAGCTCAAAGACGCAAAGATACATACGGAAATCTTCGGGAGCGACCACTGCCCCGTTGAGCTAGACATAGATATTTGACAAAAACCTATAACCAATGAAACGCATTTTAATAGTTTTAGCCGCGGCCTTTGCCCTTCAGGCCTGCACCTCCGCCCCAAAAGACGTCATTTTTGACAAATCCACCGTTGAATTTCTAGGAAACGCTTTTTCTGATTTTGCCTTGGGAGACGACTTAACCGTTTTCCTGACACAGAACCCGCAAGACCAGGAAAAATGGAGTATCCAGGCCACAGTGCCGGTAAAAAAGGTTTCTTCAGAAGCTGTTGATTCTCTGACTATTGATATCATTCCTGTAGATGAAAGAGGAGTGAATGTAGATGATTCCCTCTTTTTCCAGGCTCAAGACCTGGCAAACCTGATACCTGTCTTCAACTCCGCAGACAGCACAGCAAAGACCATAGTTTTCAAGTCTAACAAGGAATTTACACGCAAAGAGGCAGACGCCATACTGGAAAAGGCCGAAAACCTGAAAATGGCCTTCAACAAGCTCCAGAGCCAGCAAACCATCGCTGAGGAAAAGGAAGCTGAAGAAGCTGAGGCCAAGAAAAAAGAAAAGCCTACCCTGGGATCACTCTGCGAACAATACGGGGTTTACGGAATGCTCGGCCAGTATGACAAGCTTCTCAAAAAGGGCGACAAGCGCGCTGCCAAGAAGGTTGAAGACCGTCTGTGGGAAATCGAGAAAAAGGTTATGGCAGACAATTCTCTACCGGAATCGCTGAGAAAACAGTTCAAAAACTACATAGAAGACCGGGAAGACCAGATAGAAGACAAATACTAGATTTTGGCTTCTAGAAAAGCCTTTACAGGATTGGCGTAAATATGCAGGAATATGTTTTCCAGCTCTTTGCGCCATTCTTTTTCGTCCGTCTGTCCAAGATTGCCCTCAGATACAAGCTCGGCAAAAACAGCATCTGTCTGCTCCTGCACATGGATTTTGAAGGTATCCAGGGCGGCCTTTCCGTATTTTCCCTTGAAAGCAGGCTCCAGACCATCTCTTTCCCTTAAAATATCCATTGCGGCATAGTTATTCGGCCACAGATGGTATTTTGAGTGGATCTGGCGGTCTATAATCTTGCCCAGCTCCACAAACCTCTCGTTCTTGGCAAAAGAAGCACAGCTTTCTATCTCAGAGCGCATTATAGGTTCCGTAAAACAGATCATAATCCTTCCCTTCCAAGATTTCATTCCGGTTAAGATGCTGTTGAGGTCTTCCCCTTCCGCCTTTATGTAAGGATGCCTTCTTGAAATGAATATCTCCTTGGTTTTCAGACCATCACAAGGCTCAAACTCGTATGAGATTGTGGTAGGGAGAATCTTGAGGCTGTCCATATCTTCTACAAAATCTCCCTGTCCGCTCATTTGTAGCATCTTCAGAAGCCCCTGCTCTGTAAGGTCAAATCCGTCTTTAGTTCGGCCGTTGCGCTGGGCAATCCAGATAGAGCTGGAATGTGAAGATATCTGATGGCGTATGTACTTGGAAAGCAGCAAAGAAGAGTTGTAAACCTCCCTCGGGAAAGTGCTCCTTGTGACCTTTATCATCTTGTTGCTTCTTGCAACATCCTCTATGAACTGTGAAGTTATTAGATTGTCTCCTACTGCTATCTCCGTGGTAGTGATGCCTTTGCGGTGAAAAATCAGCTGTATTATAGCCGAATCCAGAACAATGTCTCTGTGATTTGCCAGAATAAGATGCTTCTGCCCGCCCTCAAAAAACTCCAAGCCTTTGTATTCAACTCCGGCGCTGGTGCGTGAAAGCACGTGCTCCATTACCATAGCCATTATCTTATCCTGGAAGTCATCTACGGTAGAACATTGGTCCAAAGCGCTGCGCATAGTGTCTCCACCACCTTCAATCTGCAGAAAATCAGCAATATCATTAAGATATTCGAATGACCGCATACGAGAAATGGAGGCAGGTATCTCGCTGTCGTAATAAGGCCTAATGCCATCGAATATGCTGTCTAGAGCGGCCATGGCAATCTTTGAATCAGCGGCAAATTTACAAAAAGTTTATTCCTTTCTGAAAAGAAGAGAACTGTCTCCGTAGCTGAGGAAACGGTAGCCATTTTCCAGAGCGTGTGAATATAATTTTCTCCAGTCGTCTCCGATGAAGGCTCCTATCAAAAGAAGAAGCGTGCTTTGTGGCTGGTGGAAATTGGTAACAAGCAGATTAACAATACGATACTTGAATCCAGGAACTATGATAATAGATGTTCCTGCAACCAGAGTTTTCAGGCCTCTGGCATCCATATAGGAAATGATTGCTTCCAAGGCCTGCTGCGTGGAATAAGGATATTCCCTTTCATACGGATCCCACTGGCCAACCTCCCCCAGCGGAGCAGAAGGATTTTCCAAGCATTGAACACCTATATAATATAAAGACTCCAGACAGCGCGTGGAAGTTGTTCCCACTGCCACCACATTCCCGCTTCCAGATGCTTTCAGAAGGTCCTCCAAGAAGGATTTTGTAACGGAAAAAGGCTCACAGTGCATCTTATGACCGGAAATAAGCTCGCTTTTTACAGGAACAAAGGTTCCAGCGCCCACGTGAAGGCAGACATTCTCCCGAATTACGCCTTTGCTGTCCAGATCCTCAAGTACCCTGTCTGTAAAATGGAGTCCAGCTGTAGGAGCAGCCACACTTCCCTCATAATGAGCATATATGGTCTGATATCTAGATTTGTCTATATCTTCTGTCTGGCGGTTCAGGTAAGGCGGAATCGGAACCTGGCCGCATCTTTGGAGAACTTCCGAGAAAGTGGATGGCCCGTCCCAGAGAAACCTTACTTTAGACGCCTTTCCTTCTCCCTTTTCCAGCAATTCAACGCGGAAATTAAGGTCTTCAACCCCGTTTTCTGAGAAAAAACTGAGCTCCCCGCCCTTCCATTTTTTGGCATTTCCAACTACCGCAGACCAGTCGCAGGAGCCCTGGGAAGCAAAATTTGCCACGTATTCAGACGGAAAAACAGGGTTAAGGCAGAGAATTTCTATCAAGGCTCCGGTATTTTTCCGGAAAAATAGCCTTGCCGGCACCACCTTGGTATTGTTGAACACCATAAAGGATTTTCCGGAAATATGACTTGCCAAATTCCGGAAAATGTCATCTTCTATTTTGCCATCTTTCCACACCAGAAGCTTAGAGTTGTCTCTGACAGGAAGAGGGTACTTGGCTATCCTCTCCTGGGGTAGGGGATAGGCGTAATCCGATATTCTGATTTCAGGCTTCAATTCGCTTTGTTTTGTGCAAAGATACATAATTGCCCACGAAAGAAGAAATCTCTTAAAACAGGGGATTTTCAGTTTTCCGCATTTCACAAGATTGAACACCAATAATTCACAATTAACAACAAAGGTATTTCAAATTGCGTAATTTAAATATGCCGAACATCTGCAGAGTATAACTTTTTATAATGGTAAAATTTTTGAAAATTTATCTTATTTATTTTCAGTATTTTATATAATACTATTTAAATTCATTTAGAGGTAAAAGTGCCCTTTAGTAGGGGCAAAATGCGCAACTAGGCGCAAAAACAATATTTAATATCTATTTATCTATCTGATATAAGTATATTTATACTATCTTACCTAAATTGCATATTGAATATGGTAATATTTTGCGCATCCCCTTCTAGATGCTCTAGAAGCCCTATCTAATAAAACTACGCAATTTTGTCTTATTTATGAACAAACACCCTATTTTTGTCCAAATTTGCAAATTATGATTATTTTGTCTATATTTGTTAAAGAAAAATGTTTTCAATTATGAAAGACAGATTACAGACCATCCTGAACCTTGAAAAATTGTCGGCGGCCCAAATGGCTTCTCTTTTGATGATCCAGAGGTCAACTTTGAGCAATCTACTCAGCGGGAGAAATAATCCGAGTTTCGACTTCATTTTGGCAATTATGACAAAATTGCCGAATTTGAATATCGAGTGGCTTCTCAGAGGGGAGGGAATACCTTATAAAAATCCTGAGAAAAATTTTAGAGGAGAGAGTCTTTTTGACGCAAATAATGTTCGTCAATATGACGCAATAAAAGAAGCTGGAGAGCCTCACCCTATTTTGAGTCAATCAGACACAGCAGAAGAACCGCAGTATTCAAACGACAATTTATTTGGGTTCTCTGACCTTCCAGATGGAGATCTTCCAGAGGAAGAAGCATATCATCCTTATCCGGCTCTGGAAGCAGGAGAACTGGAAAGAAGGGTTAATGCTATGCAACAAACTGAAAAAGAAGATATTAAGCCTAAAATCACGGTTTCTGAACCTTCTGAGAATCCCGTAAATGAAGAAAAATTGGCCCCTACCCCGATAAAAGTCATTCTTCTGTATTCAGACGGAACCTTTGAATCATTTGAGAAATAGATTTGCTAAATTTGTCTTATATATATTACAAGGTATATGTATAAGCTGATTCGAAGCATACTTTTTCTTTGGCAAGCAGAGAAGGTCCACGACTTTGCAGTAGCCACTATTAAGCTGCTGGACAAGATACCTCTCATACCCTCTATTCTAAGGCTCTTCTGCAATTACAGAAACCCTGTGCTGGAAAAGGAGGTTTTCGGCGTTAAGTTCCGCAACCCTGTAGGCCTGGCCGCCGGGTTCGACAAGAATGGAGACGCCTTTAACGCCATTTCCAACTTTGGATTCGGCTTTGTGGAAATAGGCAGCCTTACGCCAAAGCCGCAAGATGGAAACCCAAAGCCGCGCTGCTTCAGACTCACTAAAGATCAGGCGATTGTAAATAGGATGGGGATCAACAACAAAGGAATCAAGCATGCCATTTCCTATATCCAGCGCCACCGCAACACCTGCCCTTTGGGATGCAGCATAACCAAGGGAAGGGAAACCGCTATGGAAGATGCCTACAAAGATTACGAGATGTCATTTGAGTATATGTATGACTATGTAGACTATTTCGTAATGAATGTATCCTGCCCTAACGTAAAAGACGCATCCGGCAACCAAAGCCTTGAAAACATCACCCCTATCATAGACAAGCTTCTGGAACTGAGGATAATGTACGACGACTACCGCCCTATCCTCCTGAAGATTTCTCCGGATGCAGACCGTGAATATCTAGACGACATTATAAACCTGGTGCTAATTTCCGGACTAGACGGAATCATAGCCGCCAACACAACCGCCAAGAGGGAGAACCTCAGGAGCTCCAAGAGAGCCATAAAAAAGGCCGGAGCTGGAGGCCTCAGCGGCAAACCGCTATATGACAGGACATTGGAGCTTGTAAAATATATCCGCCACAAGACAAACGGCCATCTTCCGATAATTGCCAGCGGAGGAGTGATGACTCCACAGCAGGCCCTTGAACTTCTAGACAGCGGAGCATCTTTGGTACAGATTTACACCGGATGGATCTACAAAGGGCCGAGGTTTGTCAGAAAGATCAACAAGTATATTGCCAACACTCTCATTAAAAGAAAGTTGGAGGCGGAAAAAGCCAATGTTCAAGAGGAGAAATGATAACAGCTTCTATTTGCACAATCGGAGACGAAATTCTCATTGGCCAGATTACTGATACCAATTCTGCATTCCTGGCCAAGGCTCTCAATAAAGCGGGAATCAAGGTGGTGCATATGGCCTCCTGCTCTGATTCCAAGGCAGATATACTAACCACCCTTAAGCGCTGCCTAAGGCGCAGCAATATAGTCATAACCACCGGCGGCCTGGGCCCTACAAAAGATGACATCACCAAGAACGTTCTTATGGACCTGAGCCAAAGCCAAAAGTGGACAAGGAGCCAGAAACAGTACAGCATAATAAAGAACATACTGACTTCCAGGGGAGTAGAAATGCTAGACATCAACCGTCAGCAGGCCTATGTTCCAGAAAACAGCACTGTCATTCCAAACAAGATTGGAACGGCCCCTATTATGCAGTTCAGCTTTCCAAAGGAAAGGTTCGGAAAAGACAATCTCCTTTTCTCAATGCCTGGCGTTCCGTTTGAAACAGAGTATGCAACTGAAGATGTAATTAACGCAATCAGAGCCCATTACAAGCTTGAAAAGATATTTCACCACACTATCTGCACTTTCGGAATCGCCGAGAGCGTGCTTAGCAAAAAGATTGAGAGCTGGGAAGATTCCCTTCCGGCAAATCTTCACCTTGCCTACCTTCCCAATCCTATTCTGGGCGTAAGGCTCCGCTTGTCTATCTATGGAATCGCGGAGAAAGAGGGAAAGGAGGAATTGGAAAAATACGCTTCCTCTCTGAAGGCAATTCTCGGCGATGCAGTTTACGGAGAGGGAGATACCAACCCGCAGACCGTGGCGGGAGAGCTTCTGCTGGAAAGGGGCGCCACAATCAGCACTGCAGAATCCTGCACCGGAGGTTACGTGGCTCATCTTCTTACAGAAATTCCTGGCTCAAGCCGGTATTACTGGGGCAGCGTTGTAAGTTACGACAACTCAGTGAAAATCAACACTCTTGGGGTTAGTTCCAATACCATAAAGAAATACGGGGCGGTTAGCAGAGAATGCGTTAAGGAAATGGCTGAAGGAGTGAGAAAAAAGCTAGGCACTACCTATTCCATATCCACATCCGGCATTGCGGGCCCAACCGGCGGAACTGCAAAGAAACCTGTCGGAACATTGTGGATGGCGGCCAGCGGTCCAAAGGGAACAGTTACCGCTACCATTGTTTCCAAGAGTACCCGCAAGATCAACATAGAAAGGTTCGCCTCAAGCGCCCTAGACCTTTTCAGAAAGAGTCTTATTGCAGGAAAAATTTGAAACACAATAACATAAAGATATGAAACGCATTATTACCAAGAGTATTCTCTTGACATTAACAATCTCAGCCATGATTGCCTGTACAGAAAAGAAAGCGGCAGATCCAGTTGCCCAAGCAATGCAGAAAGTTGATTCACTGATGGTCGACAGGTACACCCCTATCGACACTATGTTCGCCGAGCCTGGCGGAGCCGTTCTGATTATGAAAGGCGATTCCATTCTCTTTGACAAGGGTTACGGCCATTCAGACATCGCCCGCCGCTACAAGATAGACGGCAATACCTTCTTCAACATAGCCTCCTGCTCCAAGCAGTTCTCGGCTGTTGCCATCCTAAAGCTGGCGGAAGAAGGAAAACTGGATATCCACAAGAGCATCTACGATGTATCCCCTCTTGTAACTCCTTATCTTCCAAAGAAAAGGGAGCCGTTCACCAAAATAACTCCGGCCCATCTGATGAGCCACGCTTCCGGCATTCCAGACACCCGTCCAAGGACAGACCTCAACTTTATGCTCAAATGCACAGACATGCAGTCTATAGAGTATATGAAAGGCCTGAAGGAACTCAACTTTGAGCCAGGAACTGAGTACCAGTACATCAATCCGACCTTCCAGCTTCTGTACCTGTTCATAGAGAAGCTCAGCGGAAAGAGTTTTGACGAATATATGAAGGAGCACATTTTCACTCCGGCAAGGATGCTTACAACTCTCTATTTCTCAGAAGAAAACGAGAACAAGATTCCTAATATGGCCCACGGCTATATTCTGGAAGACGGAAACGAGGCTGCAAGCGTGGATTCAGACAAGCCAGCTGGAGCAGTCAATTATCAGCCGGAAAAGAAGGCAGATGACACTCCTCACAGCAAATTCTCTGAATGCGACTACGGAGAGGAAACCTTCTTCGCCACCAAGGCAGACGGAGGAATCTACACTTCCACCCACGAGTTCGCCGAGTGGATCAAGGCTATGAGAGACAACAAGATACTCCCTATCAGGGCAAGGGAAGAAGCCTGGTCATACATAAACAACGTATCAGGCAGCAAGTTCTCAACCTACCAGAACCGCGACAATACTTTCTACGGTTACGGCTGGTTCCTGGAGCAGCAGCCTGGCTTCCCTAAGAAGGTTTACCATACCGGAGACAACGGCGGATTCCAGATCTACGAGGGCTACTTCCCAGACGCAGACCTGACCGTTCTTGTATTCGAGAACCGCAACGACAAAGACCGCTGGGATCTTGTAAGAAAGATTGACCAGATACTTAAAGATGCCGGCCTTACTGAGCCAATTGCAAAGGAGCAGCAGGCAGCGCCAGCCGATACAACAAAAGCCGAATAACAGCGTTTTTCGCTTCTGCTTGACAAACAAGCATATAAACAATTGAAGGGTATCTTTTCCGGATACCCTTCAATATTATAACTACCTATTTATAGGCGAATTACAAGAAACGCCCGCTAGAATGTAAGTGCCATGTCTTCAACCTGTGTAAAGGCACGGAGGAAGTTTTCTCCGAGAACCTTCTTGATGTCCTCGTCTGAGTATCCGCGGTGGCGGAGCTCACGGGTAATGACCTCGAACTTGCTTACGTCCTCAAGGCCGATTGGAGGCATCTCGATTCCGTCATAGTCTGAACCAAGACCTACGTAATCTATTCCAACAAGGTCAATTACGTGCTCAATGTGGTCAACCAGAAGCTTGTATGAAGGAGATGGGAAGTTCTTCTTTATGTAAGCGGTCTGCTTCTTGAACTCAGCGATTTCTTTCTTACCCTTTTTGCCGCTTCTCCAGTATGCCTTCATCGAAGCGTCGTAGCGGTCTGCAGCGTCGAAGTATTCGTCTGTGCCGTAGGCATCGCTGAGGAAAGCAGGATAGAAGTTGATCTGGATTACTCCGCCGGCCTTGGCAAGGTCTTTTATCATCTTGTCTGTCATATTCCTAGGATGCTTGCAAAGCGCTCTGCAGCAGGAATGTGTGGCTACTATTGGAGCCTTGGAATATTTAAGGCAGTCGTAGAAAGACTCGTCTGAAAGATGGCTTACGTCCACTATCATTCCCAGGCGGTTCATCTCGGCTACAACCTTCTTTCCGAAAGGTGAAAGGCCGTGCCACTGAGCCTCCTTTGGAGCGCAGCTGTCGCAGAGTTGGTTATGCGCGCAATGGCAGAGAGTTATGTAGCGTACTCCCATACGGTAGAACTCGTGCAGGAGAGCCAGGTCGTTCTGGATCGGTGAACCGTTTTCCATTCCCAGCATTATGGCTCCTCGGCCGCTCTTCTTGATCTGGCGGGCGTGGCGCACTGAATATGCCAGCGCTACCTTGTCGCGGTTGGCGGCAATCATATCCTTGGTTTCTCCTATCAGCCTGACTGCCTGAACGGTAGACTGGTCTGGAGTGAGCCTTACGCGGGTGAAGATGGCGTAGAACATAAGGTCCAGACCGCCTTCTTTCATCCTGATGAAATCGTTGTGCCCCTCGTTGCTCCTTACGCCGAGGTCTGCGTGCTCTTCATCTATCCTGAGCGGAGTGTCGCAATGGGTATCTACAACCATTGCCTCCATATGGAGCTGATGTACAGATTTTGCCATTATTCTATGATTATTTTGTGTCTTTTTTCATATATGAATACTTCCAGGCTGTTGGAGAAACAAGAGTCTCCTTGATGGCTCTGGATGTAACCCATCTCATAAGGTTGAATGAGCTTCCGGCCTTGTCGTTTGTACCGGACGCGCGGCTGCCTCCGAATGGCTGCAGGCCTACTACTGCTCCTGTTGGCTTGTCGTTGATGTAGAAGTTTCCGGCGCAGTAACGCAGCTTGTCTGCAATGTAGTCGCAGGCTATCCTGTCCTGACCGAATACGGAACCAGTAAGGCCGTATGGAGATGTGGTGTCCAAGAGCTCAAGAGTCTTGTCAAGATCCTTGTCTTCATATACATACACGGTCAGAACCGGACCGAACAATTCCTCTTCCATTGTCTTGAAATGAGGTTTCTTGGCAAGGATTACGGTTGGCTGGATGAAGTATCCTACGCTCTTGTCGCACTGGCCGCCGATAACGATCTCTGCGTCTTTGCTTCTCTTGGCGTAGTTGATAGCCTTTGCAATATTGTCGAAAGAAGGCTCATCTATAACTGCGTTCACAAAGTTCTCAGGATCAAGAACATCCCCTACTTTAACCTTTGCGCACCTGTCTTTCATTCCCTTCAGGACCTTAGGCCACAGGCTCTTAGGGCAGTACATACGGCTGGCGGCAGAACACTTCTGGCCTGCAAACTCAAATGCCCCGCAGAATGCGGCGTTTGCAACGGCCTCAGCATCTGCGCTCTTGTGAACAAAGATGAAGTCCTTTCCGCCGGTTTCTCCAACCAGGCGAGGATAGGTCTTGTATTTGTCTATGTTAACGCCAACAGTCTTCCACAGTCCCTGGAACGTTCCGGTTGAACCGGTGAAATGGATACCGCCCAGATCAGGAGAAGCGCAGGCAACCTTTCCGATAACGGAGCCAGGGCCAGGAACAAAGTTAACGACTCCCGCAGGCAGACCGGCCTCCATAAATACCTTCATTACATAGTAGTTAGACAGCAGAGCTGTTGTAGACGGCTTCCATACGGTGGTGTTGCCCATCAGCACAGGAGTCATATTCAGGTTGGATGCAATAGATGTAAAATTGAACGGAGTAACGGCCAGGATAAAGCCTTCCAGCGGCCTGTATTCCATAGAGTTAATCTGGCCAGGCGCGCATTTTGGCTGCATTGCGTAAATCTCTGATGCGTATGCGGCATTGTAGCGCAGGAAGTCTATCAGCTCGCAGGCGGAGTCTATTTCTGCCTGGAACATATTCTTGCTCTGGCCCAGCATGCAGGCTGCGTTGATCAAAGCCCTGTATTTTCCTGCTATCAGGTCTGCGGCCTTGAGAAGGATCGCGGCTCTTGTGGTCCAAGGGGTTTCTGCCCAGGCCTTATGGGCCTTCATTGCAGCATCCACTGCCATCTGAACCTCTTTCTCCCCGGCTTTGTGGTAATGTGCAAGCACGTGCTTATGGTTGTGCGGCTCAACCACTTGACCTATATTGCCAGTCTTGATTTCCTTGCCTCCTATGATAAGAGGTATTTCAATAACGGTCTTGCTTTGCCTTTTAAGTTCCGCGTCAATAGCGATACGTTCCGGACTTCCAGGCAGATAGCCCTTTACAGGCTCGTTGGCTGGAACCGGAAAACTGAAAATAGAATTGTTCATATAAAGTTCTTTTGATTGATATTTCTTAAACAATGCACACAAATTTACTTCTTTAATGCCTAAATTGCAACAAAGCAAAAATACATCCGTCATTATTGTGGAATGAAGACAGACGCCGGCATAATTGAAAGCATTTACGACGAGTACTCCCGCAAGCTGTATCTTGCCTCATACCGTATTCTGGGAAATGCCCAGGAAGCGGAAGATGTTATGCAAGACACGCTTTTGAAGGTTTGCACCACTCAGGATATCAGCAAGATAGACAACATTGGAGGCTTCCTTTACAAAAGCTGCGTAAACCGGTGTCTGGACATTCTGAGAAAAAGGCAGCGCCAGAAGTCTCTTAGCCAGGAGCTAAAGAACGCGGATGCGGAGGAAGACGGCATACCAGAGGAGGAAAAGACTCAAAAAGGGCTGATCGGAAGGATAATAAGCCTAATTGCCTGCCTTCCGGAGAGCTGCCGGCAGATAGTCTCCCTGAAGCTTATAGAAGGGTATGACTACCAAGAGATAGCGCAAATAACATCGTTGAACGAAAGTTCCATAAGAAGCAAATTTATGAGGGGGCGGCAGATGCTTTCTGTCAGTCTCAAAAAGGAGGGAATAAGTTTATGACAACAAAGGACAAACTGGAGGAGCTCTTTGAGCAGAACCGAATGGAAACAGAAGAAATACAGATGCCGCAAGGCCACAAGGAAAGGTTTATGCAAAAGCTTGAAAACCAGGCAAAGCCATCTCTAATACAAAGGATCGGAAATTGGCTCAGCGACAGCTCTGCAGGCAAAAAGGCCGCCTGGGTAATCTCACCGGCCCTCTGTGTTCTGGCCCTGGTGCTTTTCCTTGGCAAAAACAATCCGGATTCCTCTATAAGGCTGATGGAGAACAATTATGTCAACTCTCTACAGGCTCTGGGAAACCAGTTGCTTGAAGACGGAGCCAATCTGTCTTCAGAAGAGCTGGACGACTTGAGCTACTCAATTTCCTCTATACTCAGCGACGAAGATGGCCTTATGGCCCTTCAGCTTCCGGAAAACCTTTCCAAGAAGGAAAAGCAGCAGATCATAAAGGAATACTATAACCGTAAGATGGAAGGCCTGAAGAAGATTCAGACCTTTATGGCGATGAACCACGAAAACGAATAAAACAAATAGCAACCAACTGAAAATTAAAAACTTAAATGATATGAAAAAGATTTTTGCAGCATTGCTTATAGCAGGAGCAACATTGTTTTCCGCAAGCCTCTACTCCCAAGGCGGCAAGGTGATTGTGGTAAAATCAGACGGCAAGGCAGATGAAAGCCTCGCCACAAAGACATACAAGTTCTCAACTCTGACCGGAATCAAGGCTGGCAGCGTATTTGAAATTACAGCAACAGACGACAACCGCGGCAAGGTTACCATTTCAGCTCCGGCCAAAACCCTGGAACACGTTATAGTCAGCGAAAGCGGCGGCGTTCTGACTCTCAGAATCGAGAACGGCTACAGCTTTGGAGGAACAAGATGGCCTTCTCGCAGCAAGAACCTTAAGGGCCCTGTAAAGGTTACCGTTGGGCTTTCAGCTCTCCGTGTCATAGATCTTAGCGGAGCCGCAACCCTCAATGTCAAAGACAATTACTCCGAGAAGTCTTGCGACATAGACATCAGCGGAGCTTCCAAGGTCAGGCTGAGCAAACTCAGCGCAGACAGGCTGAATATAGACGCCAGCGGCGCAGCTGAGCTTGTTTCAACCGGAAACTGCAGCTTTATGAATATAGATGCCAGCGGAGCGTCCAAACTCTTCCTTACATATTCTATAGACGAACTCAAGGCAGACATAAGCGGAGCGTCCAAGCTCAATATCAAGGGGGTAGCGGACAAGACCGTTATGGAGTGCAGCGGAGCTTCTAACTTTGAAGGAGACAGCTTCCAGACAAAGACCGCCAAGGTTGAGCTGAGCGGAGCCGCCAAGACGGAAATCGGCGTGAAGAAGGAAATCAGCGGAGAAGTCAGCGGAGCCTCCACCCTCAAGTACATCGGTGACCCGGACAAGGTAATACTTGAAAGAAGCCGCGGCGCCTCCGTAAGCCGAAAGGCTAAGGAAAACAAGCCTACGGCATCTTCAGCTACTGCGCCTATGTTCAAAGGCAAGCCTTTCAAACAAGCTGTAGCCCAGTACTTTGAAGATAACGGTCTTTACGGATGGCACAGCGACCGCACAAACCGCAATACTGATTATTATCCGGAAGTCCTATTCAAGATCAATGCAGACGGCTCTTTGAAAGAGGCTTCAATAGTTAAATCTACAGGAAACAATGATTTGGACAACAAGCTAATCAACCAATGCCGCAATCTTATACGTAAAAAGCATATAACTCCATCATATTCGGGAGATGAGGCCGTGCCTTGCGAAGTTATTGTGCCTATCCATTTCAAAGACAACAATTATTTGCAGGCTGGCAACAAAAACCTCAGATATACAGATCCAGGCTACAGAGGCATTACTTCTGGACAAAGAAGGCCTGAGCCGTATAATAAATACGGAGGAAAATATACTCCAAAGACAAATTAATAACCAGACACCAAAGCAAATCAATTTTTTCATAGTGACAAATTGTCACAACTCTCCCGATGGTACAAAGATTGAAACACCATCGGGAGGTTTTTTTATTCCCAAAACAGAAGAAATAACAAAAACAATAACTATATGACAAAGACAAAAGGACAGATCGGGGTAACTACGGAAAACATATTCCCCGTAATAAAGAAGTTCCTGTATTCTGACCATGAGATTTTCCTCAGGGAACTGGTAGCCAACGCTGTAGATGCAACCCAGAAGCTGGGCGCCATAGCCGGCAAGGGAGAGTTTAAGGGAGAGATGGGAGACACCACCATCCGCATAGAGGCCAACGAGAAGAAGAACATCCTCACCATTACAGACCGAGGTATCGGAATGACCGCAGAAGAGATAGACAAGTACATCAACCAGATAGCATTCTCCTCCGCCGGAGAGTTCCTGGAAAAGTACAAAGATCAGATAGACAGCATTATCGGCCATTTCGGCCTGGGCTTCTACTCCGCCTTTATGGTTTCCAAGAAGGTGGAAATCGAATCGCTGAGCTACAAGGAAGGCAGCAAAGGCGTCAAGTGGAGCTGCGACGGCAGTCCGGAGTTCACGATGGAAGAGTGCAAGAAAGATGACCGCGGCACCAAGATTACCCTCTACCTGGATGACGACAGCAAGGAATTCTCCGCCAAGCAGAAGGTTGAGGAGCTCCTTAATAAGTACTGCAAGTTCATGCCAGTCAAGATTGCTTTTGGCAAGGATATAATCAACGACTCAGAGCCACTCTGGGCCAAGACTCCAAGTGAAATCAAAGATGAAGAGTATCTGGATTTCTACCGCAAGCTCTACCCTATGAAGGAAGACCCTCTGTTCTGGATCCACCTGAACGTGGATTATCCGTTCAACCTCACGGGCATCCTCTATTTCCCGAAGATCAAGGACCGTATGGACATCTCAAAGGACCGTATCCAGCTCTACTGCAACCAGATGTTCGTCACCGATCAGGTGGAGAACATTGTACCTGAGTTCCTTACCCTGCTCTACGGCGTGATCGACTCTCCAGACATCCCTCTTAACGTTTCCAGAAGCTACCTCCAGGCCGATGCCAACGTCAAGAAGATCTCCACCTACATCACAAAGAAAGTTGCAGACCGTCTGGAAGAAATCTCCAAGGAAAAGAAGGAGGAATTCGAGAGCAAGTGGGATAACCTGAAACTCTTCATAGAATATGGTATGCTCACCGATGAGAAGTTCTGCGAAAGGGCCCTGAAGTTTGCCCTCTTCAAGACTACAGACGGCAAATACCTCAACTACGACGACTACAACAAACTCATTGAAAAAGAGCAGAAAGACAAGGACAAGAAGATTGTTTACCTCTACGCCACAGACGCCGTAGCCCAGTACCAATACATAGAGGCCGCCAAGAACAAAGGCTACCAGGTTCTGCTGTTCGACAGCCAGTTGGACGCGCACTTCGTTAACCTGCTGGAGACCAAGATCAAGGACTCCAAATTTGCCCGCGTAGATTCCGACAGCATAGAAAACCTCATAAAGAAGGAAGACAGCAAGAAGCCTGAGCTCAAAGAAGGCGAGGAGCTTGATTTGGAGTATGCTTTTGCGGCCGTTCTTCCTGAAGAAGGCAGATATACCCTCCAGGCCGAGAATATGGGCGAAAATGGCGCTCCTCTGCTTATTACCCAGAATGAGTTCATGCGCCGCTACAAGGAGATGAGTTCCCTTGGCGGAGGCCTTAACTTCTACGGCGAGATGCCAGACTCCTACACCCTCAAGCTCAACGTTGAAAACCCTCTGGTTAAGCAGATCATAAAGCAGAAAGACGAAGCAACCGAAACCAAGGCCAACGACCTCAAGGCTCAGATAGCCAACGTAAAAGACGCCCTTGACCTCATAGACAAAGACACCAAGAACAAAAAGGACGAGGATATCCCTCAGGAAATGAAGGACAAGCGAACCAAGCTCAACTCCACCCTGACCAGCCTCCAGGACCAGAAGAGAGACCTGATGCGAGACTTCGGAAGAGGCAACACCCTCCTCAAGCAAATCTCAGACCTTGCCCTTCTTGCCAACGGCATGCTCAAAGGCAAGCAGCTTTCAGACTTTGTCTCCCGCAGCCTCAGCCTTTTGAAATAAATCTATGGTATTTGGGGATTTTCGAATCCTTCAATTATCTTTACAGCAGTTAACAACTCTTGATTATCTTGTGCCTCCGCAATGGGAGCGGAAATGCGTAGATAGTCAAGAGTTTTACTTTTATCAGGAAACCGGTAAAATTTACCCTGTACAATTCTGGAATCGTCCGGAAATGAACAATTATTTTACCGTAGGTATTGCAGAACCCAAACCATTTTATACCTTTGCATCAGATACAGGCGACTGAGGATATATCTGGGGATTGTGCCCAGAGGAAGATTCCCCAGCCGCCTCTTTTTTGTAAAGCAGTTTTTCTGTCGTGCTGGCGCCCAGTCTTGAAATTTTTCGCCCAAAAACCGTTGATATATTTGACACTAAGATATTTCTACCAACACTATTGACATTCAACCCTACACATACATTCATACCCTCAATAATAGCTGTTGTATATACTCGAAAGCGTTTATTTCCATCATATTGGCAAATAGCCAACGGATCATTATGGAAATACTCCAAAGGCAATTCACCTCCTCTTACCTTCTTCCGTACAAGTTCTATAAACCCCGCTAGATTTGATGAGGTATGCTTATCGTATTCCCTTATCTGCTCATCAATTGAATAGCTCTCTTCCATACAAATCAACCTCAATTCCCGCAAATCTACACCCGCTCCATCCCCTCTTGCAAACCATCCGGTAAAATTTACCCTGTACAATTCTGGAATCGTCCGGAAATGAACAACTTTTTGTCCCCGATAGAGCTAGGCGATGGTGCCTTGTAACTACCTGACTATCAGCAATCCCCTATTATTACCCGCCGGATAACGGATGGCAATATTTCAGATACCCTGATACTCCGCGATTTATAGCGCACCATCGCCCATCCATCAATTGCGTCCGCGCTGCGGACGCAATTGTCTTCAGCGCTGTTCAATCTTTTTCTTCACATCCTCCACTTCTTTAACAAGCTGCTGTTCACTAGGCATACACAGCTTATATCTACTTGCCACAATGCTCTGATTGTCTTCCGGAAGACTCATCCTGACCACAGTATCATTCTTGTCTACACATAGCAAGATTCCTAATGTAGGCCCCTCCTCCTTCAGTTTCTCGCATCTGTCATAATAGTTGACATACATCTGCAACTGCCCCAAATCCTGATGAGTAAGTTTCTCTGTCTTGATTTCTATTACAACAAAGCAACGAAGAAGCCTGTTATAAAGAACAAGATCCACAAAGAACTCATCATCCTCCAGCATTATCCTTTTCTGCCTAGCCACAAATGAAAACCCCTTACCCATCTCCAGAAGAAAATCCGCCAAATGAGAGATAATGGCGCTCTCCAAATCCTTCTCGTAATACGATGCCTTCTTCTCAAGTCCCAGAAACTCCAGCACCATCGGATCCTTTATCACCTCAGTAGGTGTTTCCGGAATCCTTTCCTTTCGAGCCACTGCTAAAACAGACTCTTTGTCATTGCTTAGCAGCAGTCTTTCATAGAGCATTGAGTTTATCTGCCTTTCCAACTCTCTGCTCGTCCAGGCATTATTCACGGCCTCAAGTTCATAATACTCTCTTTTAGAGGCATCTGATATTTGTATCAAACGCCGGTATTGAGCCCAGCTTAATTGCGAACGCAGTGCGTTCGCAATTGGATACAACCGAAAAAACTGACGGCTCATCTCAAGCTGCCTCACCCCAAATCCGCTCCCGTATTCCGGCTCCAGCCTCTCAGCAAGCCTCCTAATCAAATAACTCCCATACTTCGCTCTCTGCTTTCCCTGCTGCTCTTCCTCGATTATCCTCCTCCCGATATTCCAGTACATCTGCACCCTGCTGAAGTTTACACTCCGCACGGCATTTGCTCTTGCACCATCAATAATTCCCTTGATTTCCCCGACAAATGCCTCTTTCAAATTCTGTTTCTCTTCCATAACAATCACATTTAAATTCACTCCTGCAAATCTACACCCGCTCCACCCCCTCTTGCAAACCATCCGGTAAAATTTACCCTGTACGATTCTGGAATCGTCCGGAAATGGACAAAAAAACAGGGACCCCAGAAGGTCCCCTGCTTAAAAACTCGCCGTTATGTCAATATTACTGCTACTTCAGCGCCAAGCTGTAAAGCGTTCGGCCTCTGAACTCCCGGTAGTTAACAGTCTTCAGCCTTAGAGAAAACGCCGGCACTTCCACGCTCTCAGCCAGCTCCCGCAGCCGCTCGGCATCTACCCTGGCATCCCTATCCACGCGCCCAAGCGTCACGTGCAGCTTGAAGTCAGCCTCTATCATACAGCCTGCAGCTTCAAGATCCTGTCGCAGAGCATCCACCATCCGCATAAAATTCTCCGGAACGGCTGTACACGTCAGAAACAGCACTCCCCCGCCAGACCTCTTGCCAAAAGCATCCAGCTTGTCAAACGTAAGCTCCGGCGCCTCAAACAACTCAAGATGCTTATTAATTATGGAAATAACTTCCTCCCTGGAAGGCACTTTCTCCAAAAACGCCAGCGTGATATGATAGTACCCATTCTGCCATCTTACAGGCACATACGCATCCCGCATCACCTGCTTCAGCTCTCCCATCCACTCCGCCGACTGCCTCAGCGGCACCTCTATCTCTATATACGTCTGCTGCCCATTCCCGCCACTGCCCATTCTGCCACTATACTTATTTCTGCTGTAATTCATTGCCATGATTATTATTATCCTAAGCGATGAAATCTCATTGACCTTCTATTCGTAGTTAATATATTCACTTTCATCCACATCAGCCCACTGCTCGCACTGCTTGATTACAGTGTCCAATGCATTCTGCTCTTCCTCTGGTGGATATTTATACTTCTTAAGAAGTCTCTTGACTATTCGTCTCATACCGGCCCTTGCAGATTCTTTCTTCTGCCAATCTATTGTTCGGTTCTTACGGAGAGCTTCTGTCAATTCCTTAGTAATCTGAACAAGCTGTTCATTTGTATAGAAATCTTTGACAGCTTTTGGTCGGGTCAAAGCATCATAGAAAGCCTTTTCTTCCTGATTAAGCCCTAAGCTATCCGCCTCAGATTCATTCTTTGCTATTTCTTTTGCCAAATCAAGTAACTCTTTGATTACCTCTTCATTAGTCAACAGGCCTTTAAGATAATTTGACAACGACATATTAAGCAATTCAGAGAATTTCTGAGACTGGACAAGATTTGTTCTGCCATACAAATGAACCCTCTCTTTCAATAGTTTTTTCAATAACTCTATGGCAATATTCTTTTCTTTCATCTTGGCAATTTCTTCCAAGAAAGAAGCATCAAATAATGAGAACTCAGCCTTAACATCCGAGAATAAGTTCAAGACGCCTTCGCTCTTTATACTCTGCTTCAGCAATTCTCCTATCCTTTCGTTAATTTCTTTCTTAGAGACTGGTGCCTTTACGTTCTTGATTCTATTAATCATTGTTCTAGTCGTCTCAAAGAATGCAGCTTCAAAGCGCTGGTCCTCATTAAGAAGACTTCGGCAAAGACTAACAGCATTTTTCAACAACAAAGCTTCTTTTAAGAAACTTGAAATAGCTTCTTCCTTGGATGGATCAAGCAAGAAGTTAACAGCACCTTTGATTATTGCAGCTCTATCAGCATCAGATCCTTTTCTGAAATTAGAATAATCGAAGCCGTGCATAAAGTCTCTGCAAATCTCAAGCTTCTCCCTAAACTTGACTAATGCTGTTTCTTTGATATCCGGATTACCATAGTTCTTCTGATCCTGAATTGTATAATCACGCATAGCTTCTTTGAGAGCCTTTGCTATGCCAATATAGTCTACAACCAAGCCACCTGCTTTTCCTGCAAAAACTCTATTAACACGAGCTATCGCCTGCATAAGATTATGGCCGGACATAGGCTTATAAACATACATCGTGGCCAAAGATGGAACATCAAATCCTGTCAGCCACATATCCACCACAATTGCAATCTTCAAAGGATCATTATCATCCTTGAATTTCTTAGCCAGTTCCTTCTTATAAAACTTATTGCCAACTATTTCATGCCACTCCTCTGGATCGTTGTTCGCACCAGTCATAACTACTTTAACCTTCTCTGTCCACTCTGGTCTCAGCTCTAAAATCCTCTGGTAAATCTTAATTGCAATAGGACGAGAATAAGCCACTATCATCGCCTTTCCTGTTAATTCTTGCTGACGATTTTCTTCATAGTGCTTAATTATATCGCAAACCAACGAATCTATAGTTTCTAGAGCGCCAAGTATTTCCTCAAGATGAGACATTTCATGCATACTCTTTTCTATCTGCTCACGTGTTGCCCCCTCTTCTGCCAATCTCTCATACTCCTCATCTATCTCTTTTACAGTCTTTTCATCAAGCTTTAGATTTACCACACGCGACTCGTAATAAATTGGACAAGTTGCACCATCATTTACAGCACGAGTCATGTCGTATATATCTATATAATTTCCAAAAACCTCCTGAGTATCTTTATCTTTCTTGGAAATTGGAGTTCCTGTAAATCCGATATAAGAAGCATTGGGCAATGAATCATGTATCATCCTTGCCATGCCAATGCTAACCTTACCTTGTTCATTTATCTTCTCTTCAAAACCATACTGCCCCCTATGTGCCTCGTCGGTAATCACAACAATGTTTCTGCGATCTGACAAGGAATCATCTGATTCTGTGAACTTCTGCATTGTTGTGAAAATAATGCCATTGGCCTCCCTTCCTATCAGCAACTCCTTCAAATTCTCTCGGCTAGTAGCTTGAACCGGTATCTGATGCAAGAACGACGAACACTTAGAAAACTGAGAGAAAAGCTGATCATCCAAATCATTTCTGTCCGTTATAACAACAATCGTTGGCTTATCTAGTACTGTTTGAATAAGATGGGCATAGAAAACCATAGACAAGGATTTTCCGCTACCCTGAGTGTGCCAGAACACTCCAATTTTACCATCGCTATATGTGGCTTTTAAAGTTCTTTCAATGGCCTTCCTAACGGCAAAATACTGGTGATATCCTGCAAGTATTTTAGCATCGTTCCCCTCATCACAACTATAACAGATAAAGTTCTTAATAAGATCTAAAAATCTGTCTCTCCTAAACATACCGGTAAAAAACGTGTCATAAGATAACAGCGTTTGATCCTCAGTCTTTCCGTCTGCTGTTTTCCATTCCATGAATCTATCCTCATTGCTTGTAATTGTTCCGGCCTTCGATAGCGCAAGATCACTCATTACGCAAAAAGCATTATAAACAAACATTGAAGGAATCTCCTGGATATAATTGCGGATTTGCTTATATGCATCAGATGCATCTGTTTCTTCTCTGGATGGTGATTTCAACTCACATAGAACAAGTGGCAAACCATTCACAAAAACTATTATATCCGCTCTTTTTTCCGACTTTTCTACAAATGTCCATTGATTAATTGCCTGAAAGGTATTTCTCTCTGTATTCTTATAATCAATCAAATAAACAATGTCATTCCTTTGTTCTCCAGCATATTCATATGACACTTCCACACCATTCTGAAGATAGTCCATGAATTTCTCGTTCCTCTGCACAAGACTTCCTGTATCTATATCACGTACCTTCCTGAAAGCCTCTTCCAAAGCCTCATCAGGCTTTGACGGATTGACCATCTTTAGAGAATGACGCAACTGAACCTCATAATAAGGCACTTGATAATCTCTCTCTACATCTGGTCCATATAGAGTTTCATATCCAAGATTGGAGAACATCTCCAACAAGGCATTCTCGTAACTTTCTTCTGTAAACATAATTACAATTGCTTTGCAAGTGACTGCTTAATAATATCAATCGTGGCCTCTAACATACCCAAAGAATCAAAGTAAATCCCCACATCACCATTTCCCCAATGGCCAATACTAGAGATATCACGACATATACCAGATGGGTCATTTACTTCCTCAAGATCCATATTGACAATAAGACTAAGACGGGCCTGTTGTAATATGACATCAACTATATTAGTGTGCAGTTTATACGCCACATAAAGCTTTTTAAAATCTCTTACTATATTTGGATTAAGGGAAAGTATTGCATCATTTAGTTTATCAAAAAACATTCTCGTAAGAGCATCATTATTATAGACTTTATTAGACTTAAGAGAATATTTTGGGGTTGTTTCTTTAACTTCTGTTTCTGAGTAATTTGCTATTATTTCATCCGTAACCTCTGGATATTTCCATACTTTTGTAGCATAAGCAACTAAGACTTCAGCTCGCTTACTCATAGCCTCTTGATTCCATATTGTTTTATCAACAATGCTCTTGTTTAAAATATGAGTAGCGCTCTCTTTCAAAACAACTAGTTTCTCAGAAAATGGTTTATCACTCATCTCCGTATTATAACGAGTAAGCGTTAAATTGCCTATGCGATGTAAAAAAGTGTTGTGGATTTCTTCCCAATCAGTACCTAAAACGTCTCTCCACTCCTGGCTTAAATCCTTGTTCTGCGGCATAATATGCTCAATAGTAAAACCTTCAAACGCTATTGGTTCTTTATTGTCGTAGTTTTCCAGTTTCACAAGCAGGTAATTGGCTATGCGCATCTTATATATGTTCTTTGCAAGGAATGCTTCCTTGAATTCTGAATCAGTTGGAAACTTCTTATAAGTATCAAGCTTAATAAATGCCATCTTTAAAGAATTCAAATAATCGTCATATTTTATAGACCTCTTCATTGTAATAAAGGTCTTATTCAGAGAATTAGTCGGTATTTCACAAATAGCTCGTCTAACAATGTATGCCTCTGTCATCCTTAAAATACATTTGAAATCCTCTAATGAGAGTTTATCATTTTTGAAGTCTTTATAAACATACATCAAGAAAGGGAATTGGACATCCATCTTCAATTTAGCCATATCGCCTAAAACGACATTAAGCTCCTGATAAGGTGAAGAGACATAAAACATCTCTGTATAACACTTCCCGTATGAGTATATGTCTTCAGCAAATTCTTTAGCACTTTTAAGATCTGAATTATAATTAAATTTCTTGTAAGTTTCATACACGTCTTCTTCCTTTACAAACTGCATAGTTTTCATCATCAAGTAATGACGAAAGAAGGTATCCATAGCTTCTGAACGCTCCTCAGGAGGAAAAGAGTCCTCTACAGGTTTCCAATAGTTATTATATACATTTACCTGTTCATCGTTAGAAAGACCCATCAGCAGGAAGTTGCGTATCAGGTCAGACTGAGACAGATCCATACCAGTAGAATTAAGACTTTCAAATATTAGTTGCGGATCATCGCCATCTTCTCGTTTTAGGGTTATACTAACAATTTGTAACTTGGCAATAGATTCATAGATTTGCGACGGGATAATAGAAGCATTAGCTATCTTATCTAGAAAGAAGGTATAGTTTTTATAAAGATTCGACTCTTTGTATTTATCATCAATAGGAGCTTTATCCACTAATTTAATGAGTACATCTTTGTCCGTATCATTTAGGATCAACTTGTATTGATTATCTTCTTTCTGCTTATCGTTCTTGAGTAACATTGCCGAGAGATCATCTGGATTTACATCATCAACGGGGTGTTCTTCCAAATAATCGCGTAATGCTATCATTAAAAGTGTTAATGTCGTCATGCGTTGTTGCCCATCTATCACTAGATATTTCTGAATACCCATCGGAGTATGAGTTTCCGAAATATTCACGATGGAACCCACAAAATGCTGTCTCTTTCCTGTCTTTTCCATTGAGACTATATCATTCCAAAGTCTCTCACACTGCTTATCTTTCAGCCAACTATACTTACGCTGATATACGGGTACAATATATTGCTTAATACCGTTTAGCAAATCGTAAATGCTTCCTTTCCCTGGTTCCATAATATTCTATTTATTTAATTTTAATCCAATTTATTATCACAGTCTTTTGATATCTGAATATATTGTAAATTATGATTTATGCGATTGTTATTATCAATCTTACTATCAATTGTCGAGAGAAAATCCGCGATTTGTTTTTGAGTAGCCAACGGAGGAAGACTTATCTCAAAATCCTTGATGAGTTGAGCATTCAGATTTTGCTGCGCTCCGCCATTAGCGAGCCCAGCAAGCACAGAATAAGAATTAGCTAAAGCATAATACACGAAACGGTAATCTGCTTTAGTCTCATCAATCATTAGATTGCAGCATGCCTGGTTTGTGGTCATTGGAATCATTCCAATAGCACATTTTGCTGCCGTTGCCCCATACATTGCTACGATAACGGCATACTTGTCAATCCATTTTGCTGATGAATTCTTGAGGCCCAGATCTGTAATGCTGGATTCAGTAGAATAAATGCGGTTGAAATTGACCTCTTTGGTATTAAGCCATGGAATGCCACCACCATAGTAATCATCCACGGTGCTCTTGGGCGTTCCTCCGCTGCAAACTTTTTTACAGATAGAACCTATTTTAGTCAATTTCCATTCTTCCATAAATGAGAATTTAGTTTGTCAATTTAGTAGTGCCACTCATTAGTTTTGGCAAAAGCGTGTCTCTCTGTGCTGCCAATAGCTCATTTTCAAGCCCATTGAATAGAACTTTATGATTCAGAGATGAAATCATCTTAGAGAAAGACTGGACTATGTCGAAGCATGGTATTAAAACAGGCTCTCCAGCTAGTAGGCCTGCTAAGTCCAAATTCTTAATTCCTGTAGTTCCATTCTCATAGGAGAACATTACCCCGTTATCATATAAATGGTCCCACAAGAGAGAGAGGAAGAATGAGTAACCACCAAGCGGGCGAACTGCTTTACAGAAATTAGTACAAATCAGCGAATTGCCATATCTATTAATTAAGGAGTCCGAGATGCGACAATAGCGACCTGTTGATTGTGTTGGAGATCCACCAGATATTTCAACTACGATGTCACCGTCCTTCAAAAACTTCGATTGGAAATGTTTATCTTGTATGAATCTGATCGGCATTTTACCAGAACTGCCAACACGCAAGGAAGGAATGTCGGCCCCTCGGATACATAAGACACGTTTAGTATAAGGACCCGTTAATTCATCCTTTCCCCAATCGCCATTATATGTGTCAGCAACCATATCTGCAATTCTACCGACACGCCATCCCTCAGGAATCATTCCAAGCTCAGAGTCTATGAACTTGCCGCCCTTAAACGGCTCGAAATTAACGAACCAAGACTTATAAAGTGCCTGAGCCTGCTCCTCTAAATTATGATTTATGCGATTGTTAATGGCGATTTTGTCATCAATATTTTTCAGCATCTGTCCTATGCGCCTCTGTTCATCAATACCAGGTAAATCAACATCCCATTTCATGATTTGAGATTTGTCTCCTCGCGGCATCTTGCTGCCCTTTGCACCAGACATAACATAATCGAAAAATGAGTCCTGAGATAGAAGATAATACAGATAAATGCTATCAGTTCCTTTCAACGCTCTAATACATAGAACATCAGAGGAACATCCACCAGACCGATCAGCTAACCATATTTTCTTGAAATACGGTCGAATATTAGATATAAGAATATCTCCCGGCTTATACTCGACTGCCTTCTCCGTGGGTACCTTAGAAGCTGCAGTGACACCACCTTTGTTCTGCATCATGTTTTCCGTAGAGATGTAGTTATCTACGTTAAGTGAAGCAGGATCAATGCGTGATGTGGTGTATTTGCAGTATTTAGAGAGTTCCATAAATGAGAATTTAACAGGCCAATAATCAATTAATGAGCGCTCCGGACATCAACTGAGGCAAAATCGTATCCCTAGACTTAGATAAGTAATTTGATTCTTTTTCGCTCTGGCTTCGTGCTTTGTAGATTGAGGATACAATGCGATTAAAAGCATCTAAAACATGATAAGGCGGAATCAATAAAAGAAGGTTATTAAGTATATCCGTGGTCATACTCGGAACAGCTGACCCCGCGTTCATTGAAGCTAAATCTTGAGTACGAAGGAATAAATGGCAGTACTTGATTGCATTAGACGCACGTTCTACTGTATAAAACATTGTATCTACAGTCCAAAAAGCGCTATTGACATACATAACATTATTCAATGTTCCTTTACGCGGTATTAATACGGATTCTCCAACATAAAGAGCTCTTTCTGCATATCTCATAAAGCCACCTGATCCATAAACAGGAGTCGTTCCGTCTTTTAATGCCAAATGGTCCTTTCCATAACGAACTTCCAGCAATTCCGACATTTTTCCAACACGCCATCCTTCTGGAATCAGTCCCATCTCTGAATCGATAAACATACCATCCTTAAACGGCTCAAAATCAACGAACCAAGACTTATAAAGAGCTTTAGCCTGCTCTTCTAAATTATGATTTATGCGATTGTTTAGAGCAATCTTATTATCTATACTCGACAATACTGCAGCAACTCTTTTCTGGTCTTCTTTTGCCGGAACTAAAACCTCAAAGGCAGAAAAAAATGATTTATTGATAATTGGAACAGCCGTGGATGTTTTGCTTAAGAAGTTTAATTGGTGTCCTACCACCATCATTAAATAATACACAAAATCAGTGTCAAAATCATCTGATGGAACAATAGAGTTAAACTGTTGATTAGTAACTGTTTCTTCCTCTGTCAATACCACTTTCCCTAAATCGGATCCAATGCAACTGACACAGATTGTATTCTTCGGAAGAAGGCAGTTCTTAACCTCAGAAAGGCCCTTTGATGTCAGAGTCTTAGCTGTTTTAGGTGCATATTTATTTGTAAGATCATCTGATGGAGTCAAGAATGGTATGTCTCCTCCATAATTCTCAGCTACGGAAGTTCTAGGTGTTTTTCCCGTAACAATTCTCCCTATATCACCAATATGTATTCTCTTTAATTCCATAGACAAATGAGAATTTAACAAGATAAACAGCCAGACATTAGTTTCGGAAGAATTGAATCACGGCTAATAGAAAGAAGCCGAGTCTCATCTTTCTTTAACTCAATTCCATTAATAAGTTGCATAACGGTCAAACAGTATTGTTCTAATTTGTCTGGCCGAGGAATGATGATAGGGAGATTTTTTAACGTTCCTAAACTAAGGTTCGCCTGAACAGCTTGCTGTATGTTTCTTGTGCAATAGTCTATGTGATAACCACCCAAGAGGAGGCTATATACATATTCAACGGGCAGGATAGTTTGATCTACTCGTATTATACTAACTGCCTGATTAGTATTAGCTTGAGAAATGCGTTTAGGGACTAAACAAAAACGACCAAGTGTTCCCGCAATTGTAAATAATATATCTCCAGATTTTATTTTTGAGCGAGATAAAGCTTCATTCGCCTCTGCTGCTATAAATGCAAATTTACCTTCATCAAGAGTATGGGCATCACTTATACTTTCGACCTTAACAAACGGGATGCCATCATCGGAAAACCTTAAACCTAAGGAAGTTGGAGTTGTCCCTTTGGTAATTAGCTCACAAACATCTTGAAGTCTCAATACTTTGCATGATGACGGAATCATCCCGATTTCTGATTCTATGTATTCCTCGCCCTTAAACGGTTCAAAATCAACAAACCAAGACTTATACAGTGCTTGTGCCTGCTCTTCTAAATTATGATTTCTTGCTGTCTTTCGCCGTAAAAAAAGATAGCGGGTAGGTCTATTTGGTCTGATTGATTCCATCGCTATGACAAGAATTTACGGTGAGACAATTTAACATTGGTCTGGTTGACCATTGCATATTTCATAGTGGTATCAATCTTCACGTGACCAAGAAGCTTTTGAACCTGTTCAACAGGCATACCCTTGTCAATAGCAACTGTAGCAAGGGTTCTTCTGAATTTGTGAGGATGAATGCGAGGAATCTTGAGATTGCGGCCAAGTTCTCTCAGGCGCATCTCAACACCAGAAATCTGGAGACGGTCGTGAGGTTTATCTAAAGAAACGAATAGCGCTTGGTTTTTGTCTTTTCTGGATTTAAGGTATTGAAGAAGATGAATCTTTGCTCTAGCGTTGAAATAGACAACACGTTCCTTGTTGCCTTTGCCAAAGACAATACATTCTCGCTCGTTGAAATTGACATCTGCACGATTGAGCTTAACCAATTCCCCTACTCTCATTCCTGTAGACGCTAGAAGGTCAATAATAGCAAGATCCCTGCTGTTCCTGCAGTTATCCCTTAGAACCTCAAGATTCTCGTCAGAAATCGTTTCCTTAATCTGTTCTCCTGTTTTAACCTTATGAATCCTCCTTACAGGACTCTTAAGTATGAAATCTTCATCTTCAAGCCAAGAGAAGAAGGAAGAAAAGATGCGTCGCAGATTATCAACCGTAACCTTACTAGCTTTGTGTTTCTTCTGATAAACAGCAAGATATGCACGAAGATCATCTGTAGAATAATCAGTCACAGCCTTAGGCATATACTTGAACAACTGCCTGACTGTTGTTCCGTAGTAATTAATTGTTTTAGAAGAGCAACCCTCAACAAGTTTAGCTGAAAGGAAAATTTCCAATAGACGGTTGTTTGAGACAATGTCCTCCTGAACCTTATCGCCATCTGCAATAATGGTATACTTGCTTACTGCTTGAAGCAATATGCTGTTCAACTGAGACATTTGGTCAACTGTCAAAACTCCTGACATACCGTCTGTGATTTCTTGAATAAATTGTTCTTTCATAATCCCATAGTTTTGTTTCTATGGGAGTTAAATATATCTATTTAAGTTTGAATCCAATAGAAGCTAATTGTTTGCGGATTTCTTCTTCCAATTCGTGAGATTTTGCAAATAAGTCAGAGAGCTCATTTGTAAGCCTGGTCATTTTCTCTTCAAATGGTTCTCCGTCATCCTTAGTTTCTGCTATCCCAACATAACGTCCTGGGGTAAGAATAAAATCCTGCTTTGCAATTTCCTCAATATCAGCAACAGCACAGTATCCTTTTTCGTTTTCAAGTTTTCCTTCAACAAACTTGTCATAGGTTTCAGCAATCTTCATTATATCCTCTTTCTCCCTAAGTTCACGAAGCCTACGAGTAACCATAGTACCCATATTTCTAGCATCGATAAACAAGGTTTTTCCTGGCTGCTTCTTTGAACGATTCAAAAACCAAAGAGAAACAGGAATGCCGGTCGAATAGAATAACTGATTTGGAAGAGCAACTATACACTCAACTAAGTCTGCTTTAAGGATGTTTTCCCTAATCTTTCCCTCTCCACCAGACTGAGAAGAAAGAGATCCATTGGCTAGAACCATTCCAATCTTCCCATTAGGAGAAAGATGATGTATCATATGCTGAAGCCAAGCAAAATTTGCATTGCCTGCTGGCGGAATACCATACTTCCAACGAACATCATCCTGAAGCTTATCTGCACCCCAGTCACTCATATTGAATGGAGGATTAGCCATCACAAAGTCAGCTTTTAAGGTAGGATGAAGATCCTTCAAGAATGAATCTCCGTTTGATTCGCCGAGATTTGCATCAATTCCACGAATAGCTAGATTCATCTGAGCCATCTTCCATGTTGTAGGATTACTTTCCTGACCGAAAACAGAGATATCGTTTATCTTCCCCTGATGGCGTTCTATGAATTTTGCTGACTGCACAAACATACCTCCGGAACCACAAGCAGGATCATAAACTCTTCCGTGATATGGCTTAAGTATTTCAACAAGCGTGCGAACTATACATGATGGAGTAAAGAATTCTCCAGCATTCTTTCCCTCCTGAGCCGCGAACATCTGAAGGCAATACTCGTAAGTTCTTCCGAGAATATCCTTGCTCTCCCCGTGTTCCTTCATATTGATGTTTGTGAACAAATCCACAACATCTCCCAGCCTTCCTTTATCCAATTCTGGACGGGCGAAGTTCTTCGGGAGAATACCTTTAAGCCTAGGATTCTCACTTTCTATCAGCCTCATCGCCTCATCAATGGTAATGCCTATCTCCTTCGTATGAGCAGCAGAGGCTATCTTATTCCAACGCGCATTTTGAGGAACCCAAAAGATATTTACACTTGTATATTCATCCTTATCCTCCTCCATTCCGACTCCTTCGTCTACAAGTTCCTGATGCTTTTCATCAAATCTATCAGAGATGTATTTCAAGAAGATCAAACCAAGAACAACATGCTTGTACTCAGAAGCATCCATACTTCCTCTAAGTACATCTGCTGCACTCCAAATCTGTTTTTCAAAACCTACATCTGCGGTGTTTTTCTTTGCCATATCTTTATAACTTTAAACACTTTATTCAATAGTTTCTTCTTTTGTGCCTCAAATTCTTCATTGGTAATTACGTCCCTATTTCATAACGCTGGCTTGACTATTAATTTAATCGCTGAGGAAACAGGAGATTGTTCTGGTTCTTCGTCTGCGCCTTGCTCCTTGTTGTTGATGCGGTCGTTGCAGGAATCTATATGGAGAAGCATAAGGCGGCAGGTGTGGGATGCGAACTGGCGAAACGGACCGCAGGACTGAAGGGCTGAGCCTAGGAGCAATGGGCACAGCGCTACTATAGCATAGACAAATAGCTTTTTCATAGCGGCGAGTCTATTTGTATGATTCTACGATTCTACTTGCGTTGTTTGCGGTTATACCTGCTTATTCCAAGAATACGTTTGCGAAGTTTGCATTTTCGCTTGCGGTATTCGGGTTATCAAATTTAGGAAATAATCAGGTTTTGCACAAAATATATCTCACGCGGGCAAAGTTATAGCGGCGTTTTGACGATTTCTGTCAATTTTGGTTGCGGGAGGTTCGCGGTTTCTGGAAAGAGCAGGAAATAGCGGATTGTACGGATAATTCCTGGATTGTAATTTTTTTTGTCCGGTGGGTGATAAATTTACTGTTTGGCATCCGGTTTAGGAAAAAACGCTATACTATTGCAGCCATAAACTTAAAAATGAGGGTTATGGCTATGGAGAAGAAAGAACAGAACTTGTCGCTGAATACAAGGAATGCAAAATGGGGTTCAGCAGCCATTGAAACAATCAGCAGGCAACTGAGAAAGGAATTGCCAGGACTTAGGGGCTTTTCTGCTACAGGTCTGAAAAATATGAGAAAATTCTTTGAGAATTGGCAGATGTTGGATGCGAAAACCTATGAGATGGTTAGTAAATCGGCAAGTGCAATTGCCGATTTAAATGATGGAGTAATAGATGTTTTCCAGGCCATTAAAATACCTGAAACAAGAGACTTTCCAGTTGAAGATTTTTTTAACTTTAAAGCACGCTGTTACTATATTCATCGTACTGCACAGGAATTTCTTTCAGAAAAAGCCCTTGATAAGATAATCAAGACAGACGCTTACGAGCACAAAGACAGAATGCCAAACAATTTCTCTGCAACTTTGTCCGACTCAGAAATGGCTCGAAAAGCAGTAATGATGTTCAAGGATGAATACCTGCTGGACTTTATCAATGTAGAGGAAATCGGAGAAAGAGATAAAGAGACTTCTGAAGAAATGCCGGAAAAACTGCGGAAAGCCCTTCCCGATGTAGAAGAATTGAAGAAACTCTTGTAAACCTTGAACAAAAAAGAGAAATCGCTGAGACAACCTGATTTATCCGGCCAATACAATTGCAGGAGATATATTTAGCTTTGATGAGATAACTCGTGCCTGTTCAAATGTAGGATTCACTTTTCCCGAAAGAATTGCACTCAATCTTGGAGCTGTCATTCCAAGCATAGCCGCCAGTTCTTTTTGGGTGATATTATATTCTGTTAGCCTTGCTCCGATTGTTTCAGATAAAGATGGCGGTTCTATAGGATAACGCTCCTTCTCATATTCCTCAACGAGTTCTGAAAGAAGGTCGAGTTCCAAAAGACGAGGATCATCTGAAGGAGTATCTTCTCCTGTCTCAAAGAAAAGAGCATCTATTCTTTTCATAATAGCAGCATACTGCTGTTCATTCTTAATCTGTGCCATAAACCTTTCTTCTATATGCTTGATACATCTATTTTATCATATTCGTCGTGAGTGCCAATAAAACGGATATAAACTAATTTAGGTGTGAATTTAACGGCAGCCACAAGTCTGTAGGAATTTCCTTTAATATTAAAAACATAACGCTGACCACCCACAAAATCAACTGAATTAAAATCATTTTTAATGTCAGCAAATGACTTCCATTCTGCATTACATACTTTTACATACCATTCACTCAACGGCAACTTTGTTTCGGAATGTATTTCCCAAAACTTTTTCAATGTGGATATTGCAATTACCCTCATACAATGCAAATCTAAAGATTATTTATTTAATAACAAAATTATTTTATATGTAATTTAATGATGTCATTAAGGTGAACCTGTCAAAATCTGTGGCCGGTAGCAAATCTACGCCCATCCTTTCCTTTCACCAAACCAAACAGTAAAATAAACGGTGTAAAAAATCTGGAATCGTACAAATTTTTGTCCGGGGGTGGTATTTTTAAAGTATCTTCGCATCTATGAGCAGCAAGATTGAATTCGTAGAATATATTGTTGAGCAGGCTTCCGGAGCGGGAGAAATAGCGGCCAGGAAGATGATGGGAGACTATTGCCTTTACTGCAACGGTGCTGTGGTGGGGCTGATTTGCGACAACTGCCTTTTTCTCAAGCCTGTAGATGCGCTAAAAGAAAAGCTCCGGGAGGTTGTTCTAAAGAGTCCTTATCCCGGAGCCAAGCCTTATTATGCCATTGAGCATATAGACGACAGGAAATATCTGTCAGATCTGATTCACACGGTTTATTTGAAACAAAGTGTTTGAAACATTTTGTTTAATGCAAGCCCATTGTGCGGTCGATGTAATCTTTCCAAACCTGTGAAAGCTCGGCAGGAGTGGAGGCGTCTTTAACCTTGTTGCCGTTCTGGTCAAATTCTTCCCAGGCGCCGTCTTTTTCTGAAATGCTGCCGGTTTCATAGAAGCCTTTGTCTGAGTCGTACTTGTACATACAGAAGAAATGCTTGCCGGTGTACAGGTCATAATTGGAGGTGGTAATGTACTGGCCTTCAGGATAAATTTGGATATAGCCCTTGTACTTTATGCTGTTGTAGGAAGGGCAGCCGCCAAATTCCTTGAGCTGAGGATCATACAGATAGCAATAACCGCCGTCGCACATCTGGAAAAGATCTGAATAGCCGTCAAAGTTGATGTCTGCGTATTCAGGAGCGGCTGTTGTCGGGAATATGATGGTAGTTGGACCCTTTGGAGTGGTGGCTTCTACAAAATAGGTGTCTGGCTCATACTGCTTCATTGGGTTGTCCATCAAGTTTCTAGGACCCTGAGCGGTAAGAACGGGAGCCTCCGGATCCCACCATTTTCTGCTCTCGGCGAACATAGCGTTTTCCTTTTCAACCTCATCATTGGCATAGAGGGCGTTGTAGTAAGATGCCCAGCCTTTGCTGTGGTACTTTTCGCTTGGAATGAACTCGCCTACTCCCTGGTCAAGGTCTCCGCTTTCTGGAATGCGCCAGTCTCCCCAGTTGGCAACCTTCTTCACTCCGTCTGTGGATGTGAAAGTACCGATATGCTGGTTGTTGGAATAGCCGTCTGCGCCTAAAAAGCTGTCGTCTGTAGAAGCCTTGCCGCCTTTTAGAAGAATATCGTTGAGGGCCTTGCCTTCAAACTTGCCGTCTGGCTGGGTGAAGGCATAGGTGCACACAAGTTCATAGGCATCAGGATCAATTTCTTCTGTAGGGTCATCAGGATTAGGCTTAACCTTGGTGATGGAAGCAATCTCCATAGTTCCCTCAAAAGGCTGAACCGTTTCTCCTGTCTTGGAGAAGCCCTTGACCGCGTAATGCTCTGCATCTGTTTTGTTTACAGAAGCATAATGAATCTGGAGACGGGTAAAGTCGTCACCGATGATACCAAGGTCAAAAGGAGTGCCGTTGACAATAACCTCTGTAAAGTCATAGGCAGCAGGATCTGCGTCTAAAACCTTCTTGTCTTTGCAGCCGGCAAGCAGCAAAACTGCCGCAGCAATAACTAAAATCTTTTTCATAGCTGTATTTGTTTGTCTTTAACTATCTGAACTATAATAACTCCCAGAATCGTAAGTATGATGCCGGCGAATTTGAGCGGAGTGAATGTCTCCTGGCCTGGGTAGAGGAAGTATGAAGCCGTGGCGCTGACAAGCGGAATCAGGGCAGAGAAAATGTTCACCCTTGTAACTCCCAGCTTTCCGGTGCAGAAGGCCCATAGGCCAAAGCATACACAAGAGCAGAGCACGGCCAGAGCCAGGATCTTGGACTGGACCGGCATAGAGAAGAACTCCGGCGTAAGGCCTTTGAGGCCGAACAGAAGGAAGAAAGGCAAAAAGAGCAGAGCGCCAAAGGAAAACTGGTAAGTAACAATTGTAAGCGGATTGTAACGGCTTATCATCTTGTTGGTTACGTAACCATAGATGAGCGCACCTCCAACTGCGAAGAAAAGTAGAAGCAGTATGCCTTTTAGCTGAGAAGAGCCTGCACCCGCCTTCTCCATCATAAACAGCGCAATTCCTATCAGGGAAAGAAGGCATCCCATAACCTTTGCAAAGGAGAGCCTGAACTTGTAGAGAACGCGGTCCACAACCGTACAGAAAAGCGGAATGGTGGCAATGATTATGGCCGCCATCACACCGGAAGTGTACTTGATTCCAAAGTTTTCGCCGAGGAAATAAATAAAAGGCTCACCGAATCCCAGAAGGAACATCCACTTCATGTCCCCTTTTTGGATTTTCTGGATTTTTCCGGAAATGGCCCCTACTATCCACAGGATTATGGCGGCAAGGATCATCCTCTCAAAAATGAACGTGAAAATCTCCACGTGGTTCTTGATAAGGTAATCTTCCCAGACAAAGGAAAAACCCCACGCCGTAATTGAAACAATGGCAAATATGTACGCTATCCACAAGCCTTTGCCTTTAGTCATATTTCTCTGGTTTCTATGGTCTTATCTATCAAACTCAAGTCTTTTTCCGCAGCGTTTTCCGGTTATCTGTCCGTCTTTTACAGCAAACTCCCCGTTTATAATGGTATGCACAACAGAGCAAGGGAAGGCCTTTGGCCCTTTTTCTGAAAACGGGCTCCATCCGCATAAAGTCTGAGGTTGGACAGGAGAATCTGAAGGTCTATTAAGCTCAGCGATGGCAAGGTCAGCAAAATACCCCTCTCTGATAAAGCCCCTGTCCTTTATTTTAAAGCACCTTGCAGGGGAGTGAGCGGTCCTGTCCGCCACCTCTTCTAGAGTGAAAACTCCTTCCTTTGAGAGAGTTAGCATTATCTGGAAAAGATACTGGCCCAGCGGAATGCCGGACGGGCAATCAGCGTAAGGCTTCTGCTTGTCTCTAAGAAGATGCGGGGCGTGGTCTGATCCCACCGTCTTCAAGACTCCGTCTTTCAGGGCCTTGCGAATGGCCAGCATATCTTCTTCATCCTTAACTGCAGGGTTGCACTTTATAAGGTTACCGTATTTTCTGTAATCCTTGCTGCAGAACCAAAGGTATGTTGGGCAGGCCTCTGAGGTAATGTCAGGATTATTGATCCCTTCCAGCATCTTGGTCTCCTCCTTTGTGGTAATGTGTAGGATATGAAGCCTGGTATTGTACCTGTTTGCCAATTCCACAGCCCTTTGGGAGCTTTTCAGGCAGGCAGCGGCACTTCTTATTGCCGGATGCTCCTTAGGCGGAATTTCGGCCCCGTATTTCTCTATTGCCTTCTTGAGGTTGGCGGAAATTATGGAGTTGTCTTCACAATGTACGGCAAGAAGCGTAGGGCAATATTTGAAAACGCTTTCAACTGCGGCATTGTCTTCAACTGCCAGGTTTCCCGTGCTGGAACCCATAAACAGTTTCACGCCGCAAATCTTCCTCGGATCCATACTCCTGATTTCCTGAAGATTGTCTTTACCTGCCCCAAGATAGAACGAGTAGTTTGCGTATGAAGTTTTTGCCGCAGACTTGAACTTTTCTTCAAGAAGAGAGAGGGTCAGAGCCGGAGGATTGTTGTTGGGCATATCCATAAAGGAAGTCACTCCGCCCAGAACAGAAGCGCGGCTTTCTGTTTCTATTGTCCCCTTCTTTCCGTCTCCAGGCTCGCGGTAATGCACGTGGCTGTCTATGACTCCAGGGAATACGTGAAGGCCCGTAAGGTCTATGACATCAGCCTTTTTCTCTGCGCTTTTGATTCGTGAAACGTATTGTGGATCAGACTCCCTGATAACTTCTGAAATGCGCTCATCGCAGATGACAATGCTTCCCCTGAAGACCTCGCCTTCGTTTACAATGGTGCAGTTTTTCAGAAGAAGGTTTTTCATCGCGATAGTATTTTATTGCGACTTTGGCCTGAATTTTCTGAATCTCATTGCAATAACGCCCCAGAAAGCCTCGCCGAAAATGCCGGAGCTCATCTTGGATGAACCTTCTTTGCGGTCCACAAAAATGATTGGCACTTCCTTGATCTTGAAGCCCAGCTTGTGGGTGGTATACTTCATCTCGATCTGGAAGCCGTAGCCCTTCATCTTGACCTTGTCCAAGTCTATGGTCTGGAGCACCTTGCGGGTGTAGCATACAAAGCCGGCGGTGCAGTCGTACACCTTCATCCTCAGCACCTTGCGCACGTAGTAAGATGCAAAGTAAGACATTACCACGCGGCCAATAGGCCAGTTGATTACGCTTACGCCGTTGCAGTAGCGTGAACCTATAGACATATCGGCTCCGTCCTTTGCGCAGGCATCGTAGAGGCGAAGGAGGTCGTCCGGATTGTGGGAGAAGTCCGCATCCATCTCAAACACATACTTATAGCCGTTTTCCAGAGCCCACTTGAAAGCCGTTATGTAAGCGGTTCCAAGGCCCTGCTTTCCGCTTCTCTGAATAAGGTGCAGCCTCCCCTGGAATTCTGCCTGGAGAGATTTTACAATGTCTGCGGTGCCGTCTGGGGAACCGTCATCCACCACCAGTATATGGAAATCGCCCTCAAGGGAAAAGACCTTGCGGGTAATTTTCTCTATGTTCTCCTTCTCGTTATATGTAGGTATTACTACCAGCTTTTCTGCCATATTCTAACTATTTAGTCTGTAAAGATAATAAGAATAGCCCTAAATCCTTACTCCATTAGCCTCAATTGTATTCTCTGGCGCTTAAGGTCCACTCCCATTACCTGCACTTTTATCTGCTGGTGAAGCTTGAGAACATCGGATGCACTACGGACATATTTCTTGCCCATATTGGATATGTGGATAAGGCCGTTCTGCTTGATTCCTATATCCACAAACGCACCAAAAGCCGTAAGGTTGGTGACTATGCCAGGAAGTTCCATACCTTCTCTAAGATCCTCAATGGTAGAGATTTCTGAAGAGAATTCAAAGTCCTTGGCGCTTTCTCTCGGGTCTCTGCCAGGCTTTTTCAGCTCCTGGGCAATGTCTTTGAGAGTTGGCATTCCTACCTCTGGGCTGACATAGTTTTCAAGGTTTATGGAATCTATCTTCTGAGAGTTGCCTATAAGTTCTGCAACATTGCAACCGGCATCCTTTGCTATTTTCTCCACAAGGGCGTAACGCTCCGGATGCACGGCGGAATTGTCCAGAGGATTGGCCGCACCCGGAATCCTGAGAAAGCCCGCGCTCATCTGAAAGGCTTTCTGGCCCAGACGGGGAACTTCAACTAGTGCCTTCCTGGATTTGAACGCTCCGTTAGAAGCCCTGTAAGACACTATGTTAGAAGCCAGTGCAGGTCCGATTCCGGAAACGTAAGACAGAAGGTGCCTACTCGCGGTATTAAGGTTCACGCCCACAGTGTTCACGCAATACTCCACAACATCATCTAGCTTCTGCTTCAGCAGAGTCTGGTCTACATCGTGCTGGTACTGGCCCACTCCCAGAGACTTTGGATCTATCTTCACCAACTCTGCAAGCGGATCCATAAGACGTCTTCCTATGGAAACCGCGCCCCTTACGGTAACGTCTTCATCCGGAAACTCCTGCCTTGCGGTTTCAGACGCTGAGTAGATAGACGCCCCGTCTTCGCTCACGGAATAAATCTTTACCGGATGGTCAAAACCCAGGCGGCGGATAAAGCCTTCTGTTTCCCTGGAGGCCGTTCCGTTGCCAATGGCTATAACTTCTATTCCGTACTTTTCTACCATTCCAGTAATCTTGGTCATAGCCTCCATCTTCTGGTTTACAGGCGGATGCGGGAATATCACATCGTGGTGGAGAAGGTCTCCCTCGTTGCTAAGGCACACCACCTTGCATCCGGTACGGAAGCCAGGGTCTATAGCCATAGTCTTCTTCTGCCCAACCGGAGCGGCCAGAAGAAGCTGCTTGAGGTTTTCTCCAAAAATCTTGACAGCTTCCAGGTCTGCCCTTTCCTTTGCGGCCTTTAGAGTCTCGTTCTCTATAGAAGAATCCAGAAGCCTTGTAAGGCTGTCTTCCTGAGCCAGTTTCAGCTGATCAAAGAGTTCCTTCTGCGGATATCTTTTCCCCTTGTAGAATATGCGGTTGATTATCTTCAGCGATATTTGAGGATCGGTTTCAACGCTAACGGAGAGAATCTTCTCATTCTCTGCCCTGAGCACCGCCAGCACCCTGTGAGACGGCATTTTGGAAAGCGGTGCGGAGTAGCCGAAATAATCTCTGTACTTTTCCCCTTCCTCTTCTTTCCCCTTGACTACCTTAGTCTTGAGAATGCCGCTTCGGCCGTAGTAGCCTCTCAGCTCCTCTCTGGTTTCTATGTTTTCAGAAATTTGCTCAGCGATAATGTCCCTAGCTCCCTGAAGGGCGTCTTCCACGGTTGGCACATCCTTGCCGAGAAAACGTTCCGCTTCCTTTGCCGGATCGCTGAGCTGAAGAGATATCATCTTCTGCGCCAGAGGCTCCAGGCCTTTTTCTTTGGCAACGGAAGCCCTGGTCTTTCTCTTTGGACGGTAAGGCAGATAGATGTCTTCCAGCTTCTGAGACTCCACGCAGCTGTCTATCAGGGCCCTAAGCTCGTCTGTCATCTTCCCCTGCTCCTCTATGCTCTTTGATACGGCCTCCTTCCTCTTGTCCAGTTCCTGGAATCTCTGGTAATGGAAATTGGTTTCTGCCACCTCCACGTCTGTCATTGTTCCGGTGGCCTCCTTCCTGTATCTGGAAATGAAAGGAACAGTTGCCCCTTCTTCCAGGAGCTGGATGCAGTTCTCTACCCGCCAAGGCTTTACGCCCAGCTTCTCTGCAATTAAATTAATGTAAAGCGTATTCATTTTACACGTCGGTTAACGTGTAAAGTTACAAAAGAAATGCTAATCGTGGCTGACTTCGTGAAGCCTAGCTCTATAGGCAAAGAAGATATGAGACTTGGAAACAAAACCCAACCATTTGCCGTCTTTGTCTAACACAGGAAGATTCCAGTCTCCGGTCTGCTCGAATTTCTGCATAACGTCTTCCATCCTCTCGTTCTCCTGAACGCTGACTTCTATCTTTTCCATATATGAGAAAATCGGCTTGGAATACTTGGAATGGTCAAACATATCCGTCTTCACATCGTTGAGCCAAACAGTTCCAATCAGCTTGCCGTCTTTGTCAAGAACCGGGTAAATATCTCTACTGGAAGAAGATATGACATTTATCAGCTCGCCCAAAGTAGCGTTCTCAGCCACAGGAGAGAAGTTGGATTCAAGAACATCGCTGATCTTGAGAAGAGTGAGCACGGCTTTGTCTGAGTCGTGGGTAAGCAGATATCCCCGCTTGGCGATTCGCTTTGTGTATATGGAATAAGGCTCGAAAATGCGTATTGTTGCGTAAGAAATCGCCGAGGTAATAATAAGGGGCATCAAAAGGGTGTAGCCTCCTGTTATCTCCGCAATAAGGAAGATGGCTGTCATAGGAGCCTGCATAACGCCCGCCATAAGGCCGGCCATTCCCACCAGAACAAAGTTTGTTTCAGGCAGTTCCAGACCCATCAGATTGGAGAAGCGGGCCACCACAAAGCCAAAGATTCCGCCCATAAACAGCGTAGGTCCGAATGTTCCTCCCACACCGCCACCGGCATTGGTGAAACTCATAGAGAACACCTTAACCAGAAATACCAGGGCAAAGAAAATAGGAAGAGTCCACGGCCAGGAGAACAGGCTCCCGAACACGGTATTGCCCACAGAGTGCATATCGTTATCGTTGAGCAAGTCTGTAAGCACTCCGTAGCCCTCTCCGTAAAGCGGAGGGAAAAGGAATATCATTATGCCCAGCCCTATTGCGCATAAAGCCCAGCGGGTGAATGGATTAGATATAGATTTGACTTTATCTTCCGTATACAGGGTGGCTCTTGTAAAATACAGAGAAGCAAAACCGCACACGATTCCGAACAATACATAGAACGGTATGTTCCCCATATTGAAAGGAGTAAGAGTATTGTCAAAAGCAACCGCGTCTCCCATTAGCAGATAAGTAACAGTTGTGCTAGTTACGCTGCTAAGCACAAGCGGGAGAATGGATGTCATAGACATATTGAACATCAGAATCTCCAGCGTAAAAAGCACGCCAGCCATCGGAGCCTTGAAGATTCCCGCTATTGCGCCAGCCGCTCCGCATCCCAGCAGAAGGGTTACGTTCTTGTATGTAAGGCCCGCCTTGCGGCCTATGTTTGAGCCAATTGCGGCTCCGGTATAGACTATCGGGGCCTCAGCTCCTACAGAGCCGCCAAAGCCAATGGTTATGGCGCTGGTCAGCATAGAAGACCATGTGTTATGGGGCTTGATCTTGGAGTCGTAGCGAGAAATTGCCAGAAGAACCTTGGTAACCCCGTGACCTATGTTGTCTTTAACAATGTATCTTACTATCAGATAGGCAATAAGCATGCCCACTCCCGGGTAAACCAGGTAAAGCCAGCTGGATGCTGGAGTCTTGAACCAGCCCACCAGAACCCACTGCACAAGATGAATGGCCTTGAGGAGAAGAGTGGCCGCAAGTCCGCTCCCGAGGCCCACTATAAACGCCAAAAGGAGAACCTCGCGGTTCTCCGGCATTCTCTCCAGCCATGCTCCGAGCCGCTTACTCAGAGTCATCGTCAGAATCCGACATGTTCTCGGTATTGTCGTCAGGGAAGGTCTCTCCCTCTGTAGGCACGTCGTCAGAGGCGTCAGAGTCTGGGAACAGATCCTTCTGAGCATCTTCTGCCTTGTCTATGGTAACAACCATCTTAATAAGGTAAACGGAATCCTCAGTTTCCAGGGTGATAGCATAGAAAGGCTCACCGATTGGAGGTTCTACCCTAAAGAGATCGTCTTTGAAATCGGCATAGCCTTTAGGATACTTCTCCTTGAAAGCGGCTGCAACCTCTTCCTTCATCTTTGAAAAACTTACAACCAGACGCCTCTTGCCCTGCATCGATGCGGGAACGCCCACATTCTTAGGCCTTTCTGTAGTCATAACTACAGGAGATCCGGCCTTTGGAGAAACTTCTGTAGGCTTGATCTTTATCTTGTCCAGATTTGATTCTGGCTTTTTCTCAACTTGCTTCTTTACTACGACCTTCTTTTCTGCAACCTTTTTCTCAACTACTATCTTCTCAGGAGCCTTCTTGGCTGGGACCTTCTTGGTTGGAGCCTTTGCGGCAACCTTCTTGGCTGGAGCCTTTGCTACAACCTTCTTGGCTGGAGCCTTGGCTGCAACCTTCTTGGCTGGAGCCTTTGCTACAACCTTCTTGGCTGGAGCCTTTGCTACAACCTTCTTGGCTGGAGCCTTTGAGGCAACCTTCTTGGCTGGAGCCTTAACTACAGCCTTTTTTGCAGGAGCCTTTGCGGCAACCTTTTTTGCAGGGGCCTTGGCAACGGTTTTCTTTGCCGGAGCCTCCTTTTTCTGAGTCTTTTTAGTAGTCACTTTCAAAAGATTAAAATTAGGTCGTGAATGTTTTGTGTTGCAATTATAAGGTATTTTTTTGAATCGCAAAACATTTTGACCTATTTCTTGAAAAAATAGGATTTCTGCTCCCTCAGGCGAGAAATATTCTTTTCTACGAACAAAGGGTTCAGAGTGTTAGGGTCCATTCCGGTGTAATACATCACGGAACTGCGTGTCATAGGAGTTGGAGTAAAGCTCTGGACCTGCTCAGTGAGCACTCCCCTTAGGGCTTTGTTGGAAGCAAGTGCCTTCATATCAGAGAGTCTGCAGCCCGGGTGAGAAGAAATAAAGTAAGGAATGACCTGTTGGTTGAGGCCGCGTTTTTTGTTGATGGCCTCAAATTCCCGCTTCATTGTTGTGAAAAGGCGGAAAGACGGCTTGTTCATAAGACTGAGGATATGGTCTTCCGTATGCTCTGGAGCTACCTTGAAGCGGCCGCTTATATGTTTGGAAATCAGCTCGGTAAAATATTCTCTGGAAGTTTCGTCCAGAAAGCCTTTCTCGTCCATAAGAAGATCGTAGCGCACCCCGCTTCCTATGTAAGAATGCCTGATTCCCTTTATCTTGTCTATGCTTCGGTAAAGATCAAGCAGCGGACGGTGACTATGGTTGAGGTTGGGGCACATCTTGGGGAAGAGGCAGGATTTGCGCCTGCACTTTTCGCATAAGGCTTTGTCTTTTCCTCCCATCTTGTACATATTGGCGGAAGGAGCACCCACGTCAGACAGGTTTCCGGAAAAGCCAGGAATGGTTTTAAGATACTCTATCTCAGCGATTATGGACTTAGGGCTGCGGCTTTGGATGAACTTTCCCTGATGGGCGGCTATGGTGCAGAAACTGCAGCCGCCAAAGCATCCGCGATGGATGGTGATGGAATTTTTGATCATCTCGTAAGCCGGAATAATCCTGCCCTTGTATCTTGGATGCGGGAGCATAGTGTACGGGAGAGCGTAAACTTCATCCAGCTCTTTTTCCTCCAGAGGCGGGAAAGGCTCGTTCACGTAGATGTATCCCCCGCGGCAAGGCTCAATCAGACGCTTGGGCTTCAGCAAGTTGGCCTGAAGTTCCACTTCGTTGAAATTCTTTATGAAAGCCTTTTTGTCTTTGCAGCAGTCTTCAAAGGAAGGAAGGATGGTGGTATTGCCGTCTTCCTCGGGGGCATCTTTGCTGAAGTAAGCGGTCTGGAGAAGCTCCCTCGGGGTTTTGCCATCTTTGTTGCCGTCTATATAGCGGGCAGTCTGCACAATGGATTTTTCCCCCATTCCGTACAGCAGGAAATCCGCCCCGCTTTCAACCAGAACGGAAGGCAGAAGCCTGTCTTGCCAGAAATCGTAATGGGTAAACCGCCTCAGCGATGCCTCTATTCCGCCTATAACTACCGGAACATCAGGAAAAAGCTCTTTCAGAATCTTGGAATAGACCGTAACCGCATAGTCTGGACGGAAACCGGCTGCCCCGTTAGGAGTGTAGGAGTCGTTGCTTCGGAGCCTTTTGAAAGAGGTGTAATGGTTTACCATTGAATCCATTGCACCTGCATTCACGCCAAAGAAAAGGCGTGGGCGGCCAAGCTTTTTAAAGTCTCGCAGGTCATCTCTCCAGTTTGGCTGGGGAACCACCCCTACCTTGTAGCCTTCCTTTTCCAGAACCCTGGCTATTATGGCCGTTCCAAAAGAAGGATGGTCTATGTAGGCATCTCCGGAAAAAATAATGACATCCAGCTCCTCCCATCCCAAACGTCGGACCTCGTCCTTTGTCGTGGGGAGGAATCTAGGATGTCCTATTTCCCCTTTAGAATACATTTACATTCTTTCAGGAAGCTGAATTCCAAGTATATCCATTCCCTTTACCAGCGTCTTGGCAACAGCGGAGGCAAGGGCCAGCCTCTGGCATCTTACCTCGGTGTCTTCCTCCTTAAGTATGGAGAAATCGTGATAATACTGGTTGAACTCCTTTGCCAGGTCGTAGCAGTAATTTGCCACAAGTGCAGGAGACATGCTCTGCCCAGCTTCTCGGATCTTGTCAGGGAAGCTTGCAAGTATCTTTACCAGCTCTATTTCCTTGCCGTTCAGGGCTGCTCCGTCCGGAACGGATGGAGCGTCTGAGGCTCTTCTGAGGATAGACTTGATTCTGGCGTGAGTGTACTGGATGAACGGGCCGGTGTTGCCGTTGAAATCTATGCTCTCCTTAGGGTTGAAGAGCATCTTCTTCCTCGGATCTACCTTTATTATGAAATACTTGAGGGCTCCCTGCCCCAGCATTTCAAAGAGGGCTTCCTTCTCCTTCTCATCCATATCGCTGAGCTTGCCAAGTTCCAGGGAATTCTCCCTTGCGGTTTCGTACATTGTCTGGAGAAGATCGTCTGCGTCAACTACGGTGCCTTCTCTTGATTTCATCTTTCCCTCAGGCAGTTCCACCATTCCGTAGGACATATGGTAGATGGAGTCCGCCCACTTGAAGCCGAGCTTTGAAAGTATGAGCTTCAGAACCTGGAAATGGTAATTCTGCTCGTCTCCCACTACGTAAACCATCTGGTCAAACTTGTAGGCGGAATACCTTTCCTGGGCGGTGCCAATGTCCTGAGTCATATAGACAGAAGTTCCGTCGCTCCTGAGCAAAAGCTTCTGGTCCAGACCGTCGGCTGTAAGGTCACACCAGACGCTGCCGTCTGGATGCCTTTCAAAGACTCCCTTTTCCAGGCCTTCCAGAACCGTCTTCTTGCCAAGCTTGTATGTATCTGATTCGTAGTAGATTATATCGAATCCAACACCCAGTCTGTCATATGTCTGGTCAAAGCCTTCGTAAACCCAGCCGTTCATTGTCTTCCACAGATCCACAATCTTAGGATCTCCGCTTTCCCATCTGCGGAGCATGCTCTGGGCTTCCAGCTGAACTGGCGCTTGCTTTTCGGCCTCCTTTGCCCTTGCCTTCTCCTTTTCTGGATCTTCCTCAGGCTTTCCCTGAGCAAGGATTTCTGCGGCCTGCTCCTTGAGGATATTGTTGAACTTAACGTAGTAGTCTCCTACAAAGTGGTCTCCCTTGATGCCGGTAGACTGCGGAGTTGCTCCGTTAGCGCACATCAGCCAGGCTAGCATACTCTTGCATATATGGATACCCCTGTCGTTGACTATATTGGTTTTCACCACCTTATGGCCGTTGGCCTCCATCAGCTTGGAAACGCTCCAGCCCAGCAGGATGTTGCGGATATGGCCAAGGTGAAGCGGCTTGTTTGTATTCGGGGAAGAGAACTCCACCATCACGGTCTTGCCGGTAGATGGCAACTGCCCGTAATTTTCTGACTCAAAGATTTCTCTGAAGGCTCCCTTCCAGAAATCCTGGGAGAGCTTTATGTTCAGGAATCCCTTTACGACATTGAAAGACTCCACCTGAGGAGAGTTGGCCTTGAGATATTCGCCTATCTGGTTTGCAGTATCTTCCGGGCCTTTATGGCTGAGCCTCAGGAAAGGGAATGCCATAATGGTAACGTCTCCCTCAAATTCCTTTCTGGTTGGCTGCGGCTGAATCAGCTTGTCTTCCGGTTCCTGGCCGTAAAGGGCTTTTACGGCCTCTTTTACAAGCGGGCGTATGAAAACTTCAGGTGTCATCTTTATTTCTTTTTAAAGTATTCTCTTGCAGCCGCCTTTACTCTAGGGCTCAGATACAGAAGCGTGAACATTGTGGCGCATGCCATAAGCAGATAAGCCAGGTCTATGACCGCAACCGCCAGCTTCAGAGGTATCATTGCGCATACGATAAGCATTGCAAGGAAAAAGTAATTGTAATATTTTCCGTATTTGGTGCCAAACAGATAGCTTGTGCACTTCATTCCATAATAAGAATAGGAGAACATTGTGGAGAAGGCAAAGAAGAAGACCATTACCATAAGCAGGTATCCTCCCAGTTTTCCGTAGTTTACAGCGGCGCTGAATGCGTTCAGGGCTATCTCCAGTCCTTTGACGTCTGAGCCCGCGGCAGGAATCACGTAGCCGCCGCTAGCCGATGCCGTAAGTATTGCCACAGCAGTAAGGGTGCAAACGATTCCGGAATCGCAAAAAGGCCCTAACATTGCCACAAGTCCTTCTCTTACAGGCTCGTTGTTCTTGGATGCTCCGTGCATCATGCTGGCGGTTCCCACTCCGGCCTCATTTACCAGGGTGGCTCTTCTGGCGCCGATTGTGGCAACCATAAAGAACGAGCCTATGGCTCCGCCGGCTCCGGCCTTGAAGCTGAAGGCTCCCCTGAAGATATCGCCGAATACTTGTGGAACAACGGAAAGGTTAGTAAGAATAATGTAGCCGACCAGCACAAAGTACAAGCCCACCATAAGAGGAACTATCTTTGATGAGATGTTGGCGATTCTTTTGATTCCGCCCAGAATTACCGGAGCCACTATAGCCACTATGCAGCAGCCGATTATGAATTTCACCAGCAGGCTGTCCGGTATGCCGGCAGGCTTGGTGAATATGGTTATCACAGCCTCTGTGAACTGGTTGGCCTGCATAATGCAGAGAGTGCCTATAAGTCCCACTACAGAGAAGAATATGGCCAGCGGCTTCCATTTCTTTCCTATTCCTTCAGTAATCATATACATAGGGCCGCCCTGCACTTCTCCCCTGTCGTCTTTGCCCTTGTACATAATGGCCAGGGTTCCTTCAAAAAACTTGGTAGCCATACCAACTATGGCGCTGACCCACATCCAGAAGATTGCTCCCGGGCCGCCTAGCATAAGGGCTATGGCAACGCCGGCTATGCTTCCCATTCCAACGGTGGCTGCAATGGCTCCCATCAGAGCCTGGAAAGAGCTGATCTGTCCCGGGGAATTGTCTTTCTTGCCCAGAGACTTTACTGCCTTCCCGAAATGGCGAAGCGGCACGAATCCGCTGTAAATCAGGAAGAACAAGCCTCCGCCTATCAGGAGAACGAACTCCGGATAGGTGCAAAGCATATCGCTGAACTTGATAAAAGCCTCTTCCATTATCCGAGATAGTTCATAAGGAGTTTCTTTCTTCCGGAAGACTTAAGGCGACGGATGGCCTTCTCCTTAATCTGCCTAACTCTCTCTCTGGTAAGGTTGAAGGTCTCTCCAATCTCCTCCAGAGTCTTCTCCTGGCATCCGATTCCAAAGAAATACTTTATGATATTCCTCTCCCTCTCTGTAAGGGTGGAAAGGGCTCTTTCTATCTCCATCTTCAACGATTCGTTTATCAGGCCGCGGTCTGCAGCAGGAGAATCGTTGTTAGGAAGCACGTCCAGAAGGCTGTTGTCCTCACCCTCCACAAACGGGGCGTCTATGGAAATGTGGCGGCCTGAAACTCTCTGGGTATCAGCAACCTTCTCCTTTGAAGTCTCCAGCATCTCGGCTACCTCGTCCGGAGACGGGAGCCTTTCGTGCTCCTGCTCAAACTTGTTTATGATCTTGTTGATCTTGTTGAGGGCTCCTACCTGGTTGAGCGGAAGCCTAACTATTCTGCTCTGCTCTGCCAGAGCCTGGAGAATAGACTGGCGGATCCACCATACGGCATAGGATATGAATTTGAATCCTCTGGTTTCGTCGAATTTCTCGGCTGCCTTTATAAGTCCCAGATTACCTTCGTTGATAAGGTCTGGCAGGCTAAGTCCCTGGTTCTGATACTGTTTTGCCACAGATACCACAAACCTCAGGTTGGCCTTGGTCAGCTTTTCCAGAGCGGCCTGGTCTCCTTTCTTGATTCTCTGAGCGAGTTCCACCTCGTCTTCAATTGTGATTCTCTCCTCCCTTCCTATCTCCTGGAGGTACTTGTCCAACGACGCGCTTTCTCGGTTCGTGATGGACTTTGTGATTTTTAGCTGTCTCATCTATTATTTAGTCTTGTTACTATTCAAACAATCAAAAAGTGCTGCAAGTCTTATACGAATGCCGCTATTCCATAGTTACAAGTTATTTTGTAAATTTGATGGTTGAAGAAAATTATCGAATCTAATATCAATCAACAGGATGAACGACCTAAATACATCAAAGGAACTGTACGGGCTATATGTCAAAAGGTTCGGGAGCTGCCCTAGAACCCCCTATCAGGCAGAGTACTACAGAAAATGGCTAGACCTGCTAAACGAATGCTCCTCGACCGATGAGGCGGAGGAAAAGTCCAAGCAGAACGGACTTTATACCGGCGGAGCTGCCGCCGTGGCTATGGACCGCATCTTTGCAAACAAGGAGGCGGCTTTGCATTTGGGATGGACCGATGTTGCAGAATACTGCGACGAGATTATCCAGAAAATCCAGGCAGACCCATATTACACATTCACCCACAGCAGCTTGTGGATAGACCTGCAGGCCAAGAAGAACGGATGGCTGAGAACCATCGATGGCTTTGGCAAGATATACAAAGACTTTATAGAATACAACGACACAAGGAAAGATCCCGCCAGGTCTATGTCCAGCATCGCTGAGAATCTTAAGATGCTTTCAAAGCCTAGTTCCGATTTTGCCACCCTTGCAGCTTTGCCTCAGTTCAGGGCAATGGTTGACTGCAGCGACGAATACTACAAGGAGTTCACCGATACCATCTGCAAGGCCATTGCAACAGGACATCTTGACTCTCTACAGTTAGACACTCAACCATATCAGGAACAGATTGAGGAGCTGTGGAACAAGAAAGAAACCCTCACGGAAGAATGCAAGCAATGGTACAGCCAGAGCGTCAAGCCGCCGTGCCTCAGGCTCTCCCCCGATACACCAGACGGCAAGTATAAACTTATAGAAATCGAATAATATGGACGCTACGATACAGATGATGCTCCAGGGCTATATAGATGGCCTGGATGGCTTGAAAACAGATAATGAAGGCTTCAAGCAGGAGATTGCGGATTTCAAGAAGGAACTGATGGCCTTTGGAGAGAAAGAGAATGACCCGTCTACGTTCTTCACTCATTTCCAGGACTCTGGAATGATGGGAAAATATATGGACCTTTCCACCAAGATAACTCTGGCAGCCAATGCCAGCCAAGAGGCCGAATCGGGCGAAAAGAAAGAGAAGCACATTGCCACTCCGTCAGAATGGCTGGAGCCGTTCAGGACGGCATATGACTTCATCAAAGACCTCCCGATAAGAGAAAGAGGCCTGGCAGTTTACCGCAAGCTGTTTGAGATTGGTGAAAAGCACACCTACATAACCGAATTCCTGGCTGAAGTGGAAAAGGAGAATCTGCTTTGGAAGCTTACCTCAGAAGATACTCTGGGCATCCTGGATATTACTCTTTCCGGAATGGATCCGCTGTACAAAGCCCTAACCTATTCTACCCTAGCGAATATAGAAGCGTGGAAACAATCTGTCTGCGAGGCTGATGCCTACTATCTGCAAGATCTGTTTTCAGAAGACAATGCAAAGACTCCACAGAAGCTTCTGCAGCCGGAAATATTCGTTACCTGCCTGGCTGTCCACCTTATAACCTACAGGGGGCCAAACGGCAAGGAAGGCATCCTGGAGATGATTGCCACAGGAAACTGCCCTAAAATAAAGTTTATGGGCTGCGCTTCCAGTATGGTAGTCGGCAAGCTGAGGGTAAGGCGCACTCTAGATATCATAAAGAGGGCCCTCGGCCTGACCTTTGATGATATAATGGCAGACGAGTACCTGAAATACAAGCTCATATCCACATCTAACGTGTGCGGCCTTTCCAAGGCTTACGTCCAGAGCAATCCAAACATACTGGATATTCTGGCGGACGCCTACCATAACGAGATAGTTCCAGACCTTTCACTCATAGATGCGATCAGGCGCGAGCCAACCGTAAAATTTGGACGGTGGAGAATGCCTGAAGACGCAGAACACGAAAAGGCCGGCAAAATGGCCCGCGAGATATTCAAAGACCTCCCTTACTTCAAATACGAAGACCAGCTCAATAGCGGAAGCATCCACGTTGGCACTGGAGAAGGATTCGATATTAATGTGCCTAACAAAACTCAATAACAATACTCATTATTCAAGTTAGATTTCTTATATTTGCAAATAACATAATTAAACGCAACAGATATGAGGTTTACAGCAACTAGCACAGATTTTTTACAGGCTTTACTGTCTGTTTCCAAGGTAATTCCGCCAAAGAGCTCTCTCCCAATCCTTGAGGACTTCCTCCTGGAACTTGAAGGCAAGAGCCTGACAATCACCGGTTCAGACCAGGAGACAACTTTAAAGACCATAATGAACATTGAGGACGTTGGACAAGAGGGAAAGATTGCTGTTCCCGCAACTCTGCTGACCAACTCTTTCAAGGAACTCCCTACTCAGCCGGTACAGTTCCAAACCAATGAAGACAATAACATACTGACTATCACCTGGGCCAGCGGTACCGCAAGCATCCCTTGCATACTTCCGGATGAATATCCGCAGCTGCCTGTTCTGATGGATCCTAAGAAGATAGATATGCCTGCAGAGGTTCTCAGCGAGGCTCTTAACGGAACCATCTATGCAACTGCAGAAGAGCCGCTAAGGCCAGTGATGAACGGAGTATTCTTTGACATAGGTGAAAAGTCTACCACTTTTGTAGCATCCAACGCCCACAAGCTCGTATGCTTTGAAAGAAAAGACATTGCAGGAGTAAAGAGTTCCTTCGTCCTTCCTAAGAAGCCTGCCAACATTCTGAAAAACAACCTGGCAAGACTTTCAGACGAAATCGTCTCAATAAGTTTTGACAAGAAAAACGCTTTCTTCAAGTTTGACCAGCAGCTGGTTGTATGCCGCCTGATAGAAGGCACCTATCCAGACTATACCAAGGTTATTCCAAAGAACAACAACAATGTGATAACCGTCTCAAGAACAGACATTCTCAACGCTACTAGACGTGTTGCCGTTTGCGCTAACCAGTCTACCGGCCAGATTGTATTCAAAGTTGCAGACGGAAAGCTGGAAATCACCGCCCAGGATCTGGACTTCTCTATGAGCGCAAAGGAAACCATCAGCTGCCAGTATGTTGGAGAGCCTATGAGAATTGCATTCAAGAGCCAGTTCCTGATTGAGATACTTGCCAACCTGCCTTACGACCAGATTTGCATCAGGCTAGCAGAACCTACTAAGGCAGCCCTTATGCAGCCTGCAGAGCAGACAGACCCTAATCAGGAGATCTGCGCACTGCTTATGCCAATGAGGCTCTAACATTTTCTTCATATGGAAATCAACCTCAAAAGACCTTTGGTATTCTTTGATATAGAGAGTACCGGGCTAGACATTTCCCAAGACAGGATTGTAGAAATATCGTTTGTAAAGCTGTATCCCGACGGGCACACAGATATCAAAACCCGCAGAATCAACCCAGAGATGCATATTCCTGAAGCATCTACAGCAATTCACCATATTACAGACGAGGACGTAAAAGACTGCCCTACTTTCAAACAGATAGCAAAGAGTCTTGCCCAGCAGATGGAAGGCTGCGACATAGCAGGATACAATTCTATAAAGTTCGACATTCCTATGCTCGCTGAGGAGTTCTTAAGATGCGGAGTGGATTTTGACTTCAGGCGACACCGTCTTGTGGACGTGCAGAACATTTACCACAAGATGGAGCCAAGAACCCTGGCGGCAGCCTATAAGTTCTATTGCCACAAGGATCTGGAAGGAGCGCACGGAGCTGAAGCAGACACGGTTGCAACTATGGAAGTCCTGAAGGCCCAGCTGGACAAATACAGCGATACCCTGGCCAACGATGTAGACGCCCTGGCTGATTTCTCAGTAAAGAGCCGCAACGTTGACCTGGCCGGAGCCATAGTGCTCAACGACAAGGGAGACGCAGTGTTCGGATTTGGCAAATACAAAGACAAGAGCGTGGTTGACATACTCAGGCAGGATCCTGGCTACTATAGCTGGATGGAGAACGGGAAGTTTACGGAATACACAAAGAAAATCCTCAGCGATATCCGCGTTCATCCTGAAAAATACAAGAAATGAATCTTTTCATTTTCCCATACGGGAGCGACAATTTTTACACTTGCCCAGACAGCGCAATCTGCAGAGAGAAGGAGGCTTCAGACGGATCTTTCAAATATTGGGTTCCGGACGGAGTTGAAACCCTGCGGGCAATCCGCTTTGCCTATGTGAAAATAGACCGCGCAGGAAAATGCGTAAGGGAAGAATATGCCCACCGCCACTACAAAGTCTGCGGCTGGGGAGTGCATCTTGCAACTTACGATATCAATGAGGGCAATACACTGGATTCCAGCATCTTCCTCTCCAGCCCAACAGAGATCGAAGGAAGCGGCCCATATGAGGGATTCTCTTCTTTTGACAGCACTCTAGAAAGGGCATCAAAGTATATGTCTCTAAGAAGCGGAGACCTGATCGTACTGGAGCTTGGAGACATTGAAGCATACGAGATTGAGCCGGGCGCATCCCGGACTCTTTCTTGCGACCAGATAAAGATTGCAATTATATCATAGAAGGGCGCTTCTTGCAGCCAGAACGGCCGTTGAAAACGCTATCTGAAGATTGTACCCGCCCGTATCTCCGTCTAAGTCAAGTACCTCCCCCGCAAAGAAAAGACCAGGAACAAGTTTGCTTTCCATTGTTTTCTGGGAGACTTCCTTGAGGGATACTCCGCCGTTTGTAACCACGCATCTTTCAAATCCCACGTAAGAGACTATCTTGAATCTCATACCTTTGAGGGCTGCAGGAAGCCTTTCTGCCGCCTTTCCAGGATGCATAAGCGTAAGGTCTTTGTTAAGGCTCAGAAACGGCGGAATCAGCTGCCGAGGAAGCAGCTTTGAAAGAAGGTACTTTAATGTATTGTTCCCCGATGAGGCCTCTCTCTTTATTCTCTGAGCCAGCTGACTTTCAGAAAGCGCGGGCTTCAGGTCCAGAAGCACAGCCACCTTCTGGCCATTGTCCAGAGCCTGCACGGCCTTGCGGCTGATGCGGAAACCTAGGGCTCCTTCCAGCCCCCCATCTGTAAAGTCAACATCGCCGAACTCTTCCTGAACAACCGATCCCCCAACCTCCAGGCTCACGGCCACGTTCTTGAGGTTCAAGCCGTTAAGCCATCTTCCGAACGGAGTCATTCCAGCTCCGTCTGCATATCCTTCCGGAACAAGGGCAGTTAAGGACGGGCGAGGCTGTACAATACTGTGGCCCAAGCTTTTTGCAAACGCATATCCGTCGCCTGAACTTCCTGTAGAAGGATATGAAAGACCTCCAGTTGCAATAAGAAGCTTGCGGCAGCAAACTTTGCCTGAGGCGCAGTTTACCTCAAAAACCTCTTTCTTTTCTATGCTCTCTACGGTACAATCCGTCTGGACTTCTACAACTCCACTCTCCTTGATTTTGCGCACAAGTGCATCGGTGACATCCATTGCCCTCATGCTTTTCGGGTACACTCTCTGGCCTCTTTCAATGGTCAACGGCACTCCGGCATCTTCAAAAAAGCTCATAGTGTCAGAAGAAGTGAAACCGTAGAACGCGCTTTTGAGGAACTGATTGTTTGGATGGATGTGGACAGAGAATTCATCCCACATCCTGGCATTTGTAATGTTGCAGCGCCCCTTTCCGGTGATGTTTATCTTACGGCCAGGGCGGGGCATCTTCTCTAGCAAAATAACAGAAGGAGGAGACTGCGCGCTCTTGCACTGCTCTGAAATCCAGGCAGCTGCCATAAGCCCTGCAGCTCCTCCTCCTACTATCGCCAAATCGTAAATCACGTCTTACTTGACCTGAAGGCAAGCCAATGCTATTGAGTTGAGCTTGGTGTCTATGCTGTCTGCCCTTGAGGAAAGAACGCAAGGAGCGCTTGCGCCAGCTACAAAGGCGGCGGTCCTTACTCCAGGAACAAGCATTGTGTTGGACTTGTAGAATACGTTGCCGCTCTCGATGTTAGGGAACAGGAGTCCGTCAGCGTCTCCTGCAACCTCGCTCTTGAGCTTCTTGATTGCAGCTGCCTCCTTGTTGATTGCAACGTCCAGAGCCAGAGGGCCGTCTATCTGTCCAGGAAGCTGACCGCGATCTGCCATCTTTGCCAGCATTGCTGCCTCAACGCAGGCCGGCATTCCGTCCAGCATCTGCTCGGTTGCGGCAACTGCGGCAATCTTAGGATTGGCTACGCCCAGAGACTTGCAGACGTTCACGATATACTTCAGAATGGCGGTCTTCTGCTTGAAGTCAGGCAGAGGAATCACGGCCATATCGCCGAATACCAAGAACTTAGGATAATTAGGATGCTGCATTACAGAAATGTGGCTGAGCACTGCCTTTGGAGGAAGCAGGCCCCACTCCTTGTTCAGTATTCCCCTCATATATTTGTCTGTTGAGCAAAGGCCCTTCATCAGAACGTCTGCCTCTCCGTTGTGAACGGCAGTAACGGCAGCCTGGATAGCCTTCAGCTCTACAGGAACATCCATAATGTTGAACTTGTTGATATCGATGTTTTCCTTCTGGCATACTGCCTCAATCATCTTGCGGTCTCCGTAAAGGGTTGCCTCGCAGAATCCTGCGTCTATTGCCATGCTTGCGGCGCAAACAGAGTGCTCGTCAACGCCCCAGGCTACTGCCAGCCTTCTCTTGGGATTGGCCTTGAGAAGTTCATATACTTCATCAAATGTCTTCATAATCTTTTAAATTTATTGATTTTACATTTTTACAAGCTTCATGGTATCGGTAGCGATTACCAGCTCCTCGTTAGTGCAGACAACGGCAACCTTTACCTTGGAATCCTTCTTTGTCAGGATGGCGGTCTTGCCCCTCAGGCCAGCATTTGCCTCGGAGTCAAAGTCAACTCCCAGATAAGCGCATTTCTCGCCGATATAGGCTCTTGTAAGCGGATCGTTCTCGCCTATTCCACCAGTGAAGACTATCAGGTCAACTCCACCCATAGCGGCTGAGAATGCTCCCACGAACTTCAGAAGGCCGTAACGGAAAATCTCGAGAGTTAGCTTTGCTCTCTTGTCTCCCCTTGCGGAAGCCTCTTCCAGATCTCTTGCGTCTGAAGACACTCCGGAAACGCCCACAAAACCGCTCTTCTTGGTAAGGATATTTTCCATCTGGTCTGCGGTAAGATCGTATTTCTTCATTATGTAGGTTACAACTCCAGGATCCAGACTGCCGCATCTGGTTCCCATAATCAGACCGTCTATAGTCTTGAGTCCCAAAGAAGTATCCACAGCTCTTCCGTTCTTTACAGCGGTTACACTGCTGCCGTTCCCAAGGTGGCAGGTAATGATTTTGGAATCGTTGTAATCCAGTCCGGCAAGTTCAGCTCCAACCTTTGATACAAACCTGTGGCTGGTTCCGTGAAATCCGTATCGGCGAATCTTGTCTTTCTCGTAATACTCGTAAGGAAGACCGTAAATGTATGCGTAGTTAGGTATTGTCTGCAGGAATGAAGTGTCGAACACAGCAACCTGAGGAACCTTAGGCAGAATGCTCTCCACTGCATTGATTCCCAGCAGTCCAGCCGGATTGTGAAGCGGTGCAAGGGAAGCGCACTTTTCTATGCCGTCCTTTACCCTCTGGTCTATTATGCAGCTCTGGGTGAAATATTCCCCTCCGTGAACTACCCTATGTCCAACAGCCTCAATTTCGTCCAGGGAGCGGAGAACTCCGTGTTCCGGGTCAACCAGCAGGCCGAGAACGTCTTTGATGCCTTCTGTGTGGTCTGCCACAGGCTTATGAATCTTATGCTTGTCTTTTCCTGGAACAGAGTGGGTTATATCCCCTTCTCCCATTCCGATTCTCTCAACCAGGCCTTTTGCCAGAAGAGAATGTTCACTTTCGCTCTTCATATCCAGCACCTGGTACTTGATAGAAGAACTACCGCAGTTTAAAACCAGAATAATCATATTGAATGTCTATTATTAAAACTATTTGCTTTTATCTTTCAAATATACGCAAAATAATGCTTTGCGGATATAATTAGTGTTATCTTTGTCTTATATGAGGAAGATTATTATTGGCCTAATCTGCTGCCTTTGCTTTGGCAATTGTTTCGCAGAGGAAAGTGATTCTGTTATTTATCACATAGTAACCACGGTGTGTGAAAACTCCGCCAATTCGGCAACTGTGAATTACCATTGCTCCAATCCTTCAAGCTACGTGCTTTATACAAAGGCATCTGATAAAGCTTTCAGAAAAGCGGTCAAGGTGGAACCTGAAAGCGCTTTGTGGAGCACCAAGGGCATTGAGAACACTGCAAAGGAAACAACGTTCTTCACAAAGGAACGCTATGTGTGCTCTGCTCATCTTTCAGGCCTTAAACCTAATTCTGAATACATTTTCAAGATTGTGAGCCAAGGCACGGAATCAAAGGTTTTCTCGTTTGCAACTTCCGGAAAAAGAGGCAAATGGAATTTTGTGGCTTTCACCGATTTTCAGCATAAGGGAAACAGGGAAACCCTTCCGCTTATCCAGAATATGAAAGAATTGGCGCACCCTGCGCTGGTTATTTGCAGCGGAGATATGGTGGATGTGGCCGGAAAGGAAGACGGCTGGTTCTGGCTTCTGGACAATGATGTCTTCCGCGATTTTGTGTATGCGGCTTCTCCGGGAGACCACGAGTACTGGGCAGATGACACAGGAAGGAAATATCCCCAGTACAATTCTCCGCATACTTTCAACCATCTGTTCAAGTTTCCTGGGAACGGAGCCCCGATGAGCCCTAATTCCACCTACTGGTTCCTCTACAACAATGTTCTCTTCATTGCCCTGGATATGAACAACTCCAACGTGGCCACAGGCCCGAGGTTTGAGGACCAGGTAAAATGGTTTGAAAAAACGGTTGAAATTCTTAAAGGAAGATATCAGTATATTGTTGTGTATGAGCACAAATCGATTTACGGTTCAAGCAAGATAGACTCTGTTGTTGCTGCCAGGCTGCGGCCGCAGTGGGCACCGGTATTTAAGAAGTGTGGAGTGGATCTGGTACTCAGCGGACACGACCACATATTCTCCAGGACAGAACAGATAGACGGCACGTTCTATCTGGATATGGGATCCAGCGGAGACAAGAGAAGAGCAATTGACAGCTCCGTGGCAGAAGGAGACGGAATCCACGCCAAGGTTTTGGATCTTAAGAACCAAGGTCTTTGCTGTGCCTGCAACGTTGAGGTTAGCAAACGTGGAATGAAGGTTACCGTATATAACCAGAGGAAGGAGGCTGTGGATTCTTTTGAAATCAGCCCAAAAAGAAAATACTCTCGCAAGACAGAAAATCGCGGAGAACAAGTATTCCATCCAACAACTTTTGTTGGAGCGGGAGCAGGAATAAACTTCTAGCAATTAGATTTTTGTATATTTGCAATATGATAGAAGACCTTAAGATCGGAATGAAAAACACAGCCCGCCGTATGGTGACAGACCAGAACACGGCGGCCGCTGCCGGAACGGGCGCAATGGGAGTTTTCTCTACGCCCGCAATGATCTCAATGATGGAAGAAGCGTCTTTCCTGCTTCTGAAGAATCTGGGGCTGGCTAGCGTGGGAACCGGAGTGAATATCCAACACCTTAGAGCCTGCCTTCCGGGAACGGAAGTCTGGGCAGATGCGGAAGTGGAGAATATAGACCGAAGAGCCGTATACTTTAAGGTTACGGCCTACGACAGCAAGGGAGAGATCGGGAAAGGCACCCACTCCCGTTTCATAATAGATCCGGAAAAATTCCTAAAGAAACTCCAGAGTATGTAAATCTTTCAAGGCAAGAGATATGAGGCGATTGGGTGTGGCGGCAGTCTTGAGTTTCCTTATTGGCGTGGCGGCATATGGATGGATAATTCCGTATAGCCTGGGATTTGACTTTTCCCCTATTGTTTTTGCAGCATTGATTGCGGGCCTGTACTTTGCAAGAAAGCATAAGGCCGCATTTATTGCGCTGTGCTGCATAGGGTTCTTTTTCAGCGGAGTGCAGCGGCGCGCCATTTATTCGGAAACCAAATCGCCCCTTGAAGAAAAGATTGAGGACTGGGGAAGCAGAGCCAGAAGCTTTATGCAGAGGAGGCTGGAAGAATCCATAGAAAATGAGGAAGACCGAGCCATTGCCAATGCTATTCTTCTCGGCGACAAAAGCCGCCTAGACAGAAAGACCAAAGAGGCATTCCGCAATGCCGGAATAAGCCACACCCTGGCCCTTTCAGGAATGCACGTGGGTATAATCTGGGGAATAGTCTGCGCTTTGTTTTCCTTCTCGGGCAGAAGCTATCGCTCAAGGCGCGTAGCCCTTGCCCTAAGCATTTCCGTTATTATGCTATACGCCGTTTGCACAGGCCTTTCACCTTCTGTATCAAGGGCTTGTATTATGATTTCTTTATGGAAATTGTGCGAATTATTCAGCGGAAGCAAAGACAGATTCGGCCCTATTCTGGTCTCAGCGATGGTTATTGCGCTATTCAATCCCACGGCTGTGGAAAACATAAGTTTCCAGCTCTCTTTTGCCGCCATTGCCGGAATTGCCTTCATCTACCCGGCTATAGATGAAAGCATAAGAAAAGTTCTTGGGAAAAAGAAAAGCATTGCCGCAAGATTCTGCTCTGCAGCCCTGAGAGTTGCGGGAGTGAGCATGGCGTGCCAGATAGCAACATTCCCTCTCATTTTGCTGTATTTTGGCAAGATAAGCGGGAATTTCCTTCTGTCTAATTTAGTTGCCGCTCCTTTGGTGGCCTTTTCCGTTTACGGGTCTGCTATCTCAGCCGCTTTAGGCGGAATCCCGCATCTGGGATCCTGGGCGGGAGAAGTGGCTTCCCTGATTATTGAATTCTTTAGGGAAGCGGTGCAATTCCTCGGGTCCTAGTTCTTATAAGCGTCTGACAGTTCCTTAGGCACTTCTTTATTAAGCAGGTAGCGGTACCAGAAGCGGTAATCGTTGAAATCGGAGAATTGGCCCTGCTTTCCGCGGTAGCCGTGCAGCTGCCTCGGGTAAATCATAAGGTCAAACTGCCTTCCCATCTTCTGGAGTTCCAGCACCAGAGCCATAGTGTTCTGGATGTGGACGTTGTCGTCTGCGGCTCCGTGAGTGAGCAGCAGGTAGTTGGTATCGTCTCCCTTGTAGCCGGACTTTCGTATCCTGTCTGCCATTATAGTGCGCTTGAAGCCCTCCGGATTGCGCTGCGGGGTATCCATAAAACGCTCGGTATAATGGGTATCGTAGAGCATATAGTCATACACTCCGCCGCCGGCAATTCCGTACTTGAAATACTCGCAGCCTTCTGTTACGCAGAGAGTTGCCATACTACCGCCGTAGGAGAAGCCATAGATTCCTATCTTGTCAGGGTTTACGTAAGGCAGGCTTCTGAGCCACTTGGCCCATTCTATGAAGTCCTGGAGTTCTATGGAGAAGAAGTTGCGGTACATAAAGCCAGTGCCCTTCTTTCCGCAATGACCGCTTCCGCGGTGATCCATCGTGAACTGGATTACATCCTGGTTTGCCCACCATTGGTTGTTTGAGGTAACATAGCTCCACGTATCTGCAACTACCGGAGTATTAGGGCCGCCGTACATATAGATGATTACAGGATATTTCTTTTCTGGGTTAAAGTTAAGTGGAAGGATTATCTTGCCAGGGATGGTGTAGCCGTCTGGAGTAGTGATGGAAACCATTTCAGGCAGAGCAATGTTGTAAGAGTCGAATTCGCTCCCCTTGCCGTCTAAAAGAACTGTCATCTTGCCGCTTCCGTCCGTAGGCAGAAGCACCATCCTTTCCGGAGTGCGGGAATTGCTGCAGATTGCAGCCAGATACTTGAAATCATCGCTGAGTTTCAAAGACTTGTAAGAGAAGTCACCGGTAGAAATTCTGGTGGTCTTTGCCTTCTTGATGTTGACCTTGTAAACATCTACCCTTGTGGAGATTTCCTTCTTGGAAGTGAAGTAGAGTTCCTGCTTCTTAGGGTCTATCTTAAGGAGCTTAATGTCCCAGTTTTTGCCGTCTGTCAGGCACCTCTGGGTTTTGCCGTCGAAAGACAGGTAGTAGATCTGCTCCCACATGCTGAAGTCCCTTACCATATACAGGCCCTTCTCGTCAAACAGCATCTGCTCCGGCCAGTCTATCCAAGTATCTTGATGCTCTTTGTAGATAGGCTCCTTGCTGCCGTTTTTTGGATCAACCGAATAGAATACCAGATCTTGCTGAACCCTTGGCATCCAAGGAACTATAAAGCGGGTAGCCTCTGAGTTCCAGAACGGAATGCCAAAATACTGGTCTTCCTTCTGGTCAAAGTCCGCCCAGACTATTGCTCCGGTTTCAATATCGGCGAACCCAATCCGAACCTCAGGATTCTTCTCTCCGCTCATAGGATAATGAGTTGCCAGAATCTGGTCCTTTGCCTTGGACGGGTCGTAGATCGGGAACATCGGAACCTCTGTGTCATCAAAGCGGTAAAAGGCTATGCTCTTGCTGTTTGGACTCCACCAGTAGGCCTTGTACTTGGAAGAGCGCCCCAGAATTTCCTCATAGTAAACCCAGGAAGCACGGCCGTTCAGAATCAAGTCACTGCCGTCTTCGGTAAGCTTCTTTGCCTTGCCGCTTTCCTTGTCAAAGACATAAAGATTGCCTTTATAGGAGAACGCAAGAGCCTTGCCATCTGGGCTGTACGTAGGATTGGCGAGCATTCCGTCTCCCCCTATTGCGGCATTGGCTTTCTTAGCGTCTTCGTTAATGTCGTTCTGGGAAACCATCGTGGTTATGCTGGGCTTGAAATTCTCGTCAAAGTCTCCGGTTTTTACATTGAAGTACTTGATTTCACGCTTTCTGCTTCTAAGGTCCACTGCAGTAGCCTGAACCACATTATCGGAAACCCAATCTGGCTGCATAAGATAGAGCTCCACGCCGGCAAAGCGGTCATTTGCAATCTGTTCCAGGGTAAAATTCTTCTTCTGGGCGGAAGTGCTCCAGCAAATCAGCGTCAGAGAAAGCGCAAGGGCAAATCTTTTCATATCTCTGTAGTTTTATTTTAAATATTTCTTGTCAAAGTTAACTAAAAAGCATTGTTCCACCGCCCTGGTAAGAGCCGTGTAAAGCCATTTTTTATCATCGATGGTGATTTCGTCTTTCCAAAGGATGTTGTCTATGAAGACGCACTTCCACTGGCCGCCCTGGCTCTTGTGGCCTGTGAGGGCCGAGGAATACTTTATCTGGAGGGCATTGTAATAAGGATCTTCCCTGACACACTGGAAGCGTTTTTTCTTTGGAGTAATGCCCTCATAATCAGCCAGCACTCCCTCAAAAAGCGCCCTCTGGGCATCACTATCCAAAGCCGCTGTCTTGCTGTCCAGCGTGTCTAGTATGATCTTGGCGTCTATTTCTATATCGTTGTAATCTGGAAATGCCAGGGTGGCATCCGCAAAGTGGAGGCCATACCTTTCCTGATGGTTGGAGATTCTCATAAGGCGAGCCATATCTCCATTGGCTATGAAGTCAAAGCCTTCTTCCTGGCCGTCGAATTTGTAGCAGTTCTTGACCACCATCAGCCGGTCTCCCCTGCAAAGAGTTTCTTCCAGGAAAAGAACACGGGAACGGATGCCCTGGTTGTAGCGGTTGGCCCTCTGGTTGCTTCGGCACAGAACCACCACGTCTTCAGATCCGTACTTTGATATGGCGTCTGAAATGTCTTCTATCAGTGTAGCTCCCGTAATTGCCTTGATGTCAGAGAAAGAGCTCACATCAAATACAGGAGAGTCTATATCTCCGTCTGAGATCTCAGTCCTCAGCCTAGTGGCGTTGACCAGGATTCCGCTGCCTTCTGCCTGCCTTACCACATCCTTAAGGGTAACTGTCTCAATTTCTGGACAATAGCGCTTCATATATGCCAGATCCAGAGCTGGGCTGACATCCAGTCCCACAGGGGGGAGCTGAGCAGGATCGCCGATGAGAACCAGGCGGTTGCTTTTGCTCTGCCTTACAAATTCCATAAGGTCGTTCAGAAGGTTTCCGCTGCCAAAGATAGAGTCTGATCCGTCTCCCGTTGTAATCAGAGAGACCTCGTCTACAAAATAGACTGTGTCTTTAGCTTTGTTGAAATTCAGGGAAAAAGCCCCCATAGGATCTGTCTGGGACTTCATCCTATAGATATGGCGGTGGATAGTGCTTGCGTTTTCTCCTGTAAAACCAGAAAGCACCTTTGCTGCCCTACCGGTAGGTGCAAGGAGCACATACTTCATACCCAATGACTTGAGAACTGATATGCAAGCAGCAATGGCAGATGTCTTGCCGGTTCCGGCGTATCCGGAAACCATCATCAGAAAACTTTCTGAAGAATTGCCTGTGAGAAAACGTCCGAGTTTTTTGAACAATTCCCTCTGGGCTCCAGTTGGCTCCATGGCAAGCCTTTCCTCCATTTTGCCGGAGAGAAATTCAGCCATTTCCATCATTTCCACCTTTTGATTACAAGGAATGCCAGCACAGGGTAGATTTCCAGACGGCCAAGGAACATCTCTATGGTAAAGATTATCTTGCTCACCACAGGGAAGCTCTCATAGTTTCCGAACGAGCTTAAGCTACTGAATGTAAGGCCAGTATTTGCGGTACAGGCTAGGGATGTTGTCACAGATGTTTTAAGATCCAGGCCGGTTGCGGAAAGTAGGATTGCTCCCACAAATATAATAGAGCTGAAGAATACCAGATAGAGGTTGGTTTCACCTATCATCTCACCATTAAGGACACGATTTCCTATTCTCGGTTTTATAACGGCATTCATATGGAGATTTCTTTTCAGCCTAGCCTTAAGGGAACTGAAGCTCACGCATATGCGGTCAACCTTGGCTCCACCTGTGGTAGAACCGCTGCAAGCTCCCTGGAAAGCCAGATAGAAGAAGACCAGAAGTGCAGCCACTGGCCAATGCTGTGCATCGGCATTGGCAAATCCTGTAGTTGAAGCCGCAGACACATTCATAAACGCGCTGTGCCTGAGGGCTGTAAGAAAGTTCTTCTCCGTTCCTCCGGAAAGAAGGCTAAATGTTGTTATGGCTATGGATCCCAAAAGCACCAAAGAATAGAACTTGATAATAGGATCTTTGAACATTCTTAGGCTCTTGGTATGGAAACAAACATATATCAAGCCAAAATGAAGGCCTGACAGATACATGAACACAATCATTATTATCTCCACTGCAGGAGACGCAAACGCCGCGGCAGAGTTGTTCTTTGTGCTGAAACCGCCCGTGGCAGAGATGCTCATAGAATGGTTCAAAGCATCAAAGAATCCCATCCCCGCAAGCACCAGGCATATAGTCTGAATTATGGTAAGTCCCACATATACAGACAGAATTATCTTTGCCGTCTCAGCAACCTTGAACTTGTAGTTCTGCTTTGAAAGAGAACCCATCTCAATTGAGCTGAGCCTAAGTCCAAAGGTTGCCCTAGCGTAAGGAAGCACTAAAATCATAAACACAACAACTCCCAAACCGCCCAGATAATGAGTGCTGCTCCTCCAGAAGAGCAGTCCGTGCGGCAAGGCTTCAACATCGCTGAGAGAAGTACAACCAGTTGTTGTATAGCCGCTTACACTTTCAAACCAGGCATCTATAATGGCAAAGTCTCCGCCCCATAGAATATAAGGCAACGCTCCAAAGACACAAACCAGCAGCCAGGTCAAGACTATTGTAAAGAAACCTTCCTTTACGGTAATTGCTCCGGCTTTCTTTACGAAAACCAAAGGGAAACATCCTACAGCAAGAGTTATTACGCCGCTTAGCAAAAGAGGAGAAAAAGAGGCGTCCATGCCATAGCACAGAGAAACCAGCACACCCAAAAACATGAAAGCCGCATTGAACACCAAAGCGATTCCCACATTTCTTGATATGTAGTTAATATTCATGTGCTAAGTTGTCTATTGGTTCTTTGTCAGCTGCTTGTGTTCCCTTACAATATCCTTGAGATGGTCGTTGAGTTCCTCTATCTCGTCGTCCGAATCAATATTCACGTCATAAGTCTTGCGCGTCAGCTTGTAATTGCGCAAGGCACGTGTAATTCTGACAATTGGATCAAAGAAATAGAAATTCAGGAAATAGTTGAACAGGAACAAAAGAAGAATTCCTATTCCTACAGCCACCACGCAAGGCATCAGACTTCGGTAGAAACCTTCAGAAAGACGGTCAGAATTATTCTTGAGAGCCTTCTGGGAAGACATATTCAGATCCTTGATGTAAACCCTGAGCTTGGAATAGACCGGATACATCCTGTCAAAATACCAGTCTTTCTTCTGCTGGTACCTCGGCAGGTTCCAGACACCCTTAGCCTCTTCCAGCATATGAGCATATGCCACATAGGCGTAACGGATGGAATCAGCCATATCCCTTTCTCCTTCGGTGGTGAAGTTGTCACGCACGTCTCTTAAGGCATCCATAAATTTGTCCTCCTCGCCGATGGTCGGCATTGTGTTTACATCAGTATAGGTAGAATCTCCCATCGTGCTGAGCAACTGAAAGTTATAATCATCAGCCAAATCCAGCAACCTACGGGTGGTATTGATGCTGATTATGTCGTCCGTAACAAATTTTTCTATGGTCCTTCTCATTGTCACGAACTCGAAAATCGCAATCAGACTGCTGAGCAGCAGAATGAAGCCCAGAATCACAAAACCTATGGATATTTTCTTTTTAAGCAGCATTGCCAAACAAATATAATCATACAAAGGTATAAAAAAGGGAGGATATTCTGCATATCCTCCCCTTGAGCTTCGCTTTAAGCGATTTTACTTGGCGCTCATCACCTTGATAAGGTCGAGAACCTTGTTGGAGTATCCAACCTCGTTGTCGTACCAGGAAACTACCTTTACGAAAGTAGGAGTAATCTGGATACCGGCCTTTGCGTCAAAGATAGAAGTGCGCTTGTCGCCGAGGAAGTCTGAAGAAACCACTGCGTCTTCTGTGTATCCGAGGATACCTTTGAGGTTAGTTTCGGAAGCTTTCTTCATAGCTGCGCAAATCTCATCGTAAGTTGCAGGCTTTTCAAGGTTTACGGTAAGGTCAACTACAGAAACGTCCAGGGTAGGAACTCTCATAGACATTCCGGTGAGCTTGCCGTTGAGTTCAGGAATAACCTTTCCCACAGCCTTTGCGGCTCCGGTTGATGAAGGAATAATGTTACCGCTTGCTGCCCTTCCGCCTCTCCAGTCTTTCTTGGATGGACCGTCTACGGTCTTTTGGGTAGCGGTTGCGGAGTGAACGGTAGTCATCAGACCTTCCTTAACTCCCCAATTGTCGTGGAGAACCTTAACAATAGGAGCAAGGCAGTTGGTGGTGCAAGATGCGTTGGAAACAATGTCCTGACCTGCGTAAGTGTCTGTATTGACACCGCATACGAACATAGGCGTAGCATCCTTTGAAGGAGCGCTCATAACGACTCTCTTGGCTCCGGCCTTAATGTGAGCCTCAGCCTTCTCTCTTGTAAGGAAAAGACCAGTTGACTCAACTACGTACTCAGCGCCTACTTCATTCCACTTCAGGTTTGCAGGATCCATTTCTGCGGTAACTCTGATGGACTTTCCGTTAACAACCAAAGCTCCGTCTGCAACCTCGATCGTTCCGTTGAACTGACCGTGCATAGTGTCGTACTTGAGCATATAAGCCATATAGTCAACATCCAGCAGATCGTTGATTCCAACTATCTCAATGTCATCCCTTTCCTGTGCGGCTCTGAAAACCAGGCGGCCGATACGGCCGAAACCGTTGATACCTACTTTAATTTTACTCATATCAGTATTTGTTATGTTTGAATTTTCAACCCGGCAAATTTACAACTTTTTGCGCATTTTATCTAACTTTGTATCATTATGGACAAAAAAATGGAAATTCTTATAACGAACGACGATTCATATACCTCCAAAGGATTGTGGACACTCATATCTCTTTGCGGGACTATAGGCAATGTCACGGTTGTAGCGCCCAAGACTGCCCAAAGCGGAATGAGCGCAGCCTTGAGTATGGGCAAACCCTTGTTTCTCAACAAAGAAGAAGAAAGATTAACCCCAGAGGGAAACAAGATAGACGTTTACAGTTTTACCGGAACTCCAGCAGACTGCGTCAAAATCGCGATGAATAAAGTTTTCTCCAGAGACCATAAGCCAGACCTTATGTTCTCCGGCATCAACCACGGTTCCAACGCATCTACGGCTGCTGTTTATTCCGGTACTCTGGGAGCTACTGCAGAAGCGGCCATATATGAAATCCCGGCCATTGCCCTCTCTGTTGATTCACACGATCCAGACGCTGACTTTTCTGCGGTCAAGAAATGGTTCCGCCCTATAGTGGACAACTTCCTGGCCAATCCCCCTGTCAAAGGCATTTTTCTTAATATCAATTTCCCAAACCTTCCGCCTGAAGAAATAAGGGGAATAAGTTTCGCCCATCAGGGAGACGGAATGTGGATAGATGAATTCGAAAACTACACCACTCCTAGAGGAGAGCCTTTCTACTGGATTTGTGGCAGATTTCTGGACAAGGCCAAGGACTATGAAGGAGACCACACTCTTATGAACAACGGATATATCACGATTGTCCCTCATATGGTGGATTCCACATCGTACGCAGAAAAGACCCGCCTTCAGGAACTTTGGAAATTCTGACAATATGAAATACTTTATCATAGCCGGAGAAGCCTCCGGAGACCTTCACGGTTCTAACCTGATTAAGGGCCTCAAACAGGCAGATCCAGACTGCATCATAAAGTGCTGGGGCGGAGACTTGATGAAAGAAGCCGGCGGAGAGCTGCTTAGCCATTACAAAGACACAGCTGTAATGGCCTTCTTTGAGGTCCTGACCAAGATGGGCAAGATTCTTCGCAACTTCAAGAAATGCCATAAAGACATTCTTGATTTCAATCCCGATGTGGTTATACTGATAGACTATCCTGGATTCAACTTCAGAATAGCCAAATTCGCCAAGAAGAAGGGTTTCAGGGTGTTCTATTATATTGCGCCAAAGATTTGGGCCTGGAAAGAAGGCAGAGGAAAGAGGCTCAAGAAGTATGTGGACCGCCTATTCATCATTTTCCCGTTTGAGATAGACTATTTCAAGCGCAGATGGCAGATTGATGCTATCTACAAGGGAAATCCCCTGCTGGACAGCATAGAAAGCAATCCGTATATGAAGGAAGACAGGCAGACTTTCGTGGAACGTCTTTCTGAAATGACAGGTAAAAAGTACTCAGCAGATGACAAATTCATTGCCCTTCTGGCCGGAAGCCGCCGCACAGAAATTTCCTACCAGCTTCCTGTGATGCTGGATACGATAAGGGCTTTCCCATCATACAAATTCATTTTGGCAGCGGCTCCTTCAATTCCTGAAGAATTCTACCTCAAGCACATCCAAAAGTATTGCGCTAAAAAAGGCATAGACTCTTCTGAAATCTCCCTTCCTGCCGTTTACGGACAGACATACCCAATAATGAAAAACTCCGAGGCTGCAATAGTCAATTCCGGAACTGCTTCTCTGGAGGCTGCGCTGATAGGAGTTCCGCAGATGGTCAGCTATCTGGGAAGCGAGATTTCCTACATAATAGCCAAACAGCTGGTCAAGGGTGTTAAATACATAAGCCTGGCCAACCTCATTCTGGACAAGCTGATTTTCAAGGAATTCATCCAGCACGACGCAACCTTGGAGAATGTTTCCGCAGAGCTTCATAAGCTGTTGGAAGACAAGGCTTACGTAGAAGCAATGAAGGCAGACTACCAAAAAGTACACCAGCTTCTGGGCGGAGGAGGAGCCTCCAAGGCCGTGGCCGAGGCAATGGTAGAAGAATACAGAAAACTATAAATCTCAGCGATATGAAAATTCACGTCTATAAATTCCAGGGAGCAGGCAACGACTTTGTCTGCATAGATAACCGCAAAGGAGATATCCGCCTAACTACCAAGCAGATAAACAGGCTATGCGACCGCCGTTTCGGTGTGGGGGGAGACGGAATGATGCTATTGGGAAAGAGCAAAAAATACGACTTCTCTATGAGGTATTTCAATGCCGACGGAAGGGAAGGCTCTATGTGCGGAAACGGCGGAAGATGCATCTCAGCCTTTGCAGACTATCTGGGAATAAAGAAACTGGAATTTGAGGCAATAGACGGATATCACAACGCCAAGGTTCTGTCTCGCAACAGCAAAGCCTGGAAAGTCAGGCTTAAAATGAGCGATGTGGCCTCCTGCCCGAAATACGGCCGCAAATCTTATTTCCTTGATACCGGATCTCCCCATTACGTTGAGTTTGTCACCGATGTGGACAATTATCCGGTTGAGACAAAAGGCAAATACTGGAGATATCATTTTGAGGGAGGAACTAATGTGAATTTTGTGGAAGTTTGCCCGTCGTTCCTTAAGATAAGAACCTGGGAAAGAGGAGTAGAAGCTGAAACATTCGCCTGCGGCACTGGCGCAACTGCCTCTGCCATAGCCGCTTTCACTTCAAAGATAAAGCCTCACTCCCTAAAAGGAAATTCTTTCAGCTATAACTTGAAAGCCAGGGGCGGCAACCTGAATGTCAAGGCAGATTTCAATCCTGCCAAAAAGACTTTCAGCGAGATCTATCTCACAGGTCCCGCAACTCTTGTCTTTGAATGTGACGTTGAAATCTGAGGCTAAACTTCCTGCCTCGGGCCGAATACCTTGGTGCCAATCCTGACGATAGTACTTCCCAATCGCAGAGCATAAAGGTAATCCTCGCTCATTCCCATAGAAAGCTCGCGGAACTCTCCCATTTCAAGATGGCGCTGCTTCATTCTGGCAAAGAAACTGTACAGAAGGGTGAACTCCTTCTGAACCTGGATATCGTCATCGGTGAGAGTGGCCATTCCCATAAGTCCGCAGATAGTAACTTTCTTCAGAGGATTTTTCATTATCCTCTCCAGAAGATCCTCTGCTTCCGGCATAGAAAAGCCCTGCTTGGTTTCTTCCTTAGCTATGTGCATTTCCAGCAGAACCTTTGCAGTGCAGTCATTCTTAATGCAGTAATCCTCAATCTCATACAGAAGCTTCTCAGAGTCCACGGAATGTATGAGGCTAGCGTGAGGAACCACCATTTTTATCTTGTTGCTTTGGAGATGACCTATGAAATGCCACTGGATATCCTCCGGAAGAGAAGCAGCCTTCTGCTCCAGTTCCTGTGGGCGGCTTTCCGCAAATATGCGCTGGCCTGCCTGATAAGCCTCCATTATTTTATCGTTGCTCTGGAATTTGGATACCAGGGCCAGTCTTGCTCCCGACGGTGCCAGCTCTTTTCTCAGCTGGGATAATTCTTCCTGTATGCTCATTTTCTTTTCTGTCTTTCGCGCTGAAGCCTCTCCTGCTCCTTCATCATCTGCTCCATCCTTTCGCGCCATTTGGATTTCTTCTGTGGTTTGTTTGCATTGCTTTCCGCCTTGCTCTTCAGCTGTTGGTAAAGTTTTTCCTCATTTACTGCATACTTGCGTATAGCCCAGTTCTGGCCTATCGCAATAAAGTTGGAAAGCATATAGTAGTAGCTGAGTCCTGCAGAGAAATTGTTGCAGAGAACCAGCATGAAAATAGGCATGAAATAAAGCTGCATTCCCTTCATTCCAGGCATGCTGCCGGTATCTGGCATCTGCTGCATGTTCATCTTGGAATACAGGTACATAGATATTGCCATCAGAAGAGCGAAAAGGCTCACGTGATTTCCGTACATCGGAATGTTGAATCCCAAATCGAGTATTGAATCATAGCCGCTGAGGTCCTCTGCCCAGAGGAAAGGATGCTGCCTTAGCTCAAAGGAAACAGGGAAGAAACGGAACATCGCAAACAAGATAGGAATCTGAAGCAGCATCGGAAGGCATCCTCCCATCATATTCACTCCTGTCTTGCGGTATAGGGCCATTGTCTCTTGCTGTTTCTTGAGAGCGTCCTCCTTCCTAGGATATTTCTTGCTGATCTTGTCTATCTCAGGCTTTAATACCCTCATTTTTGCAGATGAAAGATAGGACTTGTAAGTTAGAGGGCTGAGCACGAGCTTAATCAGCAAAGTCATTATCAGAATAATGATTCCATAATTGGAGAGGAAACGGCGGAGGAAATCAAAAGTGTTGATTATCACCACTCTGTTAATCCATCCGATAATGCTTCCGCCCATAGGGATAATCTTCTCAAAGCCGTTGCCGTAACTCTTGAGGGTTTTGTAAAGGTTAGGGCCAATATAGATGTGCAAAGGAATGTTAACCTCTTCTCCCCTTCCGTAATCCATCTGCATAGACGCGCTGCAGTCAAACAGCGCATTGTCTTTGTTGCCAGGGGCAAGGAACTTGTAAGACAGGTTTCCGGAAGAGAAATTGTCGTCGCACATCATTATCGCTGAGAAGAATTGCTGGTGGAAAGCAAACCAGCTGACCTTGGTAGGCAGCTTCTTCTCGCTCTCGTTCTTCCTCATTCCCAGGTCTTCCACAGACTTGTCGTCAGGGAATTTGTAATTGACTGTAGAGTAGTTCTTTTCGTTGTCGAAACCCTTTTCAAAGCTTCCTACCCTCAAATTCCAGTTCAAGTCAAAAACACTGGCATTGTTGCTCATCTGAGAAGCCAGATTATTTGTAACAATGTTGAAATCCAGCATATAGCTGTCATCCGGAAGAGTATAAACAAAATCCAGAGACGCTCCGCCAGAGAACGGAAGACGGAAAGTAAGAGAAGTGTCTGTCTGCTCAGCCAAGCTGAAATTCAGGTCTGCAGTATTAATTCTCTGCCCCGTGAAAAACAGAAGAGACATTTCCGAGAAATTCTCCTTGACCATATACAAGGCGGAACTGTCGTATGTGTAGTACTCTTTGATTAGAGCTTCACTTATCTGAGCTCCCTTGGAAGTGAAAGAAATCTTAAGCTTCTCGTTCTCAAGTGTATAGATATCTCCTTCCGAAGTCCTTGCAGCTTCCAGCAAAGAGTCGGTGAAGAAAGCTGCTTCCTTCTGAAGAGAATCTGCAGGAACAGCCTCTGAAGCGGAAACAGTATCTGCAGCAGATGGTTCAACGATGCCCAATGCGGCATTGCGGATGGAGTCCGCAACTCTAATTGAATCTGCTATTCTTGGATTGGTGAGAGCCTCTACCCTTGCCAGGGAATCCTTTACGAAAGCCTCTCTTGCCTGCTTCTTGTAATTATATGAATTGTACCAGCTGAAACCTATGAGGATCAGTCCAATCAGGACAAACCCCAAGATAGTGTTCTTCTGCATTTCTAAAACTCTTTATCAATCATTTTGATCTTCTGCTCCAGAGACTTGAGCTCTTCCTTTCCGGCAGCGATCTTTGATTTAATATCCTCTATAAGCTTGTCTGCATTCTTGCTCTTAGCAAAGAATCCCATATTGTTCTCCAGGGTGGCAATGTCTGTCTCCAGCTTGCGGAACTTGTTGAGAAGTTTCTCTCTTTCTGTACGAATGCCACGGTCGCTCTTCCCAGGATTCTTGGCGTCTGAAATCAGGCGGCGGATTCTTCCCATCTTCCTTTCTGAATCGAGGTCGCGGATGGCGGCAAAATGCAGATTGAGAGCCGCATCGTACTCTTTCTGAAGGCCTTCCTTCTCCTTGAAAGGTACAAAGCCTATAGAGTTCCACTTGGAAATGAATTCGTTCAAAGCTTCTTTGTCCGCATCTCCCCCCTTAGGCTGGTAGGCCTTGATTTCCTCAATCATAGCCTTCTTAGCAGCCAGATTCTCCTCAAACTTCTCTCCCTCATCGCCAAAGTGCTTTGCCTTTCTTGCAAAGAACTCATCGCAAGCGGCGCGGAACCTCTTCCAAACGGCATCTGACTGCTTGCGGGCAACAGGACCTATGGTCTTCCAAACATTCTGAAGATTGATCAGCTGGTCTGTAGCCTTCTTCCAATCCTCGCTGTCTTTGATCTTCTCTGCCTGAGAGCACAAATCCTCTTTCTTGCGGAGATTCTCCTGCATCACATCCTTGAACTTGGCGTAGAAATCACGCTTTGCATTATAGAATTTGTCGCAGGCGGCGCGGAACCTCTCATAAATCTTCTGGTTGTCTTTCTTGGAAGCAAAACCTATGCTCTTCCACTTGAGCTGAAGATTCTCCATCTTCTTGCTCAGCGAATTCCACTGGTTAGACTCAGCTGCCTGAGTATCTGCTATTTGTTCGGCAAGTTCACACAATTCAGTCTTGGCCTTGAGATTTGCTTTCTGTTCCTCCTTGAGGTTAGTGAAGAAATCCTGGTGCCTCTTGTTTATCTTGGATGTAGATACCTTAAACCTCTCCCAGATCTCCTCTCTCTGCTCCTTGGATACAGGACCTATTTCCTTCCATTCTTCGTGAAGTTTCTGAAGCTCGTTGAAGGCCCTTACAGGATCCTTGTCCTCAACCAGAAGCTCAGCCTTCTGGCAAAGCTCGGTTTTGAGCTCATAGTTCTTCTTGAAATCCAGATCGCGGAACTCCTTGTTTATCTTGAGAAAATCGTAGAATCTCTCAACAGCGCGGTTGTATTGGTCCCAAATCTCGCGAGCCTTCTCAGGCGGCACATTTCCGGAAGCCTTCCACCTAGCCTGAAGTTCACGGAATGCAGGCATAGTGTGATTCATGTCTTCCGCCTTCTCCAGCAGACCGTTAATTGAATTGATAATATCCTGTTTTTCAGCAAGATTCTCCTCCTTGTGAGCCTGCAGCTCCTGGTTGAAGTTAGCCCTTGATGACTTGTAGCGGGCAAACATATCCTTGAAAGCTTTCTCCACCTCCTCAAACGGATTGTCTTGAGGTTCAGCCCCAACTTCTACAAAATTGCCGGAAGCAATCTTCTCCTTGCGAAGCACCTTGTAGAAAGCAGCCTTTATAGGCTCCGCATATTTGTACAGCTTCTGCTGGTCTCCCTCTTCTATCATCTGGCCGAACAAGGATAAAATCCCGTTCAAAGACTTGTCTGCCAAGTCTATATCCTCTTCTTCCGTTCTTGGTTTTTCCTGTTCTGTTTCCTGTGGCTGCGGCTGTTCAGATTCTTGGTTCTGGATTTCATTCTGAACTTCCTGCTGCCCGGCCTGTGATGTTTCCTGCTTTGTTTCAGCTTCCTGCTGAGGGTTCAAAGCGGTGGTGTTCTCTTCCATTGGGTCTGTATTAATTGTACACAATATTTGATGGACCACAAATATAACTAAAATTGCTATACGAAGCGCTTAAAAAGCATTATCTTTGTTTTGACATAAAAACAGTCAAAAGCATTTCGAAATCTTTATGGCAGAAAAAAGACAGGTTCGCAAGAAAGGATCGATGCGCATAGATATCATAAGCTGCGTTCCCCAGCTTCTGGAAAGCCCGCTGAACTACTCCATTGTAAAGAGGGCAAAAGACAAGGGAATTGTATCCATATTTATCCACGATTTAAGAGATTACGCCACAGGAAAGCACAAGAAAACAGACGATTACAGCTATGGTGGCAGTGCCGGAATGGTAATGATGGTAGAGCCTGTCTACAAGATCATTAAGAAACTTACCCGCCAGAGAAAATATGACGAAATAATCTATATGTCTCCAGACGGGGAGCTCTTTGACCAGCCTATGGCAAACAAGATGAGCCTGATGAAAAACATCATCATTCTCTGCGGCCATTACAAGGGAATAGACCAGAGAATCAGGGATCATCTGATCACCAGGGAAATCTCCATCGGCAACTATGTGCTAAGCGGCGGAGAGATTGCTGCAGCGGCAGTTGCGGACACTATAGTTAGGCTTCTTCCAGGAGCCCTTTCAGACGAGACTTCCGCTCTCAGCGACAGTTTCCAGAATTCTCTCCTTTCTCCTCCTGTCTATACCCGCCCTGCTGATTTCAAGGGCTGGAAGGTTCCGGATATTCTCCTTTGCGGAGATCACGAGAAAATCTCCAGATGGCTTGATGAACAAGCCCTTGCAAGAACCAAGGCTCTCCGTCCCGACCTCCTGAAGTAAACCCAATCTACTTTTCGATCCGGCAGGGTTTTCAGATGCCTTCCGCTCAGCACCAAGTAATAAGGCGCAACGCGCCGCGACCGGAGGGAGTTTTCCGCCGCTTTAGCGGCGTAAAAAATGGGCGGCATGCCGCCAACAAAAAAAAGCCTCCAGAGCTTGCTCTGAAGGCTTTTGAAGTTGGCGGCTACCCACTTTCCCACTTGGTATAGCAGTATCAT